>Ga0247843_1000166_pt1 | contig 152940 bp, 140 predicted proteins | sample LaCruzMarch2017__FD_192420 | JGI IMG/M metagenome (GOLD analysis project Ga0247843, IMG submission 192420) | Freshwater microbial communities from meromictic Lake La Cruz, Castile-La Mancha, Spain - LaCruzMarch2017_8m | ecosystem: Environmental > Aquatic > Freshwater > Lake | place: Spain... | reverse complement strand
CAGCCTTTAGTTTTCCCACATTTTTCCCCGCCACATAAACTGTATAATTGAGCTTTTGGCCATTAACCATCAAAGCCGAAAATCCTAAAAACAACACCAAACAAATACACCACAGTTTCATGCTACTATAATACGCATATTATATATATAAGTTGTGCAACTAATTTTTGGGCGCCTTTTCGCGCTTTCGGCAGTAGCTGCTCCTTGCATCCGCAGGCTACTTGCCTCTATCACGGGCGCAGCATTCCGTTTACATTTAAATTTCCATTTCAATTAGAAACCCATTCGTTATTTAATTTAATTTGCCAAATGAAATACCTCATTACCGGTTTAGGGAACATTGGCGAAGAATATCACCATACCAGACATAACATCGGTTTTTCCGTGCTCGACTATTTTGCAAATCAGGCGCAAGTTTCATTCTCGAATGTTAAACATGGCAGCATTGCCGAATGCAAGGTCAAAGGAAGAACACTTTTTCTCCTAAAACCCAACACCTACATGAACCTGAGTGGCAAAGCAGTTCAATATTGGCTGCAACAAGAAAAAATTGCCTTCGAAAACCAACTCATCATCACCGACGATTTAGCACTTTCATTCGGAACCATTCGCTTGCGTGGAAAAGGCAGCGACGGCGGTCACAACGGACTTAAAAGCGTCCAAGAAATTACCGCCCGTCAAGATTATCCACGCCTTCGTTTCGGCATCGGAGCCGAATTTGGCAAAGGTCATCAAGTAAATTATGTGCTTTCAAAATGGAGTCCTCAAGAAGACACCTTACTTCCCGAACGCCTCGAAAAATGCGCTCAACTTATCAAAAGCTTCGTTTCCATAGGTATTCAACATACTATGGCAAATTTCAACAATAAGTAGGGTTTACTCAAAAAGTCAGAAATGCGGTGGAAGCTAGGCAAAGACATTGAAGATGTATAGTTAATACCTCGAAATGGCTGTAACGAAGCAGACACCGTATTTCTGGCTAGCCTAAAAAAATTGCATATTCGAGTATCCACCAAGTGGCAATGCACGGGATTTTAAGGTATTCAAATAAATCCATGCATTCATAATTTTAAAAATTAACTTAACACAATATTTATAGTTTTTTAAGCGCTTTTGAGTGAACCCTAAGTAATTTTTTATGATTATCAGCGGCCACTGTGCGTTCCTGTGTTTGTAAAATGAGCAGAGTGAAAAAAATCTCAGAGCAAAAAATAAGCTAAGCGAATAAAAAACCACTTCGATAGGCTCAGTGCCCTCACTTCGACAAGCTCACTTCGACAAGCTCAGTGACCGCAATGACCGCACTTTCACAAGCTCAGTGCACTCGGTGCCACAACCTCAGTGGACTCAGTGCTAAAGAAATGAGCGAAGCGAAGAAAACATCCAAACAAAAAATAAGTAAGCGAAGAAAAACTCTGTGCCATCACTTCGACAAGCTCACTTCGACAAGCTCAGTGACCGCTCTTCGACAAGCTCAGTGACCGAAGTGACCGCAGTACAATCAAAAAAAGGGCTGCTCTTTACAGAACAGCCCTTTTTTTAAAAACTAAAATCTAATTATTCCTTTATTAACTTTTGCACAAAAGATGAACTTGCCGTATAAACACGCACAAAGTAAATTCCAGTTGCAAGATGGTCAATCGCAATATTACCAGCCGTTCCAACTTGTTGAGCAAGAACAACTTTTCCAGTTGCATCCAAAATACTAGCCTGAGCATTTACATTTCCTGTACGAATCGAAATTACTTCTTTTGCAGGATTAGGATACACTTTTACTTGATTTGAAAAATCATTTATTGAAGTAGCATCTTCTAATGTTACAGTTACTGCAACTGGTGAACCTTCGCAATATGTTGGTGTCTGCTCTATTCTCCAATCGTAGAAATAATAGTAATACTGGTCTCCAAACGAAGATGTTTCTATTGTTACTAAATCACCAATTACATAAGGATAATTTACATTAACTTGATTATTTCTTTTCAAACGTGGACTAGGAAGATTCCAATTAGGTATCAATAAATTAGTTGCCTCATCTGTTCCTAACGTGTAATTAACACCTGGCACTAAATCAAAATTCAAAGTAATTGTTTGTATTCCTGTTATGTTTATAATTAATGAATCTAATAAATCACCTGCTTCATTTCTTAATTCAATCTTTCGGTCGCCAGGAGTATCTGTATGAACTACTACACTTACTAATTTACAAGTGTTCTGAACGGAGAAAATAGTAGTTGCATTTGTATTGTTGTCTCCACTGTATTGGCTGTTTCCACTTGGTGCGGCTAAACCTCCGTTAAATGTTCCTCCTCCATAAGATATAGTATTAGAAACATAATAAGAAGTGCTTGCATTTAATACAGGTGTTGTGAAACTATTTCCTGAAGCCAAAACATTTCCTCCTATTTCATCATACCATGTTAATAAATCGCCTGTGGCAGTTAAGGTAGTTGAAGAAGGCGATGTAATTATAGCATTCTCCACAATTGGTTCTACTGCAGTATGAACCACAACTTCTATTGCGCTTGAGCTAAACTCTGCACAAGCCCCTTGAATAGTTAAAGAATAAGTTCCTGATTCCGTAACTGTTAAATTCTGAACGTTTTGCCCATTGCTCCAAGCATAACCTGTAAGTCCTGATGGTGCAGTTAATTCAACACTTTGTCCTGCACAGAATTCAGTTGCAGACATGGCCTCAATAACAGGTGTTTCGTCAGGAGACAATTCAATTACTATTGTTCTGGTGGCAGCCGGGCAATCATTTCCTGTTTCTAACACTTTTACACCATATTCACCTGCGGCATTTATTTCAATTGATGATGTTGTTTCAGCAGTTGACCACAAATAACTAAAACCTTCTGTAGCTTGTAAAGTTAAAGTTTCTCCTTGACATAAAACTAATGGTCCGTCTCCTGTAATTGCAACCTGCGGAGAAACACAAACATTTTCTTTTACTGTAAGAAATTGATCAGCATTTGGATTTTCAATGGTTTGAGTATTTCCTGAAGGCCAAGAAATAACAACAGAATCAATTGTTGTTGCCGAGCCTAAACCAAAATGAAGTTGAGAAGAATAAACTGTTCCATAACTTTCCCCAGCTCTAACTTCTCTCATTTGAACTCCCCAAGGACCATAAATCATAGCTCTAGCTCCAATTGCACCTTGGTTACTCACAGTTCCTCTTAAATCTAGTGTGAAAAAGTGATTACTGTTAGCGGTATTATTTATCCAAACAATATCATCAACGTTGGTAGGAGTTGTATAAATATTAGCATAACTAGCATAAATATCAATTTTCCCATCGTGATTTAAATCACCCATTGAGTAAGACTCCATATTGCTGTTGTTAAACAAGCCTTCTACTTTCGTAAAAGTGTTGTCGCCATTGTTATGAAAATAACGAGAATCACTACCTGTAATAAAAATATCTACAAATCCATCATTATCAAAATCTTCAAATCCTGATTGGATTGGTGTTATATCATCAATATCGAATCCTGTTGTTGCAGTAATTTCAGTATAGTGTCCTGTTCCATCATTTTCAAAAATCTGACTTGCATAATCGTGATTCGTCAACAACAAATCTAAATCTGCATCATTATCAATATCTCCAAAAGATGCTGTCCATGTTTGCCAAGCTACATTTATTCCATATTCAGCAGCATTTTCAGTATACGTTCCATCACCATTATTTACGAACATTACATTTACCCGGCGAGGATCTGAACCATTAGATTGTGTAGAACTTTGACGGCATTTAGCAATGTATAAATCCATATCACCATCGTTATCAAAATCTGTAAAAACACTACCGTAATTTCCGGAATCTTTGGGGTCGTTGCCAATGTTTCCTGGATTAATGGTAAAGTTTATGATATTCGATTCTGTGAGCACACCAGTTCCATTATTTAAGTATATTCTTGAAGGACCATTATCATCACATAAAAAAACATCTGCCCAGCCATCATTGTTAAAATCTCCTGCAGAAGCATTTTGTAAAAAGAAATTTGAATTGGGCAATGTCGTAATTGTACCTGCAGTTCCTGCATTATTTACCATTAAAACTTTTACCCCAGAACTATTTCCACCTGCCACAATATCTTTGAAGCCATTGTGGTCAAAATCAGCCACACACATTCCCCATGCCCATCCTGAATTATTAGAGAAGCTTCCCAAAGAGATAGTTTGGTATGATTGATTTGTCTTTTGAACCTCTACAAATGCAGCTCTTCCTTGACTTAACCTAACGATATCATCTAGTCCATCATTATTCCAGTCAATAACCGTTACTGGGCATCCACTATGAAAGCTCGGAGTATTTAATCTGTTATTGGCATTGGTAAAATTTACCTGTGCATCCAAAGAGCCTACAGGTAGCATATTCATCAGCGCTGCTCCTGCAAGAATTAGTAATTTTTGTTTCATATTTTGTTTTTGATTTGTGAGGTATTATTTTTCAAATATCGCTATTTTTTCCTAATATCTATTTTAAAATTAACTTTCTGATTTCCTTTCGTTTATCTGCTGAAATAGAAATAAAAACAATTCCTTGGTACTGTTGTGTGCGCAATTCCCAACAATTTGAAGATTTTCTAAAAAAAGTTGATTTTAGCTTTTTCCCATCAGCTTGAAATACCTCAATTTCAGTTATTTGATCTATTCCATTTATAAATATAGACTCTGAAGAATTTGCAGGATTAGGAAAAATTGAAAGTTTCTTATTAGTTTGAGTATTATGCTCGCCCAATGGTATAAATACACTCTGCAAGGTATCTTCAGCCACTAATTCAGGAGTATGGTCTGCATTGTCGTACATACTCAAGAAAGTCTGAATCTCTGGTGCCGTTAAAGTACGCATTTCACCCAAAAAAGCAGGAGGAACCGCTTGATAATAAACCTTTACATGCGCATTTACCCTTTGTGTGAGCAAACTATATGGAAAATGAAAATGTAGTATGTCTTTTCCTGTTCCTTCAACAGAACCGTTTTTATTAAAATCTGCATCTGTTAAAGCTGCTCCAACAATTCTAACAGTATCATATGTGGAATGTGTGGTAGTAAAACCTGCAGGCGGTAACCTATTATCTATGATATACTCATCAGCACGTTCTAAAATAGTTGTAAAATCTCCATTTACATCAGCCATCATCATTTCATACACCTGCACTTGTTCTTCATTATTTATAACGTTGTGATGCCCTTCGTTTACTCCTGAATAATTCAAAATATGTCCTGATTCATCAAACAACCCACTTGCAAATAATGTATCTCCTGCTTCTGATGTCAAAATAAATTGCACAAAGGCTTTTCTTGCAGGATAACCACTTGGAAACTTATGCCCAGCCTTGTTGGTAAGGGTTACATCAAAAGAAACAGAGTCTTCTAAAAATACAGGGCTTGCAATTTCTGCTTTTAAGGTATTTCTCCTTAATTGGCGGCTGGTAGCAGCCAAAGTAGAGTCAAAATTGGCATCGTTTGCTGTTATTCCAAGTTCGCCTTTATTATCCTTCATCAACTGAATCATAAAAGTATTTGCACCAGCAAAAGTGTGCAAATTATATGGTGAACGACCTGGTAATGCATTGTAACCAACAGCAATCTTTACAGGATCCTCTATTTGAGGCATGTGGCAATTCTGGCAAGGTCTACTTTGGGCTGGATAAATGGAATTTAGCCATTCATGATAAGTGGCTTGCTCTACAAATGTATTTCCTGTTGCATTTCCCTCTAAATCAACAGTGTTAGAAATCAATGTATGGCATGGTGAACAAAAACTTCCCTCACTCACATGTGTGCTATATGTTGGAGTAAAATTAACGTACAACTGCATTGGGCCGGTCATTGGATTTACAAATGGGCCATAAGCTTTGCGTGTGGTATCATAGGGAATATTGCCAGTGAAAGTGGTTCCAATTCCGTTCGGACCAATCGCATGGCATCCTAAACAACCAACACCCGAAAGGCCAAGTGAATCTGTATCTAAATCATTTAAAGTATAGTGCTCGGCACCTCTATAAAAAGCATTGTAATGTCCCATCGGCGCATGACAAGATGTACAAAGCGATTGCAATTCGTTGGCATGATTGGGATTCATCATAGACTCTTGTCGTACTTTGGCCTTCCAAAGTGGATCTACTCCGGCTAAACCCATCATAGATGTTTCCCAATCGTCAAATAAATTTATATCAACACCCCCCAAAGTAACATTGGCTATGCCTTGAGGGTCTCTTCCATGGCAACCTTTGCAGCGTGTTGCTGGCAAAAAGATGGCATTGGTGTCTAAAATCCTTTCGTGTTTCTGAATTAAATCAGCAACATAAACTGCCCCTGGTTTATTAAATTGCTCTTCTCTACCCTTTAAAGAAGCACCAAAAACAATCAACAACACAAGAATTCCTGTTACTAGTAAAGTCTTCTTCACAAATTTCTGATGGTTTTCTTAAATAATTATCAAAATTTAAAGCTGTTTGTAGCGCCTTGATATTGATTTGGTAAAAATAGATGAATAGATTCAGATATCAAAATTAGGCAACATGATAATGTTAAAAAATCGAGGAGGAACGCAAATTTCATCTATTACTTAGCATTAACTTCGCAAAAATTTCCAAGCTTAAAAGGTTTGGCAAAATATTTAAAATGCTAAGAACACATAACTGCGGCGAATTGCGCCCTTCACACATCAATACCACTGTTACACTTTGCGGCTGGGTTTCTATCTCGCGCGACTTAGGAGGTTTAACTTTTGTAGTTATTCGCGATCGTTTTGGAATTACGCAATTGCGTTTTAACATGGACGAAAATAAAGCCCTCTGTGAACAAGCGCGTAAATTGGGCCGCGAATTCGTAATCCAAGCCACTGGATTAGTGGAAGAACGTACAGCCAAAAATTTAAATATTTCCACAGGAGAAATTGAAATTAAAGTAAGCCAGCTCACTATTTTAAATACATCTAAAACTCCTCCTTTCACTATTGAAGACGAAACTGACGGAGGCGACGATTTGAGAATGCGTTACCGCTACTTAGATTTGCGTAGAAACATAGTTCGTAAAAACTTAGAATTGCGTCACAGCCTGGCCAAATACATTCGTAATTATTTAGACCAAGCAGGTTTCTTAGAAGTTGAAACTCCCGTTTTGATTAAGTCCACACCCGAAGGAGCCCGCGATTTTGTAGTGCCTTCCCGCATGAATCCGGGAGAATTTTATGCATTGCCGCAAAGCCCTCAAACTTTCAAACAAATATTAATGGTAGCCGGCTTCGACCGCTATTTCCAAATCGTGAAATGCTTCCGCGATGAAGATTTACGAGCCGACCGTCAACCAGAATTTACACAAATAGACTGTGAATTGTCTTTTATCGAGCAAGAAGACATTTTGAACATTTTCGAAGGATTAGTACGGTCTCTTTTTGAAAAAGTAAAAGGCGTCGACATTCATTCTTTTCCTCGCATGACTTACGATGAAGCCATGGAAAAATACGGAAGCGACAAACCAGACATTCGTTTCGGAATGGAATTCTGCGACTTAACTACACAGACAAGAAATTCGGGATTTGCCATTTTTGACAATGCCGAGTATGTTGCAGGTATTGCAGTTCCCGGTGCAAGCGAGTTTACCAGAAAACAAGTTGATGAGTACACCGATTATGTAAAACGACCGCAAATTGGTGCTTCCGGATTAATATATGTGCGCTGGGGAGCTGATGGAAGTATAAAATCTTCGGTTGACAAATTTTTCTCTCCGGAGCAACTTCAAACTTGGTTACATGCTGCAGGAGCAAAACAAGGTGATATGCTCATGGTATTGTGCGGCGTTAAAACAAAAACACAAAAAGCCCTCAATGAACTGCGTTTAGAATTGGGCAATAAATTAGGCTTAAGACCTAAAGATACCTTTGCTCCACTTTGGGTTTTAGATTTCCCTTTGTTAGAATGGGACGAAGAAAATGCGCGTTGGCACGCCATGCACCATCCTTTTACTTCACCCAAACCCGACGATTTAAAATTAATAGAAACTGACCCAGGTGCAGTTAGAGCAAACGCATACGATTTAGTAATAAACGGCGTTGAAATTGGCGGAGGTTCTATTCGAATTTTCGACAAAGCATTGCAAAAAAGAATGTTCAGCCTATTAGGATTTTCAGATGAAGCTGCACAAGCCCAATTCGGGTTTTTAATGAACGCGTTTGAATTTGGAGCTCCCCCACATGGTGGAATTGCATTGGGCTTCGACCGTTTGTGTTCTATGTTTGGCGGTGCAGATTCTATTCGCGATTTTATAGCTTTCCCAAAAAATAATTCTGGCCGCGATATGATGATTGATGCGCCTTCTGCTATTGACGATGCTCAATTAAAAGAACTAAACATTGCCCTAAACCTAAAACATGGCACGCCAACAAATTAAATTCTTAGTATTTTTCTTTTTGGTTATTGCTAATATACCTGCTATAAAAGCACAAAGAAGACATACATATGCTTTTGAAAAGAATATTTTCTTACTAGATTTTACATCAAGTTTGGGTGCTTACAAGGAGCGGGATTTTGTTTCTCAACGCATTCCACTGTTTGTAGGTGCTGATATTGCAGTTTCAGAACAATTAGGTTTTGGTGTTTATGGGGGCTGGAGCCAGCGCACACGCAAACCTGCAGGTTACCCTCCTTATGATATTAACTATTACTATTACGGCGCGCGGTTTAGTTGGCATTTTACAAAGTGGTTGAGCGACAACACGCCCATAAAACTCGACCGTAGAAATGTGGATACTTATGCCACTATTTGGGGAGGAAGAAACTTAGCCAAAACAATAGGCTTTAGCCTAGGAGCTTCTGCTGGAAACGGAACAGTAAATCAAGTTGGAGCCTTTATAGGTGCCCGCATTTATACAATGTACCGAATAGGCGTTTTAGTGGAAATAGGCGCCGGCCCGTTTGGTGTGATGAATTTGGGGGTTTGTGTAAAAATTTAGTTTTTCGTTTTGTAAGCTTTGGGCGCATCCCTTCGGGCCGCGTGTTCGGCTATAGTTGCTTCCTTCGTCAGCAAGCTATTTGCCTCACCCACTTGCGCGAGCATTTTAGGGAAGTAGATGCATTACATCGAACGGTGGATCATACAGTCGTGAGAGGCTTCATGTAAAATACTATCACCCCTTCGGGGTTGGCATTAAGGTAAAAGTGGAGGCACAATGGCTTTGAATTTTGCATAACGATGAAAGGGACTTCTATTGACCAATATCTAACTTACAGACGCGCCAACGATTGAGACAACTACCGCCCGACGTAGGAGGGAGTAGTGGCGAAAGCGTGTCTGGCGCCCAAATTATTGTCTTATTTGCATCAAAACCATGCTTCTATCTTGTGCAAAAATGGTTTGTCCGTTAGAACCTCCCATGATGCTTTGGTAAACCAATCTGTAGTAATACGTGCCTGCGCTCAAATTTAAATCGGGGAAAATAATATTGGTGCAAGATATTCCGGAACCCAAAACTACTGGATTTACTAAGTTGTTTACACCTCCGGCTAATCCATCTTCAACACGGTAAACATTGCTTACGTTGGTATTAAATGTTGCATCGGTGCTGCGCTGAACCCAAATACTGTAGCGAAAACCATTGCTCAAACTACTGGCATTGTTAGTAGATTTTATGGTAATGTTTGCCATTACTAAAACTCCTTCAGTTTCTTGTGGAGCATCAACAATTGTAATTGTTTGTAGCGGAATGTCTAATATTTCAGCATTGCCCGAAGAATTAGGCAAAGTTTGAGCATACACTTGCGTGCAAACCGCACAATAATTAGTGCCATTTTCTAACCATAAAGAAGCCGCATTGGCTGTTCCCGCTCCTCCTAAAACAACAGCAGTAGGATCTGTTATAGATGTTGTTCCGATAGTTTTTGATTGGGCAAGTATAAGTGGACTTCCTCCCGCCCCAGTTCCTGAAGGACCTTGCGGACCTGCCGGACCTTGAATGCCTTGCGCTCCGTCTGCTCCTGCAGGACCTTGTATTCCTTGCGGACCGGCAGGACCTGTAGCTCCATCGGCACCGGTAAGACCTTGTAAACCTATTAATCCTTGCGGGCCTGCTGGACCAATTGGTCCGATTTCTCCTTGTTGGCCTTGCTCACCTTGTGGCCCCTGAATTCCAGGTGCTCCTTGCGGACCTGCTGGGCCAACCGTTCCTCCTCCACTATTACCCGAAACATCTGCGTAGAATGCATAAGGCACTGTGAGTAATTCGCTTGCACCAATATTGGTATAATTGGTTCCACCTTGTGGGTCAATCTCTACCAAAACCCATTGATTGGCTGCACTCCATGGTATGGAAGAAAAATCTCCTGTTAAAACTGTGCCTGTTCCTATTTTTAAGGAAAACAAACCAAACTGACTGGTAGTTGCTGTTTGCCGTTCAGTATATAAAACAGCACCAGTAGCGCTTCCGCTTAAAATGCTAATGCGTAAAGCTACATTTTGGTTTACAAAAACACCTCCAGCAGCATTTCGAGCTATTGCTTGGTAGTTAATAGCTTGCGGCACTTGCGCATACATTTTAAAAGAGAAGAAAATTAAAAATAACAGCAATTTTGGTAAGAGGTTTCTCATAAGTAATTCAATATTCATTTAAAAATCAAATGTAAGTTACACACATTTAAATTGTGCTTGTTTTTTAGCTTAGTATAAGCGCAAGAATAATATGAAAAAACTGTTCTTTTTCAAATCATTTAACTTTATTATTTCACCAAAATAATTTCCTGGGTACTTACCAAATTGCTTCTATTCAAAGCTCTATCTACAATTGTTACCTCATATTTTATGGTATCATAAGGTGAAAACGGATTATTAGTAAACAATTCAAAAATCAAATCTCCTTGTAGTACTTTGTTTTGTCCAACAGGAGTTAAATCTGGAATTCGGCTATTATTTGTAAGCGTATCGCCTCCTGGTTCAATTGGTGGCAGCACAATCTTAATCCATTCTCCATTTTGCTTTTCGAAATAATTAATGAAGAAATTAAAGTAAAACTTAGAACCATAATTAAAAGGAGGAAATGTATCGGCTGGACTCAAACCCATATCTCCATCACCATCTGTGAAAGCTAAACGCAAAACACCAGAAGAATCTTTACTAGAGGAATTCTTTATTTGATCAAAACCCACAAAAGTCAATGTTGGAATAGGACTAACTACTTCTTGTTTTTTACATCCATAAATGAACATAATCAATAAAATAAACTTGAGTACTTTTGAAAACTGAAACATTGCCCAAATATAAAGGAATTGAATCTACCTTCAAGAAACGATATTATTGAGAAAATATTCGCAATTCAAAATAAAAGCGAGTTTGAGAAATGTTGTTTGGCTGTGTTCAATTATCAAATAATGCATAATGAAGTTTATGCAGCCTGGGTTGCTGCCTTGGGAATTGATAACGCAAACGTAAAAAACATAAATGAAATTCCGTTTTTACCTATCTCCTTCTTCAAAAGTCATAAAGTAGTAGCTGCAGAATCTCCTTTTGATATCGAATTTAGTAGTTCAGGAACAACGGGAAATGTTACTTCAAAACATTATGTGAAAGATGTAGAAATCTATAAAAAAAGTTTCTTTAAATCTTTTGAAAAGCAATATGGAAAAACCGAAGACTTGGTTATAATTGGTTTGTTGCCTTCCTATTTAGAAAGAGAGGGTTCTTCACTCATATATATGTGTGAGCAATTAATAATAAAAAGTAATAAATCTGAAAGTGGATTCTATTTGAATGAATTTGAGAAGTTAAACAGCTTATTGACTCAATTAAAAAAGAGTAATCAAAAAACTATTTTATTTGGAGTTGCCTATGCTTTATTAGACTTTGCTGAAACAAGCCCGGCTGCTTGGGAAAATCTCTTTGTAATTGAAACAGGAGGAATGAAAGGAAGAAGAAAGGAAATGGTAAGGGAAGAATTACACGCAAGTATCAGAGAAAACTGGTCACTTACACATTTACATTCAGAATATGGTATGACAGAACTGTTAAGTCAAGCTTACTACGATGATAAAAAATCATTTGCTTGCCCACCATGGATGAAACTAATGATAAGAGACACTTCAGACCCTTTGCATCTTATTGGAGAAAATCAAACTGGAGGAATCAATATAATTGATCTTGCTAACATAGATTCCTGCAGTTTTATCGCAACTCAAGACTTAGGAAAGATAATAAATGACGAAAGATTTGAAGTTTTAGGGAGATTTGACCATTCAGATATTAGAGGATGCAATTTATTATTACAATAAACTAGAATTTTATTTTACTCATTTTTAATGACTTACCTTCAACTTTCTGGTTTTTTTTATCTGTTAATCTTATAGTTAAAAAAATGCTTTGTATTAAATTTGTACATAAAGATTAGATTACTATCTTTGCAGCCCGTTTGCAAAATCGCATACTATTTTAAAACATCATATAAGTGGATTCACTGAGTTATAAAACTGTTTCGGCAAATAAGGCTACTGTAACCAAAGATTGGGTACTAATAGACGCCGAAAACCTTATTCTGGGCCGATTAAGTTCGCATGTTGCTATGATTATTCGTGGCAAATACAAGCCTTCTTACACACCGCACGTTGATTGTGGTGATAATGTAATTATTATTAATGCTGAAAAAGTTGTTCTCTCTGGTAACAAAACCGACGAGAAGGTTTACACGCATTACACTGGTTATCCTGGTGGACAAAGATTTACTTCTCCTCGCGAGTTGCTAACTAAAAAGCCACAGGCAATCATTGAAAAAGCTGTAAAAGGCATGTTACCAAAAACTAAACTTGGTAATGCAATTTTCAATAATTTATTTGTCTACACAGGCAGTGAGCATCCTCACGCTGCTCAACAACCTAAAAAAATAAATATCAACGATCTTAGATAATGGAAACAATTAACACAAGCGGAAGAAGAAAAACATCAGTTGCTCGCGTATACCTTTCTGCAGGTACTGGTAAAATCACCATTAACAAAAAAGATCTTAACGATTACTTTACTGTGCCTTCTCTTCAGGGAGCTGTGCATCAGCCTTTCATGCTTACACAACAAGAAGGTAAATTCGATGTGAAAGCAAATCTTAATGGTGGAGGAATTACTGGTCAGGCTCACGCCTTAAGACTAGCAATTTCAAAAGCATTAGTTGAATTGGACGAAACTGTTAAACCTGTTCTTCGCGCTGCCGGATTAATGACACGTGACCCAAGAATGGTAGAACGTAAAAAACCAGGTCAGAAAAAAGCACGTAAACGCTTCCAATTCAGTAAACGTTAATCATTCAAGGAAAGAAAAATTATGTCAAGAATATCAACTGATCAATTATTGGATGCCGGAGTTCACTTCGGTCACCTTAAAAGCAAATGGAATCCAAACATGGCACCATACATTTTTATGGAACGCAATGGAATTCACGTTATTGATCTCAATAAAACTGTAGCGAAACTAGAAGAAGCTGCTTCTGCACTGAAACAAATTTCTAAGTCAGGAAAGAAAATTCTTTTTGTTGCTACTAAGAAACAAGCGAAAGAGATTGTTGCTGAAGCTGTTAAGAAAATTAACATGCCTTATGTAACTGAGCGCTGGCCAGGTGGAATGCTTACAAATTTCGCAACTATCCGCAAGGCAGTTAAGAAAATGATTACCATAGATAAAATGTCAACTGATGGTACTTTCGATACAATTTCTAAAAAAGAAAAATTAACCATTGCTCGTGAACGTGAAAAATTAGAAACTCAATTTGGTTCTATTTCAGACATGAGCAGATTACCAGCTGCACTTTTTATTGTAGATATCAGCAAAGAACACATTGCTGTTGCTGAAGCAAGAAGACTAAATATTCCAACTTTTGCAATTGTAGATACCAACTCAAATCCAAATTTGGTTGATTATCCAATTCCTGCAAATGATGACGCTGCAAAATCAATCTCTCTTATTATGGACGTTATTGTTGCTGCAATCCAAGAAGGATTAATCGACCGTAAAGTTGAAAAAGATAAAGGAGAAGAAGAAGGTAAAAAAGAAAAAACTGAAGCTGTTTCAACTGAAGCTGCACCAACAGAATAATTAACCCCCAAAAAAATATTATCATGTCAACTGTAGCAATTTCTGCTAGTGATGTAAATAAACTACGCCAAATGACTGGCGCTGGAATGATGGATTGCAAAAAAGCGCTTACCGAAGCTGGTGGCGATTTTGAAGCTGCCATAGATTTTTTACGTAAAAAAGGTCAAAAAGTAGCTGGTAACAGAGCCGACCGAGACGCAAACGAAGGTGTTGTTATTGCAAAAGTAAATGCTGATAACACAAGAGCAACCTTGGTTGTTCTTCATTGTGAAACTGACTTTGTAGCTAAAAACCAAGATTTCATTAATTTCACAACTTCAATTAGCGATATCGCGCTAAATCAAGCTCCTGCAAGCGTAGAAGCATTGTTAGACATTTCTTTAGATGGACTTCCTATCAGAGATCGTATTACTGAGCAAGTTGGTAAAATTGGTGAAAAAATGGAATTACGTTACGAGCAATTAAACGCTCCTTACGTTGTTGCCTACAACCACCCTGGAAATAGGTTGGCTACAATTGTAGCATTTAATAAAGCTGGTGTAGCAGGAATAGAAGCTGTTGGAAAAGACGTTTCTATGCAAGCTGCAGCAATGGCACCTGTTGCTGTTGATAAAGATGATGTGGACACACGCACTTTAGAAAGAGAATTAGAAATTGCACGTGAGCAAATCCGCGCTGAAGGTAAACCTGAAGAAATGGTTGAGAAAATCGCTGCAGGTAAATTGAATAAATTCTACAAAGACAATACGCTTTTGAACCAAGAATTTATTAAAGACGGAAAACTTTCAGTAAGACAGTATTTACAATCTGCTGATAAAGAACTAACTGTTACAAACTTTAAGCGTTTTGCTTTAGGAGCCTAATAATTTTTAAAAGAGAGAAGCAATTCTCTCTTTTTTTTTGCAATTAAGTCCCGTTAATTTACACGGGATTTTTTTTTGACCTAGAAAACCATTTATTTATGAAATATAAACGCATACTTTTAAAACTTAGTGGAGAATCTTTAATGGGCGAAAAGAATTTCGGAATAGAACCTGAAAGGATATCTCAATTTGCAAATGAAATAAAAGAAGTTGCTAGTCAAGGTGTAGAAGTAGCAATAGTTATTGGTGGTGGAAACATCTTTAGAGGAATACAAGCTGTTGAAGGAGGAATGGACCGTGTTCAAGGCGATTACATGGGAATGTTAGCCACAGTAATTAATAGCATGGCCTTGCAGTCTGCACTAGAAGTAATTGGTGTTCCAACCCGTCTTCAAAGTGCTATTAAAATGGAACAAATTTGTGAACCATTTATAAGAAGAAGAGCAATCAGGCACTTAGAAAAAGGCCGCGTTGTTATTTTCGGCGCTGGAACTGGAAATCCATATTTTACAACAGATACAGCCGCTACATTAAGAGCAATTGAAATTGAAGCTGATGTAATTTTAAAAGGAACAAGGGTAGATGGCATTTACACTGCAGACCCCGAAAAAGATCCAAACGCAGTAAAATACGAAACCATTTCTTTCACCGAAGTTTACGAAAAAGGATTAAATGTGATGGACATGACAGCGTTTACCTTGTGTAACGATAACAAACTTCCTATCATTGTATTCGATATGAACAAAAAAGGAAACCTCAACAAACTTATTACAGGCGAAAAATTAGGTACGCTGGTTGAGTTTTAACTTTTGAATTATTACTGAATTCACTTTTCTTTGCAAAAAATTAGATTATGAACGAATTGGTCAAACCCAAAATTGATGAAACTACTGCTTTGATGGATAAAGCGATTGCTCACCTAGAAAACGAACTTGCTAAAATTCGCGCAGGGAAAGCTAATGCGGGCATGCTTGATGGAATTTTTGTTGACTACTACGGAAATAACACGCCCTTAAATCAGGTTGCGAATATCAACACACCAGATGCTAGAACATTATCAATTCAACCATTCGAGAAGAAACTTCTTGGGGTTATTGAGAAATCTATTTTCGCTTCTAATATTGGACTTACTCCTATGAACGACGGCCAAGTTATTCGTATTGGTATTCCTCCCTTAACAGAAGAAAGAAGAAGAGACCTTGCAAAGCAATCTAAAGGAGAAGCTGAAAATGCAAAAGTAAGTATTCGCAATATTAGACGCGATTCTAATGAAGCAATCAGAAAAATGGTAAAAGACGGATTAGCAGAAGATCTTGCAAAAGATGCAGAAACCAAAATTCAACAAATTACCGATACTTATATTGTTAAAACTGATAAGATTTTAGAAATTAAAGAAAAAGAAATAATGACCGTTTAACCGTTTCAATTAAACATTAAAAAAGCCCTGCGAACGAATACTTCTCAGGGCTTTTTTTGTACATTCATATTTTGGGCACGCCCTTTCAGGTCGCGTGTTCGCCTGCACAAGGTGCTTGGCTCACCCGCTCGTGCGAGCAGCATAGGTAATGGAAAGATGTGTAAAAGGAATAATGAATAATTGGGCTGCATGGCTATTGGTTTTAAATGATTTGCCAAGGGTTTTAGCTGATTTACCAATGGTTTTAACTGATTTGCCAAGGGTTTTAACTGATTTGCCAAGGGTTTTAACCCTTGGATTTATGAATTCCTCCAATTCCAATTGGGTTTTAACCCAACAAACTCAACAGGTTTCATTATTTCCAAAAATCCTAAATAATGAAAACCAAAAGCTTTTTTACTACTCTACCGTAACTGACTTTGCCAAATTTCTTGGTTGATCCACATTACATCCCCTCATAATAGCGATATGATAAGCCAACAACTGCAATGGAACTACACACATTAATGGTGTTAATTCCTCATCAACTTCTGGTATTTCTATTGTATGATCTGCCAATGAAGAAACATCAACATCACCTTCTGTTACAATTGCAATAATCTTCCCGCCTCTTGCTTTTACTTCCTGCACATTGCTCAAAATCTTTTCGTATGCCCCCTTATTAGGAGCTATTACCACTACGGGCATTTCTTCGTCAATCAATGCGATTGGGCCATGCTTCATTTCTGCCGCAGGATAACCTTCTGCATGGATATATGATATCTCTTTCAACTTTAGCGCGCCTTCTAGTGCAATAGGGAAGTTGTAACTTCTTCCTAAGTACAAGAAATTGTTAGCGTCTTTGTAAATTGAACTGATATACTTAATCTTATCGTCCAACTTTAACATGCGTTCTACTTGATCTGGAATAGAGTCTAAACCAATCAATAAACTTCTGTATTTAGCCTCTGAAATTGTGCCTTTTTTATGCGCAAATACTAATGCCATTAAAGTTAATACGGTTACTTGAGCAGTAAATGCTTTAGTAGAAGCAACTCCAATTTCTGGTCCGGCATGGGTATATGAACCTGCATGTGTAGCTCTTGGAATGGATGAGCCAACTACATTACATATTCCGAATATTGTAGCTCCTTTAGATTTTGCCAGTTCAACAGCGGCAAGCGTATCTGCTGTTTCTCCAGATTGTGAAATAGCAATTACCAAATCATGCTCAGTAATAATTGGATTTCTGTATCTAAACTCAGAAGCGTATTCTACTTCAACAGGAATTCTTGCTAAATCCTCAATTAAATATTCACCAACTAAACCAGCATGCCAAGATGTACCGCATGCTACAATGATAATTCTTTGTGCATTAAGGATTTTATTTTGATAGTCAATAATTCCTCCCAAAGTAACCTCACCTAATTCTAGATTCAAACGTCCTCTCATATTATCTCTTATAGAGCGAGGTTGTTCATAAATCTCTTTTAACATAAAGTGATCAAAACCACCTTTCTCAATTGTTTCCAATTGCATCTCTAAAGCATGAATGTATGGAGTTTTATCTTGATTTTTTATAGTCTTGATTTTCATTTCCTTACCACGCTCCAAAATCACAATTTCTTCATCATCCAAATAAACTACGTTTCTAGTATACTCAATAATCGGAGTAGCATCCGATGCAATAAAATATTCATGATTTTGCCCGACACCTACCACTAAAGGACTACCTTTTTTGGCTCCAATCATTAAATCAGCATTATTCTTAGAAAGTATAACAATAGCATACGCTCCAACTACCTGATTCAAAGCCATCTGCACAGCTTCAACTAAATTGACTTTCTCATTTTTACGGATATTTTCAATAAGATAAATTAGTACTTCGGTATCTGTATCACTCTTAAAAACATGACCGCGGTTTATTAACTCCTTCTTTAAAGAGGCATAATTCTCAATAATTCCATTATGAATTATTACAAGTTCTTCATTCTCAGAATAATGAGGATGTGCATTTTTATCATCTGGAATTCCATGCGTTGCCCACCTGGTATGTCCTACGCCGATAGTTCCACTGACATCTTTACCAACAGTAAATGCTTCAAGGTCAGCAACCTTCCCTTTGCATTTAAATAATCGAATATCTTTATTTTTTTCAACGAGCGCAATTCCGGCACTATCATATCCGCGATATTCGAGTCTATGAAGTCCTTTAATCAAAATTGGGTAAGCTTCTTTTTCACCCATGTAAGCTACAATTCCACACATAATTTTGTTAGTTTGAAGGTAAAATTTGGTAAAGTAATTCTAATTTAATTGGTTTTATTGCATTGCTTCCCCCATTAATTTTCACTCGAAATGAGGAAACTCCTGTACCCTTTGCTTGAATAAAAAGGCCACGATCCACTGCTTTTCCATCAAAAATGGATTGGATATACCTTGTTATATTAAATTCGTACTGTTTCGTATTCGGTTTATAAGAACTTCCCGCATAATCCTCACTCACAAGCAAATCTGGAATTAATGTTAAAGTACCATCTTCAGATTTTGTGATAAGATTTAATTGGGGATTTACGGGATATATTCCTATTGATGAAGAATCAACAGGAACAAAAAGTCTTGCTTTGTTCACCAGAATGTTTCTTCCCGCTTTCCAAGCCATTAAGTTCGGAAATTGGATTTTTGTGCGAAGGCCTCCCATTGTTTGTACAAAAGAATAGTCTTGGCCCAACCCTGGATTATTTAATAAATCTAGAACCTGTTGAGAATATTGATGATTAAACTGAGTAAACCTTGCTGCATTTTCATTTACTACAAATGAAATTCTAAGGCTGTCTTGAGATAAATTTTTATAAAACATATCAATTCTGGCACCAGCCAGCAAGTTAAAGTCTAATATTGCACCTTTTCCATTTTGATTATTTGGCAATTCAGAAGTAATTTTTACTCCTTTAAAAAGAGAAAGAAACGCATCAGCACTTAATAAAGAACTAGGGTTTGCTGCTATTTCATTTGCGACGTTTAAATCTAAAGGAATCCTGAGTTGAGGTGATTCTTTTTTCCCTGTTACTCTTACACTATCTGCTAATAACGGAAGAACAGGACCGATTGAACCTATTGGGTTAGAAGAAACGGTTACAATTTTATTACTATAGTAAACATCACTGAGCGTTAGGCTTTCTTCTAATCTGTAAACTTTTATTGATTGCAAACCATTAAGTTTACTAATGTCCCCATAAGCACTCCTATATGGCAGCACAAGAATAAAAGAGTCTGCTACAAAGCCTTCTCCAAGAATGATATTACTTACACTAGGTCTAAATTGGGTAACAATACTTGCATTAATAAACCCAAGATATGGATCTTGGTAAGAACCCAGAAGATTATAAACTAATTCGTCAGATTTTACGGAATCTTCTCTTTCCAAAGAAGATTGCACAGCTAAACTATCTGTTCTTAAAAGATTTATAACATCTCCAGGATCTTGAACTTCTAAGCCTAAATCTGGTTGCTTACAACCCTGAAATACAACTAATACAAAACTTAAAATTAAAGCAGAACATTGATTAACAGTGAATCTGCCAAAATGGAATTTTCTCAAAAGGTTTTAATAAAACGTTCTTTAATCAGCCATTTCGGCTACCGACTCCCCCAATAAAACCTCATCATAAAATGCGTCATAAGCATTTGCATAATCTTCTGTATTTGTGCTCAAAATCAAAGGTTTCTTAAGTGAAATAGCATAATCTATTAATGATTTATCTATTGAATCACCACCTACAATAACCCCATCTGCAAATTGAATTGCGTGCTTACTCAAATTCTCGTAAGTTGGATTCTTTAATATTTCAACACTTTCTGCATCTATTCCATCTAACATTAACTTTTCAGGTAATCTATGATTTAAAGCAGCAGGGAAATTATCATTATATAACGAATAGACTACTTTACTATCTGCAAACAAGGGGTCGTCTTTATAGTTTTTCTTGATTAAAACGGGCAATAATGCTGTTAACCAACCTTGACAATGAATAACATCTGGTGACCAACCCAATTTCTTTACTGTTTCAATTACACCTTTGCAGAAAAACAACATTCTTTCATCGTTATCTTGAAAATACTCTTCGTTTTTATCAGTTAAAACAGATTTACGCATAAAAAATTCTTCATTATCAATAAAATACACTTGCATTCTTGCTGCTTGAATTGATGCAACTTTAATTATTAATGGTTGGTCGTTGTCATCAATGATTAAATTCATTCCCGATAATCTGATTACCTCATGCAATTGATTACGTCTTTCATTTATACAGCCAAATCGAGGCATAAAAGTTCTAATCTCACGTCCTTTTTCTTGAATTGCCTGCGGTAATTCACGAGCTATTTTAGCAATATGTGAATCTGGCAAATAAGGGGTTATTTCTTGTGATACAAACAAAATTCTTGTTTTGGACATAAGCAGTTTTTTAGTTAAAAAATGAGTAAATCAACATGCTGAGAATTAATTAGAAACCCAAAATAAAAAACGATAGGCTGTTTTGCGAGCATGCAGTATTATTTGAAAACACAAAATTACGAAAAAAAATCGGAGAATATCAAGAACAATCTATTAGCTTTGCGAGCTGTTTTATCCTAAATAGCGGATTTAGCGCTGATTAACTCCGAATTATTCTTGCTATTTTCTGCGATTCACCATGAAAATATTCCGAACTGCTTCAGAAATCCATCAATACTGCATTAATTTAAAAATATCTCATTACAAAATTGGGTTTGTTCCCACTATGGGAGCTCTGCATAATGGCCATCTTTCTTTATTAGATTTATCATTGACTCAAAATGATATTACCGTATTAAGCATTTTCGTAAATCCTTCTCAATTCAATGAATCTCTCGACTTCAAAAATTATCCTAGACAAGAATCCAAAGACTTATTAATAATAGGCAATAGAAATTTAGATGCCGTTTTTATACCATCTGTTGAAGAGATGTACAACAAAAATGAATCTTTACTTGAATTTGATCTTCAAGGATTAGATAAAGTGCTTGAAGGGAAATGGAGACCAGGACATTTTAAAGGTGTGATTACGGTGGTAGACAAATTGTTTAAATTGATAAATCCTGACAAAGCATATTTTGGCGAAAAGGACTTTCAACAACTTTGTATCATAAAAAAAATGAGTGCCAATCTTCATCCTACTATTGAAGTAGTTGGCTGCGAAATCATAAGAGAATCAAATGGGTTAGCTATGAGTTCTCGGAATGCACTTTTATCAGATACTGAAAAATCTGAAGCATTAATAATTTCAAAAACTTTATCTAAAATAAAGAGCAATTGGGACAAATCACCTATTCAAGAATTGTTGGATAATGCAATAGAAGAATTTAATAAAAGTAGCTTGAAATTAGAATACTTGGAAATTGTTGACGCTGAGACTTTGATTTCTATTTCCCAGAAAACAAATAGAAAATCAATAGCATGCATTGCTGCTATTTGCGGAACAATTAGATTGATAGACAATGTAATACTTTAGTAACAATTGTTCTTCTAATAGTTTTAATGTAGGTTTGCGCCCGATATGCAAATTCAAGTTCTAAAATCTAAAATTCACAGGGTTACTGTTACAGAAGCCAACTTGAACTACATTGGTAGTATTACTATTGATGAAGACCTTATGGATGCGGCAAATCTAATAGAGAATGAAAAAGTGCAAATTGTAAATATAAATAATGGGGAAAGGCTTGAAACTTATGTTATAAAAGGACTACGTAGCTCTGGAGTAATTTGTTTGAATGGACCTGCAGCAAGGAAAGTGACCGTAGGTGATATAATAATAATTATTTCTTATGCTTTACTTGACTTTAATGAAGCAAAGAGCTTTAAGCCTTGGGTGATTTTCCCTGACACCATTAACAACAAACTTTAAAATGAAGAAGATTTGGACATCTATTAAGTATTACATTTTTCTTCTTGTTGGATTACTCCTTTTATACTTTGTTTTTAAGGATGTAGATTTCAATAGAATGTGGCAAGAAATTAAAGGTGCTGATTTTAAATGGATTGGAGCTTCATTCTTGTGTGGTTTATTAGCTTTAGCTTCAAGAGCAATGAGGTGGCAGATAATACTCGCACCTCTTGGTTATAACCCTTCTTTTATGCATTGCTTTTATGGAGTTAATATTGGATACCTTGCAAACATTGGCTTTCCCAGAATGGGAGAAATAATTCGCTGTACAATACTAAATCGGAGTGATGATATTCCTGTAAGTAAATTAATAGGCACAATCATTTTAGAAAGGGTGATAGATGTTATCATTCTATTGTCATTGATTGTCGCAGTTATTTTTGCTGAATTTGACCACTTTGGAATGTTTTTTATTGACTTCTTTGCAGTAAAATTTACTCCACTCTACCATAAAATAGCAGCTATTGGATGGATTGTTTACCCAATCTTGGTGATTCTGATGTTATTGGTATTTTTTGTTTTTAAAAGTTTACTTAAAAGGTTTCAGCACATTGCAATTGTTCAAAAAGTAAAGAAGTTCGTTTTTGAAATTGGAGATGGATTTAGCACATTGTTTAAAATGCGAAAACGTGGAATGTTTATTTTCCATACTGCATTTATATGGATCAATTATTTTGCTATGACTTGGTTGTGCTTTTTTGCTTATGCACCGACGAAAGCTTTAAAAGCAATTGATGGTTTATTTATGACTGTAGTTGGCGGACTTGGAATGAGTGCACCAGTTCAAGGTGGCTTTGGAGCCTACCATTTTTTAGTTGAAAAAGCACTTATGCTTTTTAACATTTTACCATCGGTAGACCCTTCCACTGGCAAAGAATTCAGGCCAGGTTTGGTCTATGCAACAATTGTTCATTCTACACAATTTATTCTTATTGTTATTGCTGGAACACTTTCATTAATTGCATTTTATTTATTAAAAAAAGGAAATAATGAAACTCAACAACTTTAATTACCTCGAAAATAAGATTTTTACTGATTTGATAGCATTTTCAAGATTGTGCCATCTATGGAAGTTAAAAGATGAAAAAATAATCTTTACTAATGGTTGTTTCGATATTTTACATAGGGGACATATTAGTTACCTTGCAGCTGCTGCTGATTTAGGAACAAAACTTATTGTTGGTATTAATAGCGATGCTTCGGTAAAAAAACTAAAAGGACCTTCTCGGCCTATAAATTCTTTTGAAGACAGGGCCTTAGCGCTTGCTGCTTTGGGATTTATAGATGCTGTAGTAGAATTTAAGGAAGATACACCAGAAAAATTAATAAAATTAGTTTCACCCCAGATTTTAGTAAAAGGAGGAGATTACAAAATTGAAGAAATCATAGGAGCAAAATGGTTGGCTCAGAATGGTGGAGAAACAATTGTTATTCCTTTCACAAAAGGTTATTCCACTACTAATTTTTTAAATGATTTAAAAAAGTAAGTTGTTTAACAATTTTATTGTAAATTTGTACTACCTCAAAGAACAATCGCAATGTTTAAAAGAATTTTAATATTATTTGCACTTCCCTTATTGATGCTACTTTCTGGTTGTTCTACAAATCAAGAAAGCAAAATAGTAGGAGTGTGGGAATTAACAAGAATGGATGCTTTACCTGGGGAATACCCCCTTGAACAATGGGAATTTACTGCTGATAATGACATTCTTAAATACGAAGTAACTGAAATTGAGAGGAATTTACTCTCAGTCGGGAGATGGGGAATAACCAAAAGAAATCGTTTAAATATTGAAAAATTTGACGTAGGATTTAATGGTGATTGGACAATTGTAAAATTAGATAATGATGTAATGAGAATAGTACTTCCTGTAATTATTGAAGAAAGAAATGCAGGTCAGGTGTTTAAAGAATTTTCAAGGGCATTTTAAATCAATCAAAAAATTATCCTGAGTCCCGCTTATGCGGGATTTTTTATGAATGGCAAAAACCAAAACTAATTTCTTTTGCCAAAGTTGCGGGCATCAATCGCCCAAATGGCTTGGTAAATGTCCTTCTTGTGAAGCATGGAATAGCTTTACCGAAGAAATTGTTCAAAAAGAAGGTCACTTAAAATCTTGGGTTACAGGAGATAAACAAGCTAAAGCCCCTCAACCGGTAAAAATAAACGACATTGAACAACATAATGAAGTTAGAATAGATACTGGTGATAATGAACTAAATAGAATTCTTGGTGGAGGTTTAGTTCCAGGATCTTTAATTTTACTGGGCGGCGAACCTGGAATTGGGAAATCAACTTTAATGTTACAAATTGCCGCTAAAACTACTAGACTTAAAGTACTATATGTTTCTGGTGAAGAAAGCGAACAGCAAATAAAAATGAGAGCTGAACGAATTGGAATAGGAAATGAATCTTGCTTTGTGCTGGCAGAAACAGGCACCAAGCGTATTTTTCAACACATTTCCCATATAAAACCTCAATTGGTGGTAATTGATTCAATTCAAACCTTACAAACAGACACCATAGAATCTTCTCCTGGAAGTGTTTCTCAAATAAGAGAATGCACAGCTGAACTCTTAAGATTTGCTAAAGAAACTGCAACTCCTGTTTTATTAATTGGTCATATAACTAAAGATGGCCAAATCGCTGGTCCTAAAGTTTTAGAACACATGGTAGATGTGGTGCTCCAATTCGAAGGAGACAGAAATCATTTATATAGAATTGTTCGTTCAGTTAAAAACCGATTCGGATCTACTGCTGAAATGGGTATTTATGAAATGGCGGGAGAAGGTTTAAGGGAAGTGTTAAATCCATCACAAGTGCTATTATCACAACTAGAAGAGCCATTCTCTGGAATAGCAATTTCCGCTACAATGGAAGGTGCAAGGCCATTACTGATTGAATCGCAAGCATTAGTAAGCACAGCGGTTTACGGAACCCCTCAGCGCTCAGGAACGGGATTTGACCTTAGACGGTTAAATATGCTTTTAGCTGTAATAGAAAAACGTTGCGGTTTTAAATTAGGGCAAAAAGATGTTTTTTTAAATATTACAGGTGGCATTCGTACAGAAGATCCCGCTGTAGACTTAGCTGTTATTTGCGCAATTCTTTCTTCGGATTTAGATATGCCAATTCCAATGAAAACATGTTTCAGTGCGGAAGTTGGCTTAAGCGGAGAAATAAGACCAGTTAGCAGGATAGAACAACGCATTGCAGAAGCGGATAGAATGGGCTTTTCTCAAATTCTTGTTTCTGAATATAGCTCTAAAGGGCTAAAAACTGACAAGTTTGGAATCCGTGTGATTCCAGTTAAAAAGATAGAAGAAGCTTTTAGAATTCTGTATGGGTAATTTGTGAATGAATACTTTTCCCCGCTAAAAAACTCCAGGAGAACATAAAATTGCAATTCCAGTTTCGTTGGTAAGCAACCTTTCTTTATCTGCATTTGCGAAATAAGAATGCTCAGACGAGGCATGAGCCATTATTGCAATCAAATCAATATTATTATTCTCTGCGTATAACAATGTTTGTTTTGCAAAACCAAATGAAACAACACTAGATGGCTCAGAAACTTCAGATACCATAATTCCCTCATCAAAGAACAATTGTTTTGCGTTTTGCTTATTTACATTTAATTCTTCTGTAGTTTCTTCCAGTGGCCTTTTAATGGAATAAATTACAACGGTTGCTTTAGATGCTTTTGCAATTTTGGCAACAGCCAAAGTAAGCAACTTAAATTCAGCATGAGAGCCAACTGGTAGCAATATTTTTTCGAAATGGTCCACCGGATGTGATGTTTTTTGCACAACAATACTTGGACAAGTATTTCCTTTTAATAATTTAAGAATATCTGCCCCAAATAGGTTTTGTCTTATGCCACGGGCACCATGTGTTCCTATAACCATTAAATCGAATTGACCTTCTTTAGCTGTTATGTTAATTGCTGAAATTATATGGCCTTTTACTATCCTTGGGTATGCAACTATACCTTTTTCTGATAAAGACTCCGCAATTTTCTCCAATAAAAATTCTGCCTTACTGTGCTCATCATCATGCACAATATGCAATAGTTCTAAATTTACATGAAGTGTATCGTTTAATAAAGAAGCTTGTTGAACAGCTGTATCTGAAGCTTCCGTAAAATCTACTGGAACAATTATTTTATATGGTGATGAATTCATAACTTTCTGATTTAATAAATGGTTGCTATAACTTTTAACTCAATTGCGATAGGTGTTGGAAGACAGTTTATTTCTATTGTTGTCCTGCAAGGTAAGTTTTCTTTAAAATACTCTGCATAGATACGATTGTAAACTATAAAATCATCTTTCATATTGGTAAGATAAACTGTTACGTCTACAATATTATCCCACGAAGAACCACAATCTTCGAGGATGTACCTAACGTTATTAAATACAGAATTGCATTGAATTTCAATATCATAACTTACAACTTCACCAGTTTCATTCAGTTCTACACCAGGGATTTTTTTACTTCCTTTTTCCCTAGGGCCTACACCTGATAAGAATAGTAAATTACCAACTCTTCTTGCATGTGGATAAAGTCCAACGGGTTCAGGAGCGCGGGAGGAATTCAATTTATCTTCAATCATTTTAATAAAATTCTAAACAACAAATAACAGAAGTTTTAATCAAAATCTCGATATAAAAAAAGAATCACAATAATGTTCAATTGATTTGCTATTTTTGCCCATTATTGGAGGATTAGCTCTCCCAATAGCTATCGGGAGCCTATACGCTTGATGATAATATTTTATGGGGGATTAGCTCATTTGGCTAGAGCGCTTGCCTGGCAGGCAAGAGGTGACCGGTTCGAATCCGGTATTCTCCACCATTTATTTATAAGAAATTTTGATTATCCATTTAATTGAAATTTGGGCTTTTATTATCTCTTAATTGATAAAGTTGAAGTTATAATTACTACTTTTACAAAGCATAGAATTTTACCATCATTTAAGCTTTGTATTTCTTTAAAGTCTTTAAGATACTCATTTGGTTTGCCTTTTTTTTAGTGTTAAACTACAATTTAAAAGGCCAAAATTCTCCTATTTTCCCATTTGAAGAAAACAATGGGCAGTGGGCTCAAGATTTTCATTATAAACTAAAATTACGCTGGGGAAAAATTTATTTCGGAAAAGATGGAATAACTACAGAAACATGGGACCAAATTGCTAAAAAAGAAATACTTCATTGTTTACATGATAAGCTTGAAAACTGTGACGTGTTAAATTCTCCACTTAATCAGCATGCCTTTGAAGTTAAATTCATAAACATCTCTTCAAATTGCAAGATTATCTCTTCATCAAAATCGAAAGATTATTCGAATTACTTTATAGGAAAAGAAACAAGTCGATGGAAATCAAATGTTCACAATTATAATTCAATAACCTATGAAGGAGTTTGGCCTGGCATTAACGTAAAATATTACACAAAAGAAGGTTTTTTGAAGTATGATATTATTATTGATAAAGGTGCCGATCCATCAAAAATAAAACTACAATATAACGGTCAAAATCAGTTAAAACTAAAAAATAACATTTTAACAATTAAGACTTCTGTTGGTGAAATCGAAGAGCTTGCGCCATTTGCATATCAAGAAATTAATGGTATGAGAGTTCTCGTTCCTTGTGATTATCAACTAAAAAAAAATGTATTGAGTTATAAATTAGCAGAATACAATAAAGACTATCCGCTTATTATTGACCCTGAAATTATCTTCTCCACTTACTCAGGAAGCACGGGAGATAATTGGGGAACAACTGCCACTTATGATACTTTAGGAAATGGTTTCGCGGGTGGAATTAATTTTGAAACTGGTTATCCTACAACAATAGGAGCATATCAATCAAATTTTGGTGGAAACTCTGATGTGAGCATCACAAAATACAATTCTACCGGTTCTGAAAGAATTTATAGCACTTATTACGGTGGAAACCAAGGGGAATTACCTTATTCTATGGTCGTAGACCAATGGGGAAACCTTTTAGTTACAGGTGTAACAGGCTCCTCCGGTTTACCAATTACTGCAGGTGCTTATGATGCCACATTTAATGGAGGTACTTCGTTTGGTTTATGGCAAAGTGGTAATCCTATAAATCCTTTCCTGTCTAATTATCCTAATGGTGCTGACATTTTTCTTGCAAAATTTTCTCCAGACGGGACTCAATTACTTGGGTCGACTTTTTTAGGTGGAAGTGGGAATGATGGTTTCAATTTGTCTTCTGAATTGAATAAAAATTATGGTGATATGCACCGCGGTGAGGTTATTGTTGATCAAGCAGGAGATGTATTTGTAATTGGAACAACGCAATCAGATGACATCAATACTGTAAATGCATGGCAACCAAATTATGGAGGAGGTTCTCAAGATGGAGTAGTATTTAAATTAAATCCACAGTTAACAAATATGTTATGCTGTTCATATATTGGGGGTAATGCAGATGATGCTGGTTACGGAATGCAATTAAGTGCTTCTAATGAGATTTATTTTTGTGGTGGTTCCAATAGCACTTCTATCACTGGTATGAATGGTTTACACACAACTAACACAGGAAATGTTGATGGTTTTATAATAAGGGCTAATCCCAATTCAGGAAGCTTAATTGCTGGCAGTTTTCTTGGCACTACAAGTTATGACCAAGCATATTTTGTGCAAGTAGATAATAACGGAGATGTAATTATTCTTGGCCAAACTCAAGGAAATTACCCTATACAAAGTAGTGCAGGAAACCCTTTGTATTCTGTTTCTGGAGGAATGCTGTTTTTCGATAAGCTTAATCCTAGTTTAAATCAGTCTATTTGGAGTACAACTTTTGGTGCAGAAGGAAACCCAAGTTTCTTAGTGCCTTCTGCATTTTTAGTTGATTATTGTGGATTTATTTCTTTTTCTGTTTGGGCTGGAGAAGTAAATGCAACACTTACGAGCACAACTATTGGTTTACCTGTAACTCCAGATGCTTTTCAAAACACTAGTACGGGCAGCGATTTTTACTTAGGTGTTTTAACGGAAGATGCTGCCTCTTTGCATTATGCAACTTTTTTTGGAGGAGCTCAAGACAGAGAACATGTGGATGGAGGAACCAGCAGGTTTGATAAAAATGGTGTAGTTTATCAGTGCGTGTGTTCCGGATGCGGACCAACAGCTAACGATTTGCCAATTACTCCTGGAGTTTGGTCAGCAACCAATAACAGTGATAATTGCAATGCGGCACTATTCAAATTCGACCTTTCTGAATTCTCTGCCATTGTAAACGAAGCTGTTCAAAGTAATTTTTGCTTGAATCAGGCCATTCAATTTCAAAATTTAAGTACAGGAACATCAGAGTTTTTTTGGGATTTTGGTGATGGCAATACATCTACAGAAGTGAGTCCTTCTCATGGTTATGATTTTCCCGGAATTTACAACGTGATGCTAATTGCTGTGGGTGATGGTTTATGCGTAACTGCAGATACAGCGTATACTCAAGTTGAAGTAGCGTCAGTACTCAATTTAACATTTATTCCTCCTATGGCAATTTGCAAAGGAGAGAGTATTCAATTACAAACAGAAGGCGCTGAGCAATATTTCTGGCAGCTTACCAATGGATTAAATCCAAATGAACAAACAATTCCCAACCCTACAGTAACTCCATCCATAACTACAACTTATACAATAATCGGCTCTAATAATTGCGGAAGCGATACTGCATTTGTAAATGTTCCTGTAATTGACTTTAGTATTCAATTAACAGCTTCTGATAATGAGATTTGCGAAGGGCAAACCATAAATGTTACTAGCACATCAGCAGCAACTTATCTATGGCAACCAGCTACACAAGTAAATAATCCTTCTGCTCAGAATGTAATTTTCATACCAACAGAAAGTGGTTTTATAAGCTTGCTGGCAACAGATGCTAATAATTGTACAAGTAGGGATTCGTTATTTATTGAAGTTGATAATTTCCCAGTTGCAAGCGCACCAAATGATACAATTTTGTGTTTAGGTGATGAGTTATCATTAAACTTTAATACCACTAATACAATTGTATGGACAAATCTCCAAGATAATAGTTCATCAAATGGAGAAACTATCACAATTAATCCAACTCAAGGTTTGGCTTATCAACTAGCAGTATCCAATTCATGCGGAATTTCAAGAGATACTATTCAAATTGACGTTAGTATTGTGGTTCCAACTGCTGGTCCCGAAAAAGAAACTTGTGTAAGCGAGCCCATTTCTGTATACGCAACAGGCGGAGTTACTTATAGCTGGCTACCTGCTAGTGATTTCATAGCGCCTAACAGTAGCACAACCACTTTAACTCCAAGAGAAAACATAAATTACAAAGTTATTGTTGAAAATGAAATTGGTTGTCAGGCAATTGCTGACTTACCAATTACTTTATTCCCTATAGGGTTTGTTTCAGCCGGAGAAGATAAAATAATTGAGTTTGGAGAAAAAACCACTTTAAATGGTGCTAGTTCTCAAGGGGCTTTGGTTTGGACTCCTGATTATAGATTGAGTTGTTTAGATTGTAAACAACCAACTTCAAGTACTGATTCTACTATAAAGTACACAGTAACGTTAACAGATAGTTTTGGGTGCAAATACAGTGATGAAACTTTAGTTTTGGTAGAAGGTTCATTATATATTCCTAATGCGTTTACTCCAAATGGAGATGGGATAAATGACTTCTTCGGACCTGAAGCAAAAGATGTGACAAGGTTTTCATTGAAAATTTTTAATCGCTGGGGTGAAGTAATTTTCACTTCAAATAACTTGAAAAACAGTTGGGACGGAACATTTAAAGGAAAAACTGCTCAGAATGATGTATACGTTTATCAACTCAATTACGAGTTTAACACAGGAAAAACGAGCAATTTTGTTGGTAGGGTTACTTTGATTCAATAATAAACTTGAATCCATTGTAAAATACTGTTTAATCCTAATTTCATTCGAGTACAATTTTTAACTTCGCGCAAAATTTAAACGATTCATATCATGCAATTCCGTAAAGAACACGATACAATGGGCGAAGTTCAAGTGCCTGCAGATAAATATTGGGGAGCTCAAACTGAACGTTCACGCAATAACTTTAAAATTGGTCCTGAGGCTAGTATGCCTAATGAGATTATCTATGCTTTTGCCCATTTAAAAAAGGCTGCTGCACAAGCTAATCATGATTTAGGTGTACTAAGTGGAGAGAAGAGAGACCTTATTGGTCGTGTATGTGATGAAATTCTGGAAAAAAAGTTAGATGACCAATTTCCATTAGTTATTTGGCAAACAGGCTCAGGAACGCAAAGTAATATGAATGTGAATGAAGTGATTGCCTACAGAGCTCATGTGCTTAGTGGTGGTCAACTAACTGATGACAAAAAAGTATTGCATCCCAATGATGATGTCAATAAAAGTCAATCAAGTAATGATACTTACCCAACAGCAATGCACATTGCAGGATATACAACTGTTGTTGAAAAAACTTTACCTGGCCTCACTTTATTAAGAGATACTTTGTCCAAAAAATCTAATGATTTTGCAAGTATCGTTAAAACAGGCCGTACCCATTTTATGGATGCAACTCCTTTAACTTTAGGACAAGAATTTGGTGGTTATGCACAACAACTTACCAATGGAATTAGGGCTATTAACAATGCACTTGAAATGATTCTTGAATTGGCATTAGGAGGAACTGCTGTTGGAACAGGATTAAACACACCTAAAGGATATGATGTATTAGTGGCTCGAAAAATTGCAGAATCAACGGGTTATCCTTTTATAACTGCACCTAATAAGTTTGAAGCCTTGGCTGCACACGATGCAATGGTGGAACTTTCTGGAGCTTTAAAAAGAGTGGCAGTTTCGTTGATGAAAATTGCAAATGATATTAGAATGTTGAGTTCAGGTCCTCGTTCGGGAATTGGTGAAATTATTATTCCCGACAATGAACCTGGTTCTTCTATTATGCCCGGAAAAGTAAATCCTACGCAACCAGAAGCTTTAACAATGGTGTGCGCTCAAGTAATGGGAAATGATGTAGCTGTTTCTATTGGAGGTTCAAATGGTCATTTTGAATTGAATGTATTCAAACCTTTAATTGCAGCCAATGTGCTACAAAGCGCTAATTTATTGGGAGATGCTTGTGTTTCCTTCACCAACAATTGCGCTATTGGCATTGAGCCCAACTTACCACAAATTAAATTGCATTTAGAAAATTCTTTGATGCTGGTAACTGCACTCAATACGCACATAGGTTATGAAAACGCTGCAAAAATTGCAAAAACAGCACATAAACAAGGTAAAACTTTGCGCCAAACTGCCATTGAATTAGGTTTAGTAACTGATGAGGAATTTACGGCTTGGGTGGACCCTTTAAAAATGGTATAAATTATGCTAAGCGCGGTCATGATTCCAAAAAAAATCCTCGCTTTTTGCCTATTTTCGACTTCTTTGGCAATCGCACAAAGTCCTGCTGAAACTGCTAAAGGCGTAAATCAATTAAGTTGGGAACTTTCTAAACTCCTCTATCAACAAGACAAAAATCTTTTTTGTTCGCCTTTGAGTGTATCCCAAGCATTAGCTATGACTTATGCTGGGGCAAAAGGAATAACGGCTGAAGAGATGAAAAAAGCCTTGCATTATCCAGGAGATTCGGTGCATGCAGGATTTTCTGCATTAAATTCAATCTTTAAAACTATTAATGATAGTGGAAAAGTAAAACTCGCGGTGGCTAATGCACTTTGGACGAAATTGATATTGGCTCCAGATTTCTCCACTAAAATGAAGAAATATTATCAAGGGGAATTTTATAAACTAACAAATGAAGTTCCTATTAACGCATGGGCAGAAAAGAATACCAATAGCTTGATTAAAAACTTATTACAACCTGGAGAAATTACACCAGATGTTAAATTGGTTTTGACAAATGCAGTTTATTTTAAAGGAAACTGGAAAAATCCATTCGACAAAGAAAGTACTTCAAAACAACCATTTTTCCTGAGCAATAAAACAAGTGCAGAAGTAGAACTGATGCAAAATGAAACCTATTATAGATACCATGAAACGAATCAATACCAATACATAGAACTTCCTTATGAGGGCGATAACGTTTCTATGATTGTAATTTTGCCGAGAAAAGAAAGCACTGTGAATGAAGTTTTTGAAGGTTTGAATGCGGAACAACTATTAGCAACTCAGTCTAAAGCTTATCTAAAAAAAGTAACCTTGTTTCTTCCTAAATTTAAATTTGGAACTTCCTATGATTTAATTCCCCCTTTAGAAAACCTAGGAATAAAGTCTGCATTTAAAGGTGGCAATTTTTCAGGAATTACTAAAGACAAAGAACCACTTGAAATAAGTAAAGTTCTGCAAAAAGCAGCCATAGAAGTAAATGAAAAAGGAGCTGAAGCCGCCGCTGTTACAGTAGTTATGATGAGAACCACTTCTGCAATGCATCAAGAAGAGCCTCCCAGAATTTTTTTCAGAGCAGATAGGCCATTTATTTTTGCAATAAAAGAAAATTCTACCGGTACCATTCTATTTACCGGTATTATGGAAAAACCTTAAAATTAATTTTTTAAATTCACCCTAAACCAAACAACAAACAATTTATGAAACAATTTCTTACACTTTTATTGACTTTTAATCTACTTGCATTCTCCAACGCACAAACAACCCTATTTGAAGAAGGATTCGAAAACTGGAGCTCGCTTTCAGGCTTTGAAGAACCTAATGGTTGGGTCACTTCCAATTTATTGTATGGTTTTTTGCTTCAGGCACCCCCAACAGTTTTAAAATCTACGGATGCGTCAACTGGAAGTTTTGCTGCAAAGCTAATTTCTTTAGATGTTGATGATACCACTCGTATTAGTGGTTTAATGATTTACAGCATCCCATTTACGCAAAGACCAACAAACATTAGTGGTTCACATAAATTTACATCCAATGGAGATACATTATTCATTGCAGTATCACTTACCAAATTCGACCAAATGGCTGATTCAAGCGTTGCAATTGGTGGTTATGGAGTTGAGCTTACCCAAACCGTAAATAACTACACAAACTTTAGTTCCCCAATTCAATATCAATCCAACCAAACACCTGATAGTTTGTCGATAATTATATTATCTCCCGACCAACAAATATCTTCTGAATTTGCCTATTTCATCGATAATATAAAACTAGAGGGTCCAGCAGGAATATTTGATGCTTTAAACAACAAATCGTTAGGTATTTACCCTAATCCAAGTAATCAATCATTCTTTATTCCTGCACAAAAAGCAACTGCAACAGTTCGTTTGAATGATGTTTCAGGAAAATTAATCCAAGAAGTTACTTTAAATGCTGGAGAAAGAGAAATTTCTACAGCTCAACTCGCCAATGGTGTTTACTTTGTAGAACTCAACGTTGGTAATGAGAAAATTGGAACACAACGCATTATTGTAGTCCATTAATCATCAAAAAAAAATTTAGTAAAAAGCGAATCTGGAAACGGGTTCGCTTTTTTTATATCACCACATTCACCATTCTTCCTGGAACTACAATTACCTTTTTAGGAGCAGCACCTTCTAACCATTTTTCGGCATCTGCGTGTTGTAAAGCAAGTGTTTGCACTTCAGCATGCGGCATATCTGCGGCAACATTCAATTGGTAACGAACTTTGCCATTAAATGCAACCGGATAAGCAATTGAAGTTTCTTTGATAAAAGCCTCGTTGAATTGCGGAAATGCTGCATTAAAAATGGTTTCCTTTTCACCAATTGCGGTCCATAATTCCTCTGCAATATGCGGTGCAAATGGGGCAATGGCAATTAACAAATCGCGCAATGCTGATTTATTGCTACACTTCTCATCATTCAATTCATTTACACAAATCATAAAAGAACTTACCGAAGTGTTGAAAGAGAATTTCTCAATGTCTTCCTCAATTTTCTTTAAGGTTTTATGTAGCGTGCGTAAAGCTTTTTCAGATGCCGGAGCATCATTCACTTTTAACGTTCCATTGTCGTTATAAAACAAACGCCATAACTTATTCAAGAAACGGTACACACCTTCAATTCCATTGGTATTCCAAGGTTTCGATTGTTCTAATGGCCCCAAAAACATTTCATACAAACGCAAGGTATCTGCCCCGTATTCTTTAATAATATCGTCAGGGTTTACTACATTGTATTTGGATTTGGACATTTTTTCGACTTCAACTCCGCACACATAATTCCCTTCTGCATTCAACTCAAACTCAGCTTCACTATTTTCACTTCTGTATTTTTTAAATGCAGCTGTATTCAAAATATCATTCTGCACAATATTTACATCTACATGCAGTTGAACAATTTTTTCATTCTTATAACTGTCTAATACATCTTTGGAAATGAAAGTATTGGTTCCAACTATTTGGTAAACAAAATTCGATCTTCCCAAAATCATCCCTTGATTTACCAATTTTTTAAACGGCTCGATTTTAGAAACATGTCCTCGGTCAAACAAGAATTTTTGCCAGAAACGCGCATACAACAAATGTCCTACTGCGTGTTCGGTGCCGCCAATGTATAAATCTACATCTTGCCAATAGCTTTCGGCTTCTTTACCTACAAAGGTTCCATCATTTTGAGGGTCCATATACCTCAGAAAATACCAAGAAGAACCAGCATAACCGGGCATCGTGTCGGTTTCACGTTTTCCATCAGAAGTGTTTACCCAATCTGTAGCTTTTACCAAAGGACTTTCGGGTTTGCCAGTTGGCTTAAAATCTTCCATTAGAGGCAGATGCAATGGCAATTCGGTTTCAGAAATGGCGTAAGGCTGGTCGTTTTTGTAAATAATCGGAAATGGTTCTCCCCAGTAACGCTGGCGGCTAAAACCTGCATCGCGCAAGCGGAAATTCACTTTACCCATTCCCAAACCTTTTTCCTCAATGGCTGTGATGGCTTTCTTCATCGCCTCGTACCCAGTTAACCCATTTAGAAAATCAGAATTTATCATCTGCGCTTCCTTTGTAGGATTTGCAGCTTCGGAAATGTCGATGTCTTTGTTGATTGGTGTGATGGGCAAATTAAAATGCTTGGCAAAATCCCAATCGCGCTGGTCACCAGCAGGAACAGCCATTACAGCGCCAGTGCCGTAGCCAGCCAACACATAATCTCCAATCCATACTGGAATTTTATTTCCAGAAAAAGGATGTATCACATAAGCTCCAGTAAATTCACCTGAAATGCGTTTCACATCGGCCATGCGCTCGCGTTCGCTTCTGTTTTTAGCGGTGTTGATGTAACTTTCAACTTTGTCTTTACATTCAGCTGTAGTAATTTTTGCAACGAGCTCATGTTCAGGAGCCAAGGTTAGAAAATCAACCCCAAAAATGGTATCAGGACGTGTGGTAAAAACTTCTATAAATTCTGGATGGTTTTCTAATTGAAAACGAATGCTGGCACCTTCAGATTTTCCAATCCAGTTACGTTGCATCTCTTTCATAGAATCGCTCCATTCTAAGGTATTCAAATCGTTGAGCAATCTTTCGGCATAAGCAGTTATGCGCAAAAACCATTGGCGCATTTGGCGTTTTTCTACTGGAAAGCCGCCACGCTCGCTAAATCCATCTTTTACTTCATCGTTGGCCAACACAGTTCCTAAGCCTTCACACCAGTTTACCGTGCTGTAAGCCTGGTAAGCCAAACGAAATTGCATTAACACGGTTCTTTGTTTTTCAACTGAGAACTCGTTCCATTGTTGCGCAGTGAAACTTTCTATTTCTTCTAATTTGGAAGAAATGCCGTAAGTTCCATTTTTCTCAAAATGAGCGCTTAAGGTTGCAATCGGTTCTGCTTTTTGGACATTTTCATTGTACCAAGAGTCGAACAATTGCAAGAAAATCCATTGTGTCCATTTGTAATAATTAGGTTCTGATGTATTTACTTCGCGGCTCCAATCGTAGCAAAAACCAATATTATTAAGTTGTTCCTTGTATCTGGCAATATTTTCTGCAGAAGTATCAGCAGGGTGACGACCCGTTTGAATGGCATATTGTTCGGCAGGCAAACCAAAAGCATCGAAGCCCATTGGGTGCAACACATTAAAACCCTTTAATCTTTTGTAGCGAGAAACAATATCCGAAGCAATATAACCTAATGGATGCCCAACATGCAAACCCGCACCAGACGGATAAGGAAACATATCTAAGACATAAAACTTGGGCTTTGAATTATCAATATTGGTTTTGTAAACCTGATTTTCTAGCCAGTACTTTTGCCATTTCTGTTCTATCTCGGTGAAATTGGGTTCCATGGGTGTTATTAAATTTCGCGCGAAGGTACAAAAAGAGGGGAAAATAGATGTTATATTTGCGCCAATCAACATGGCGAATCGAGACAGTACATTTAACAAAAGGCGTTTAAGGACTTCTTACATTACATCGGTGGTAAGTTTGGCAATGGTACTTTTCATGTTGGGAATGCTTGGTTTATTATTGGTAAATGCCAAAAAACTATCTGACACCACCAAAGAATCATTTACGGTTTCTATTTTCTTTAAGGATTCTGTGAATGATGCGCAAATACTCGCATTTCAGAATGAGTTAAATGCAGCTGCTTACACTCGTTCAACAGTTTACACAGACAAAGCAACAGCTGCAAAAGAATTTCAAGAGCAACTAGGCGAAGACTTTGTAGACTTTTTAGGGTACAATCCACTACCCGCTTCTATAGATGTAAATTTTAAAACGGATTATACCGACCAACAAAAATTCAATGAAATTGAGCAAACTTGGCTGAGGAATCCTATGGTGGAAAAGATTGATTATCCGAGGAACCTTATCAATCAAATTGCGGAAAATATGCGGAAATTGAGTTGGTTTTTTTTGGCATTTTCGGCAGTGCTGCTTTTCATAGCTGTTACACTTATCAACAATACCATTCGTTTGGCAATTTATTCTAAGCGCTTTCTAATTAAAACAATGCAACTCGTTGGTGCAAAGAAAAGTTTTATCCGTGCTCCTTTCCTTACTACCAGTTTATTACAAGGTTTTCTGGGAAGCTTGGTTGCCATTGGATTATTGACAGGCGTTTTAGCATTCGCAGAACATAAAATTCCAGATTTAAAGAGCATTCGAGACATTCAATTACTAGCAATGCTAGCGGGAGGAATACTATTTGCTGGCGTGTTTTTATCATTTATTTGTACTTTCTTTGCTGTAAGAAAATACCTCAACCTCAACACCGATTCACTATACTAATTATGAGTACTGAAAAGAAACAAACTACAGGTACAGAAAAGAGCAAAAACACTGAAGGATTTGCATTTGGACCAATGAATTACCGATTGCTAATCATAGGAGTTGTTGTTATTTTAATTGGTTTTTTATTAATGACAGGTGGAGGTTCTGATGACCCAAACAAGTTTAATCCAGAGATTTTTAGTACCCAGAGAATTACAGTTGCTCCTATTGTTGTGATGATAGGTTTTATAATAGAAGTAGCTGCGATTCTTTATAAATCAAAAAAATAATTTATAATGACCTGGTTTGAAGCCTTCATCATTGCTGTGGTGGAAGGACTTACAGAGTTTTTACCCGTTTCCTCCACTGGCCACATGGTCATAGCACAAGCCATTTTAGGTGTAAAGTCCGATGAGTTTGTAAAACTATTTACGGTTAATATTCAGTTTGGAGCCATATTATCTGTGCTGGTTTTATACTGGAAACGTTTTTTAAAAGACCTTCCATTTTACTATAAACTGTTAGTTGCTTTTATTCCTGCTGCAATTTTTGGTTTTTTATTAGGTGATGTTATTGATGCTGCGTTGGAAAGTCCATTGGTTGTAGCAATTATGCTGGTTTTGGGTGGAATTGTTTTATTGTTTGTAGATAAATGGTTTCAAAACAAGCCAAAACAAGATGAAACCGTTTTAGAAAACATCAATGCTTTAACCGACCCTAAAAAAGACGAAGACGACCATTTAATAACTTACCCAAAAGCGTTGATAATCGGTCTTTTTCAGTGTATTGCATTGATTCCAGGAGTTTCCAGAAGTGCAGCTACCATTATTGGAGGAATGACACAAGGTTTAACAAGAAAAAACGCTGCAGAATTTTCATTTTTCTTGGCTGTTCCTACAATGGCTGCTGCATCTGGATACAAATTGCTGAAGGCTATGGATAATTTCCCTACGGATAAAATCAATATTTTATTGTTTGGAAATGTGGTGGCTTTTGTGGTCGCACTATTAGCCATTCGCTTTTTTATAAACTTCCTAACCCGCAATGGTTTCAAGATTTTTGGTTACTACAGAATTATTGTAGGCTCAATTATTCTGTTGCTCATGGCTTTGGGAGTTAATCTTTCTATAGTATGATTTCTACTCCTTACCATGAAGGCAAATTATTGTTATTGAACAAACCTTTAGGCTGGACATCTTTTGATGTGGTAAATAAAGTAAGGTATGCTTTAGAAGGTCATTTCAAATTAAAGAGAATGAGCATAAAAGTTGGCCATGCCGGTACATTAGACCCATTGGCAACAGGATTAATGCTCATTTGTACCGGTAAAATGACCAAACAAGTAGAAGCAATGTCAGGTTTGCCAAAAGTGTATACGGGAACCTTTGTTTTAGGAGCAACAACCCCATCTTTCGATTTAGAAAAACCCGTTGATGCAACATTTCCAACTGCGCACATTACCGAAGAAATGGTAAAAGAAGTTGCTAAAACATTTGTGGGAACCCATTATCAAGAACCACCAGTATTTTCCGCAAAAAGAGTAGATGGAGAAAGAGCTTATCTTGCTGCAAGACGCGGAGAAGAAATAAAAATGCGTAAAGCTGAAATTGACATCACCACTTTTGAAATTACACGCATCGCTTTACCGGAAGTAGATTTTAAAGTAAGCTGCTCTAAAGGAACTTACATCAGGTCACTCGCCCGAGATTTTGGATTGGCTTTACAATCTGGCGGTTACTTATCAAAACTAGAAAGAACAGAAATTGGTGAACATTTACTGTTAAATGCCCAAACTGTTGACGATTTAATAAAAGATATTAGAGCCACTCCAATAGCAGAAACTGAAGTAAAATAAAAAAGCCGCAACATTTTGAAATGCTGCGGCTTCTGTTAAATATCTAATTTTTCTACCCATTCAAAGCTTCTGCTCCACCAACAATCTCCAATATCTCGTTGGTAATTGCCGCTTGACGTGCTTTGTTATATGATAATTTCAATTCTTTAATCAAGTCCCTTGCATTGTCTGTTGCTTTGTTCATGGCAGTCATACGAGCGCCATGTTCTGCTGCATGAGAATCTAACAATGCTTTGTAAAACTGAACCTTTAAAGATTTTGGAATCAATTCGGTAACAATTGTAGCCTGGTTAGGTTCGAAAATATAATCAGTTGCAGCAGCTTTTTTTGCATTCTTTGGCAACTCGTTAGGAAGCACAGGAAGAAACTGCTCTTCTGTTGGAATTTGCACAGCTGCGTTTTTAAACTGGTTGTAAACTAGTTCTACTCTATCGAATTCTTTATTTACGAAACCATCCATAATTCTTTGAACTACAGGAGTAGCATTGGCGAATGTAAGTTTATCAAATAATTCATTATGAGAACTTAATAAATTCAACTTGTTTTTTGTGATATAATCAGTTGCCTTTTTACCTACCGTAATAAATGAAACATTGCCTGAATTAAACTGGCTTGCGTACTTTTCTGTAGTAAGTTGGCGCACAATTTTCAATACATTGGTATTGAATGCTCCAGCCAAACCTCTGTTAGAAGTTATTGCAACAATTAAAACTTTTTTGGGCTCACGCTGAACTGAATAAGCACCTCCTTCGCTTGTATCAACACTTCCACTTAAGTTACCCAAAATATCGCGCAACTTTTCTGCATATGGTCGCATTTGAACAATTGCATCTTGTGCACGGCGCAACTTAGCCGCCGATACCATTTTCATGGCGCTGGTAATTTGTTGCGTAGAAGTTACTGATACAATCCTATTACGGACTTCTTTTAAATTCGCCATTTATGACCTTTTTTTAAAGTATAAATAAATTATTTAGTTACGTAACGTGATGAAATATCGCGTGCTACTTTTTCTAAAACATCAGTTAATTCGTCAGTAAATTTTCCTGCTTTTAAGGAATTCATTACATCTTTATGAGAAGTATTCAACAATGCTAAGTAATCAGCCTCAAACTCCTTCACTTTATTAACTGGTACTGCGCGCATCAAACCTTTTACACCAGCATAAATAATAGCAACTTGATCTTCCACTTTAAATGGAGAATACTGAGGTTGCTTTAAGATTTCAACGTTACGTGAACCTTTATCTAATACCGATTTTGTAGCAGCATCTAAGTCAGAACCAAATTTCGCGAAAGCTTCTAATTCGCGGTATTGAGCTTGGTCCAATTTTAATGTACCAGCAACTTTCTTCATAGATTTAATTTGTGCGTTACCTCCAACACGCGATACAGAAATACCCACGTTAATTGCAGGTCGAACACCAGAGTTAAACAAGTTCGACTCCAAGAAAATCTGACCATCTGTAATAGAAATTACGTTGGTAGGAATGTATGCAGAAACGTCACCCGCTTGTGTTTCAATAATTGGCAATGCTGTTAAAGAACCACCACCTTTTACTTTACCTTTTAATGAATCAGGTAAATCGTTCATTTGCTGCGCAATTTCGTCTGAAGCATTTATTTTTGCCGCACGCTCTAGTAATCTACTGTGTAAGTAGAAAACGTCTCCAGGATACGCCTCACGTCCTGGTGGACGGCGTAACAACAAAGAAACCTCACGGTAAGCTACTGCTTGTTTCGACAAATCATCATAAATAATCAAAGCCGGACGACCAGTATCGCGGAAAAATTCACCAATTGCAACTCCGGCAAATGGAGCATAGAACTGCATTGGAGCTGGGTCAGAAGCTGTTGCAGAAACAATAACAGTGTAAGCCATTGCTCCGTTTTCTTCTAATGTTTTTACAATGTTTGCAACTGTAGAACCTTTTTGTCCGATTGCAACATATATACAGAATACAGGTTGACCTGCATCATAAAATTCTTTTTGATTGATAATGGTATCGATACAAACGGCAGTTTTACCAGTTTGACGGTCACCAATAACCAACTCACGCTGACCACGACCAATTGGAATCATCGCATCAATCGCTTTGATACCTGTTTGAAGAGGTTCAGTAACTGGCTGGCGGTAAATTACACCTGGTGCTTTTCTTTCGAAAGGCATTTCAATTAATTCACCAGTGATTGGACCTTTACCATCAATTGGTTCTCCTTTGGTATTTACAACACGACCAAGAAGACCTTCGCCTACCTGAAGAGAAGCAATACGACGTGTACGTTTTGCAATATCACCTTCTTTAATGCTGTTAGAACTTCCTAACAATACTGCACCTACATTGTCTTCTTCTAAGTTCAAAACGATGCCTTGCAATCCATTAGAAAATTCAATTAATTCTCCTGATTGAACGTTGTTTAGTCCATAAATACGGGCAATACCGTCGCCCACTTGGAGCACTGTACCTACTTCTTCTAATTGTGAATCAGAAGTAAAACCCGATAATTGTTGTTTTAAAATTGCAGTAACTTCTGCTGGTTTAATTTCAGCCATGATGTTGTTTTATGGTTGTGTGGAAATTTCCACGGTGAATCAATAATCTTTAACGTATAAGTTTTTTTCAAATTCGCGTCTCAACAAATTGATGTCTCGTTCTACACTTGTATCAATTTGCTTATTAGAAAAACGTAGAATAAAACCTCCAATAACTGAAGGGTCAACTATTTCTTCTAATTGTACTGTATTACCGCTATGTTTTGCAACAATCGCTATAATCTGTTTTCTAAATGCTTCGTCAATTTTATATGCAGTTGTCAATTGCGCTTCTTCAATTCCATTATTTTCTAAGTGAAGAATTACAAATTGACGTGCAATCTGAGCAACATACATTTCTCTTCTCTTTTTAACGATAAGGTCAAGAAAGGCAGCACTTGTGGTAGAAATATTTTTTGTAAAGACAGCTTTTAAAATAGCCTCTTTTTTATCAGATTGAATAATCGGACTTTGAAGCAAAACACCAAGGTCATGGTTTTCATTGATAGTTTTATCAATCAATTCCATGTCTTTACTAACTACCTCGAGTTCTTTGCGTTCTACGGCCAAATTAAACAATGCCCGTGCATAGCGTATCGCAGCTTTTGTTTCCTGCATGGTTTCTTAGTTCAATTTTAAATCAGCAATCAATTTATTCGAAAGCTCTTTTTGTTTCTCGTCAGAAGAAAGGTTTTGCTTAACTAATTTTTCAGCAATTTCTAAAGACAAAATAGCTACTTGATTTTTCAATTCCGTAATGGCAGCCAATTTCTCATTTTTAATCGCTTCGCGAGCAATCGAAATAATTCTTTCTGCTTCTTCAGTTGCTTTGTTGCGCGCCTCGCTTACAATCATTTCTTTTGCTTCTCTTGCAGATTTCAATAAAGCATCACGCTCTAATTGTGCATCACGCAAAAGTTGCTCATTGTTTGATTGCAACTTAGCCATTTCTTTCTTTGCATTTTCAGCACTACTAAGCGCTTTCTCAATAGATTGCTCGCGCTCTTTGATGGCATTCATGATTGGCTTCCAAGCAAATTTGCTCAATAAGAACAACACCGTTAAGAAGGTGAGGGTCATCCAAAATACAAGACCAATTTCTGGGGTAATTAAATTCATGTTGAAATAGAATTGAGATTTTTTTTTCGTTTAACTAGTAAACCTGTCGAGCCGCCAACCGCATTTCGACAGGTTTAAGAATTTGAATTAAGCTGTTTTTAAAACAACCAATAGACCAACTACCATCGCGAAGAAAGCAGCACCCTCAACTAGAGCGGCAGTTAAAATCATATTAGCACGGATATCACCAGCAGCCTCAGGCTGACGAGCGATTGATTCAAGTGCGCTACCACCGATACGGCCGATACCAACACCTGCGCCTAAAGCAGCAAGTCCAGCACCTAAAGCAGCAACACCATAACCTAAACCTAGGTTTCCAGCTTCTAAAAGAATTGCATTCATGTGAATTGTATATTAAGGGTTAAACAAAAATTAAAATTAATGAGCGTGTTCAGTTGCATGTTCTTCGTGATGATGCGCTTCTTCTATTGCGGAACCAAAATAAATGGCAGACAATAAAGTAAATACATATGCTTGTAGAAATGCTACTAACAACTCCAAGAAAAACATAAAAACAGTAAATAACCAAGATGCGATTCCCACTCCGAAACCAGCTCCTACATTTTTCCCACCATCACCAAACATGAAAATCAAACTGAAGAATGCCAATGCAATGATGTGACCAGCAGTAATGTTAGCAAAAAGTCGTATCATTAAAACAAAAGGACGTAGAAAAACACCTAAAATTTCAATTGGTGTAAGAATAATTAATACCCATTTTGGAACACCCGGCATAGCAAAAATATGTCCCCAGTAATGCGCATTTCCATTGAAACATGTGATTAAAAAAGTGATAACTGCTAATGTTAAAGCAATGGCAATGTTTCCTGTAAGATTCGCTCCCCCTGGAAGAATTGGAATTAAACCTAATAAATTAGCAATCCATATAAAAAAGAATACACTTAATAAATAAGGCATAAACTTCTCGTATTTTTTACCAATACTTGGTTTTGCTAGATCATCACGTACAAACATGATAATTGGTTCAACAAAACTTTGCATTCCTTTTGGAGTTTGACCCGGTCTTTTGGTATAAGCTCTGGCAACAGAAATAAAAATGAAAAGCATTATTCCCGCAACGAAAAACATAGTTAATACATTCTTAGTAATGCTTAAATCAATTAATGAAGCGTGCTCTGCAATTTGACCATTCTCTACTAATTTGATTTTCTCCTCTTCTAAACGGTAAGTATTCTTACCAACATAATCTTGCAAATGATGCGTTTCGTGGTTGCGGAAATTGTTAGAAGAGAAAATTTCTAAACCTTTATCAGTGTAAACTATTACAGGCAAAGCAATATGCGTATGTCCCCATAAATGCCAATCGTGTGCATCACCAATGTGTTCAGTAATCATACGACCTGGGTCAAATGCTTCAGAATGAACCTCATGATTCTCCTCTGCGTTCATTTCAGCTGCATCGGCTTCATTTACAATTGCTGATGTGTCAACAGTTGCAGATGTGTCAGAATGGTTTGAAGTAGCAGCATTATGGTCGTGCTGCGCGAAAGAAAATGAAATGATTAAGGTAAATAATACAGTAAAAACAGCGTGAAGTGTAAATTTTGACATAGAAAAAACTGTACTCGATGACATATATGAAAGGTTCCTTATTCGCGGTGCAAAAGTAGGAAAAAACATGCACCACAAACTTAGAATATAAAAAATGATTGCAATTATTTTATTTTCCTGATTAACAATTAATTAACTATTGTCAAATTTCAAAGTCATTCATTGAACACCCTAAATTCAAAAGTAAAAAGCGTATTTAAATCGAAGCTATTTACTACCTTCGCCCCTCAAATTATATATATTTATTATGATGAAAGAACTTATCGCTTCGTTTCCTGAGCAACTCGAAGAAGCAATCTCAATTTTTAAATTAGCTCAGCTAAAACCTTTAAAAAATAAAGCAAGCAATATTCTAATTAGTGGCCTTGGAGGAAGTGGAATTGGAGGAAGTATCGTAGCCGAAATTGCACAAGCTTCGGTTAGCATACCAATTTTAATAGTAAAAGATTATTCCCTTCCGGCATGGGTAAATGAAAACACTTTAGTTATTATTTCTTCTTACTCTGGAAATACAGAAGAGACTTTACAAGTAATGGAAACAGCTGTTGCCGCCAATGCAATGATAATTTGCATTACTTCAGGTGGTAAAGTACTAGAATTGGCTAAAGAAAATGATTTTAATTACATTCAAATTCCTGGTGGAAATCCTCCTCGCGCTTGTTTAGGCTATTCGCTCACGCAATTGTGTGGTGTATTAGATTTTTATGGACTTAGTAGTGGCTTTATTACTTCTGTTGAAAATGGAATGAAGTTACTGAAATCTGAAAGAAACCAGATTAAACAAGAAGCGGAAGCACTTGCAAAATCAATTGCTTTCAGCACTCCTGTAATTTATACTTCTTCTAGTTTTGAAGGAATTGCCATTAGGTTTAGGCAGCAACTTAACGAAAATGCAAAAATGCTCTGCTGGCATCATGTTGTACCAGAAATGAATCACAACGAATTGGTTGGTTGGGTTGATAAATCGCCAAAAATTGCAGCTTTGTTTTTAAGAAATGAAAATGATTATTACCGCACTGCAAAACGCATGGATATTTGTAAGGAAATAATCTCTCAAATTGCTGGTAAAACAATAGAAATAAATTCTAAGGGTGCAGATACCATTGAGCAAATGTTGTATTGGATTCACTTAGGCGATTGGATTTCTTGGTTTGTTTCTGTTGAAAGAAATGTAGATGCCATGGAAATAAACGTCATTAATCGTTTAAAAGGAGAATTGGCAGAATTAAAATGAAATATGATAAGCCCAATCTTGAAATAGATATTGTTCACCTTGGAATAATAGACTTTAAGGCTGCTTGGGACATTCAAGAAACATATTTTAATAAAATTGTTGAGCAGAAGCTTTACAACAGAAATGCTAATGTGCAATTGCCAACAAAAAACTATTTACTCATTTGTGAACATCATTTGGTATACACGCTTGGGAAAAGTGGAAAGGAAGAACACCTGTTGCTTTCAGAACAGCAATTAGAAGCCAAAGGTGCGAAATACTATAAAATAAACCGTGGTGGAGATATTACTCACCACGGGCCTGGCCAATTGGTAATGTATCCAATTTTTGATTTAGAGAATTTCTTTACTGATATACACCTCTACTTAAGGTATTTAGAAGAAGCTGTAATAAATACTCTGAAGTATTTCGATATTGATGCAGGCAGATTCGAAGGGTACACAGGTGTTTGGATAGATGCCGAGAAACCATCCGCTCGTAAAATTTGCGCCATGGGCATTAAATGCGGAAGATGGGTAACCATGCATGGCTTAGCTTTAAACATCAATAACAACCTCGATTTTTTCAACTACATTGTTCCTTGTGGAATTAAAGAGAAAGATGTGAGTAGTATTCAAAAAGAATTAAATGGCGGAATAATTACTACTAATGAAGTATCTTCCATTTTAATTGATGAAATAATTAAGCAATTTGGAGCCTATAAAGGCGTTGAAGAAATACTAAATGCTTGATGGCATTAATTTTGGTTCTGCTTAACTAAATTCCAAAAAATTTATGCGTTTTATATCTTTTTTATTGCTTGCAATGATTCCTACTTTCATGCAAGCCCAGCAAGAAGCGACTACCAAAAATTTCGCTTTTAAAAGAGGAGAAAAATTAACTTACCGCGTTCATTATGGTTTTGTAGATGCTGGAGAAGCAACCATTGAAGTAACACAAGACAATTTAAAGTTTGGAGAAGACCCAACATACCATTTACTAGGAACCGGAAAATCATCAGGCTCATTTGACTGGTTTTTTAAAGTACGCGACCGTTACGATTCTTATGTGAGCGAAAGTACCTTATTGCCAAGGTTATTTATGCGAAGAGTAGATGAAGGTGGTTTTATTATCAATCAAGATTATTCATTTAACCAAGTAACCAATCAGGTAACTGTAAAACGAGATGGAACTGACAAACCTAGAAATGCCATCAATAAAAAATTCGAAATTCCTGATGCTTGTCATGATATTCTTTCTGCATTTTACTATGCTAGAAATGCAGATATCAGTATGGTGAAAATTGGTGATGTAATTACCTTAAATTCTTTTTTCGATGAGGAATTGTTTCCTATGCGAGTAAAAATTGTAGGTCGTGAAGTACTCAAAACAAAAATGGGGAGAATTCGTTGCATTGCACTCCGACCAATTATCCAAAAAGGAAGGGTTTTTAAAGAAGAAGAAGACCTTACCATGTGGGTAAGTGACGATATGAATAGAATTCCGATTCGCCTTCAAGCCAATGTTTTGGTCGGTTCTATTAAAATGGACATTAAATCGGCAACCAACTTGGCTAATCCGCTGGCATTGGTGGAGAAGTAGTTTAGAATAATTTCGAGATGGTATTCATCGTTAAAAACATTTTTCCGCTATTAGGGATTATAATAAACCCATATTTTTCATAAAAACTTATTGCTTCATTATCAATTGGGTCAACAACTACAGCCAGGGAAGCAACCTGCTGAATAGAAGTTAAATAAGCTCTTTTCAATGCATCCATCAAGAGCTTTTCACCCACACCTTTTCCAAGATTTGACTTATCTATAGCTAATCTCCCTAACAATGTAATTGGTAAATGAAGATAGGTTGGTGGTAATTTTCTAATTATTTCTAATGGAAGAAGTTCTCTTGATATACTGGAATTAGATAAAGTATAATAGCCAATAACATTATTTTCATTATTTATTAAAACGAAACAAGCACTTAACCTTTTCTTTGCATCTTGACTGGCTTGTCTCTTAATATAACCGTCTAATAAATCTTTGCCGCAATTAAAATTGTCTTTTTTATGGGTTGAATTAAATAAACTGGTTAAAAAACTATTTTCCATTCAATTTCGAAACATGCGTTTTATATTTCTCCATCGCTAGTTTTAATGAATCATTAGGCTCTATCTCCTTAGTGATTGCGTCAAAAAATATTTCTCTATCATGATTAGAAACTAATATTGCGTTATGCTTTTCTACAATTAATGTTGACTTCTCCATCAAAACATTAATCATGTAATCTGTTAGGTTTCTAAATCCTCCTAAGTGAGCAGCATATTCAAAGAACTCTTTTTGTTCCTTGGGTAGCCTTGTATCAAATCTCGATTTTTCGTTTGATTTCATAAAAATGAATTAACTAATGTTTAGCTTTCAAATGTACGTATTATTACCGTACAATGTTGCTTGCCAACCAAAAAATAAATTGGATAATCCTATGCTGCTATTTTTAATTGCTGAGGCGCTTCACCAAACTTTTTCATGGTTCTGAAATGACTGGCAATGGCGCTTGTAAAACTAGGAATGTAATGATAAGGAACATTATACTGCTTGCAAACTTTTTGTACAATTTTGCTAATTGCCGGGTAATGTACATGGCTTACTTTTGGAAATAAATGGTGTTCTACCTGAAAATTTAATCCTCCTACAAACCAAGAAATTATTTTATTATCCATTGCAAAATTAGAGGTCGTGCGCATTTGGTGAATTGCCCAAGAATCTTCCAAAGACATTTTTCCTTCTAAATCAGAAGCATCAACAAATTCCATATTGTCAACCACGTGCGCCAATTGGAAAACCAAAGCCATTGTTAAACCCATGGCAGCATTGGCTAAAAAATAACCAACTAAGAAAGGCCCTACACCAACAAAATATATTGGTACAATTATGTAAAAAACCACGTACAAAAGCTTGGTTACCCAAAAAAGAATGTGTTCCTGCATAGGAATATTGTTCATGGGTGTTCCATTAATACTACTTTTTAAATACTTTTCTAAATCAGTAACTAAAGCCCAAAGAATGCTAGATACTGCATACAAAGGAACCATATAAATATGTTGATACTTGTGCATCGGTTTATAAGGTTGAGAATCGCAATGACGCAATACAGGAGATTTTGCAATGTCATCGTCAATGCCATCAATATTCGTATACGTATGGTGAATGATATTGTGTTTTATTTTCCAAATAAAAGCATTTGAGCCCAAAGCATTCATGGTTAAACCCATAATGTAATTTATTCTTTTACTCTCAGAATAGCTCCCGTGATTGGCATCGTGCATTACACTAAAACCTATGCAAGCCAAAAAGAAACCCAAAATAACACACAGTAATAATTCCGCACCAACAGGAAGGCCCCTTGAAAGAAGAGTTATATAAATGGCTGAACATGCTGGAATCAAAAGAATTGATTTCAAATAAAGCCTCCAATCACCTGTTTGTTTAATGTTATTTTCTTGAAAGTAATTTCTCACTTCTGCATTTACTGTTTCAGAAAATGAGTTGTTTTTGTTGTTGAATGTTACTTTTTTCAAATCGAAAAGATTTTTGCAAATATAGATTTAAATGAAAAGACAGAAAAACGAGAAAATTGTTTGCTACAACGACATTATCTCAGCAATCTGTAAAATTGTTTCGTTTATTTCTGAATTGTGTTTTACTGCCTTGGTTAATGCTATATGGGTTACCTTTCCTGCAACTTGACCAACCATTATTCTATTTCTTCCTTCCAACAAAGAAGTAACTGCTTCGTATCCTAAGCGAGTTGCCAAAACCCTGTCCATACAAGTAGGAGAACCTCCTCTTTGAATATGTCCTAGAATGGCCACTTTGGTTTCGTATTTATTGAATTTGGCTTTTACGATCTCTGCAACTTTATAAGCTCCGCCAGCATCATCACCTTCTGCTACAATTATTACACAGCCGGTTTTCTTGCGACTCCAGCCTCTTTCAAGGACTTCAACTAATTTATCTATGTACGTTGTTGTTTCGGGAATTAAAATAGCTTCTGCACCACATGCAATACCACTTCTCAATGCAATCAAACCTGCATCACGGCCCATTACCTCAACAAAAAATAAGCGATTATGAGATATTGCCGTGTCACGAATATTGTCTACTGCTTGAACAACGGTATTGATTGCAGTATCGTAACCAATCGTGAAATCGGTTCCAAACAAATCATTATCAATTGTTCCGGGAATTCCAATCACTTTAATATCAGGATATTTTTTTGCTAGTGCTTCAGCTCCTCTAAAAGAACCATCACCGCCAATAACCACTAATCCATCTACTCCTCGGGTTTTTAAGTTTTGATAGGCCGTATCTAATCCTTCTTCTGTTTTATAACGAAGGCTTCTGGCTGTTTTCAAAATTGTACCTCCACGTTGAATAATGTTTCCAACATCCGCTGAGGAAAGTTCCTTCAATTCATTGTGAATCAATCCTTCATAACCGCCAATTACACCACTAATTTTACAATTGTGATAAATAGCAGTTCGAACAACGGCTCTGATACAAGCATTCATTCCGGGAGCGTCTCCGCCTGAAGTTAATACTGCAATATGTTGCATAATTTTCAGCGTGTTATTTTCACACAAAGGTAGGTATAGAATGGAAATTAAAAACTATTGAACGTTTTTAGGCCAATAATTAACTTTAAATTAATCATGGTACAAATTCGAAGGCTCCTAAATCAGGGGCAGTGTCTGCAACACGACTGTTTCCTAAAATATCATCAGGAATAGAAGGTATTTGGTTTACGAAACTCAAATTTCCACCGTCTTTGGCTGGAGAATCGCCTTGAAGCCTATAATCTTGATTGGTATTGTCTTTAAATTTTGGCTCTTCATTTAAAACCATATTTGTAAAATTCACTGTATTGTTCAAGTCTACATCAGGATTATCAATTTTCATGAGCGTATTGCTAAAGTTCCAATTGAATTGAGCTTCAGGTCTTCCAACTGCTATGAGTTCGTTTCCATTAGTTATGTTCCCATAAATAATTCCATTGGTAAAACTAAAATTCATGTCCGCAACTTGTATTACCGAGTTAGTTTCTAAGAAATTAGAAATAGCACAAACTGGCTCTGTTCTTACTGCTTCGCTCCAGTAATTGGCAAAAGTACAATGTCTGAAGTTATAAGTACCACCTCCTGCAGCCAGTAAAGCATATGAGCCGCAATTGCTAACTAAACAATTACTTGCATCAATATTATAATTGTTAGCATACATTCCATAAGTGCGCATGTTACGAATTCGGGTATTGGTAACTTTCAATTTTCGAATAGTTGCTGGATCAAACTCTGTTATCAATTCTGCTTGAATACCAATATTACCATTCTTTATAACTGCATAGTTTATAGAATTGCCCGTACTTCCTTGATTTATCCAAATTCTGTCCCATTGACCGGGTGATTCTTTGTATTCTTCTTCTTTTCTCACTCCTTTAAAAACCACAGAATCTTGCAAAGTGCCATTCACATTCAACCTTCCACCAGGAAAAATCCACAAACCAGAATTATTGTACATATATACTTGAGTTCCCCCTTCAATCTGCAAAGAACATGTATCAACTACCAAGTAACCAATTACCACTTTTGGCTTTTCGTTGGTCCAAACGGTGCCACAATCTAAAACCGAATAAGCTGGTAATCCATTGGTTGGAAATTCTGTGGGCCTGTAAAAATCAGCATTGCGTCCATAAGCTAATAATTTTACTTTCTGTTGATTTCCATTGGTTTCAAAAAGAATGCTGTCTTCAACTACAAAAGGATTGACCTCATTATTTGGATCTACTGTAACTTCAGCAAAAACAAAAATGCTGTCGTTTGCACCAATTTCAAGGTCAGAAATTGCTGTTCCAGGAATTCCATCCACATTCATTCTAAAAAATGAATTAGCTCCACCTGCTAAGCGAATGGATGAAATGTTAACGCGTTGGTTGCTGTTGTTATACACTTTAAAACGCTGTGTTGTGGAACCAAGGGTCACAAAAACGGTATCGAAATAAACAGTATCAACAGAAAATACAAGGTTAAAATTGCTATCTGTATTGATTACATCTTTTTTACAAGATTGAAATCCAATTATCAATACGAATAACAATGACAGCGATAAAAGCGAATATCTAAAAAGTTTCAACTAATTATATTTACGAGAAATGAAACGTCAAAAGTACTTATTTCGTATGGTATACCTATGCACGTGGAAATTTTAACTGAAGACGTATAACAGGCTTGCCTTTAACAATATGTTCATCAACAATTTCTTGTACATCGTTTAATTGTACATTGCCATAAAAAACGCCATCTGGATACACAACTACCGTAGGACCTGTTTCGCATAAATCAATGCAACCAGCTTTTTGAGCCCTGATTGGAATATCTAAGTGATAATCGTTGATTGCTTTTTTAAATGCAACTGTCAATGCCAAACCATGCTCTTCACCGCAACTTGGGCGTGGCGCATTTGCAGGACGTTGGTTCGTACAAATAAATATATGCTTGCTGTATTTTAAATTTTCTTCCATGGGTGCAAAATAAACGAACAATCTGTAATTAAAACAGTTTAATTCAATAAACATATGAAAACTATCTTAATAACTGGCGGCACAGGTTTAATTGGAAAGCATTTGGCACCGATGTTAAAAGAAAAGGGTTACAAACTGCACTTGTTAAGCAGAAACTCAAAACCAGTGTTTCCATATGATGCTGTTTTTACTTGGAACTATAAAACGGGAACAATAGACAAAGCTGCGTTTAAAGGCGTTACGCATATCATTCACCTGGCAGGTGCTGGCATTGCTGACCAAAATTGGACACATGCCCGAAAAATAGAAATTTTACAAAGCCGGGTAAATACCGCAGCATTGCTCTTAGATTGCTTAAAAGCACAATCCATTCAATTAGAAGCTTTTATAGGAGGTTCTGCCTTTGGCTGGTACGGCGCACAAACCGAAACTTTGCTGCATACCGAAATAGAACCAGCCGCAGCTGATTTCATGGGCGAAACCTGCAGGGTTTGGGAAAGAGCTGCCGATTTGTTTGAAAATATTGCAAAACGAGTAGTAAAAATAAGGACAGGAGTTGTTTTAGCCAAAGAAGGCGGGGCACTCCCAAAAATGATGGAACCTTTTAAATATCATTTTGGTGCTGCTTTAGGAACTGGAAAACAACAAATTCCTTGGATTCATTTAGAAGACATCTGCAAAGTTTTTATGGAAGCCATTGAAAACGAGCGTTACACTGGCCCAATAAATGCAGTAGCAACCGAAGAATGCACCAATAAAGCATTTAGCCGAACATTAGCTACAGTTTTGGGAAAATCTCTGCTTCCGCTACCAGTGCCCAGCTTTGTTATCAAACTAATTTTTGGTGAAATGTCTGCAGTGGTCTTAGAAGGCACTCGTGTAAGCAATGCTAAATTGAGAAATCTTGGATTTAAATTTTCGTTCGAAGAATTAGGCGGAGCAATTCGGAATCTCTTAAAGAAATAAAATTACTAAACTTTCCACAAAACACATGCGTATTCAAAATCTAAGGATTTAAAATTCATTACTTCTTCGAATCCGGCTTGTTGAGCGAATGCTGTAATCTGCAATTCAGTAAATTTCTGAGAGCGTTCTGTACTTATTTTCTCACCTGCTTCGAAATCAACATTTAAAGATAATTCCTCAAAATATACTGTTTGTTGTTCTGTACTTACTAAGAAGCTTAATGCTGCTTGTTGTTTTACATCAAAAATGGGAGCGTGTTTCCATTTTTCTAAATTAAAGTTTGCGCCCAATTCACGGTTCATTCTTCTTAACAAATTCAAGTTAAACTCTTTGGTAACACCGGCTTTATCGTTGTATGCAGCTAGTATTGTTTCTGGAGCTTTTACCAAGTCAAAACCAATCAATACGTATTCGCCTTTATTAAGATTTTTGTTGAGTTGCTTTAAAAAGACATACATTTCCTCCAAAGTCATGTTCCCAATATTAGAACCAAGAAAAAGCACTAATTTTTGTTTATCAGTCTTTCCTTTTAATATTTCAAGTGCTTCGAAATATTCAGCTTGTTGAGGAAATATATTCAACTTAGGAAATTCTTGTATTACTGAATTCTTCAAAGAATTCAATGCATTTCCAGAAATATCGATGGGAAGGTATTCAACCTCCGTCTTCATTTCTAATAACTTCCCCAATAAGATTTTAGTCTTAATGCCATCACCAGCACCAAGTTCAATTAGTTGAAGTGATTTATTTGTATCAATAAAAGATAAAATGCTAGCCGCATATTCAGTAAGCAAATCGAATTCTGTTCGGGTTAAATAATACTCAGGCAATGCCATTATTTCCTGAAACAAAGCATCTCCATTTTGGTCATATAAAAACCTTGAAGGAATTGATTTTTCCGAACTTTTGAGTCCTGTTAATACGGCGTTTCCTAAATCAGTAAGCTTCCTATCCATTTATTTTGCCAACCTCAATCCTGAAAATTGCCACCTTGCACTTGGAGGGAAAAAATTTCGGTACGTTTTTCTGGAATGATCTTCAGGGGTTACTATAGAAGCTCCTCTCAAAACCATTTGATTTATCATAAACTTCCCATTGTATTCGCCAATAGCGCCTTTTGGTTTTTCGTAGCGCGGATAAGGCAAGTAAGCAGAATTGGTCCATTCCCACCTTCTGCCCCATTTTAGCAAATCTGCAGCAGCTTCCCATTCAAATTCTGTTGGGAGCCTTTTACCTGCCCACTCTGCATAAGCCGCTGCTTCGTAAAAACTAATATGCATTACTGCAGCATCTGGAGACAAAAGTTTTCTACCATTTAAAGTATAAGTGCTCCAACCTTCGTTTTCATTATTTTCCCAATACAATGGAGCATAAATGTTTTCTTTTTTCAGCCATGCCAGCGCATCGGCATGCCAAAGCAGGGGTTTTTCATAGCCACCATCTTCTATAAATTCTGCCCATTCTACATTTCTCACCAATGAATTTGCAATTGAAAATTCTTCTAGAAAAACCTTATGTTGTCCTTGTTCATTATCAAAGCAAAAACCTTCACCTTCAAAACCAATTGTTTGTAATCCTTCAGGAATAGTTATCCAATCTGTTTTTTGCCATTCGTCTTTATTTTCCCCTATTTCCAGCACTTTGATATCCAGCGGATTTAATCCAAACGCATATTTCAAATCTGTATACATCAACTCCTGGTGTTGCTGTTCATGTTGCAGACCTAATTCCAATAAATCATCCAACAAAGTATTCTCAATTTTTAACTCAAGCAATTCAGCCATGTGTGTATCTACATAAGCACGGTATTCTAAAATTTCTCTTACAGTAGGTCTCGATAAATAACCACGCTCGCTTCTAATCGTTCTAGTGCCTTGTGTTTCATAATAGCTATTAAACAAAAAGTCGTATGCTTCATGGTATTCCTTGTATTTTGTGTGAAATGGCTTCAACACGAAAGTTTCAAAAAACCAAGTGGTATGAGCAAGGTGCCATTTTAGCGGACTCACATCTTCCATTGGTTGCAACACAAAATCTTCTGGTTCCAGTGGAGCGCAGATATTTTCTGTTTGCAGTCGTATTTCGTTATACCTTTCTAACATTAGTGACCTATAATACCTTGTTCAAATTTACACACCTCTTTCAAAGTTTCCTCATTGTTTATCATTGAAGTTTGCTCTTTAACATAACCTGTCCCAATATCATACACCCAACCATGTAACCAAGGATTTTTTCTTTCATTCCATGCATTTTGTACAATATTGGTTTTGCCCAAGTTATATACCTGCTCTATCACGCTTAATTCCACCAAGCGGTTAAAACGTTCTGCTTCATTTAGTATTTCCAACTGTTTCCAATAAAAATTCTGAGTATCTTTTATTTGTCGCAACCAGTTGTCAATCAAGCCATACTGGTGTGTTCCCATAGCAGCCTTTACACCACCACAACCATAGTGCCCACAAACTATTACATGTTCTACTTTTAGCACTTCCACTGCATATTGCAACACACTCAGCATGTTCATATCAGTTTGTATTACCAAATTGGCTATGTTTCGGTGCACAAATATTTCACCAGGTTCTGTTTTAGTAATTTCGTTTGGAGGCACACGGCTATCGGCACAACCAATCCAAAGCACTTTTGGTTCTTGTCCTTTAGCAGAATTTATAAAAAAGTTAGGGTCTTTGGCAAGGTGTTCTTGCACAAAACTTTCATTATTCTCTAACAATCGGGTAATATAGTCTTTCATAATTTTTAGGGCGGCAAGCGGGCTATCGTTTCAAGCTCCTACGGAGGCTTTCCACTTCTATCCCTGCCGCTTACAGGTAACATTAAAAATTTTCAGCGAATTTAGGCATTTGTAGGTTAACAGAAATTTAAGATTTAGAAATTTCTGTTAAACTTAATCTAAACCTAGAAATATGTTCCAAAAGATTGGTAAGACTTCCAATTTACTTGAATAATAAGTGTTTATTGGTGATTTATCAATTTCATTAATGTAAAAACGAATCCCAAAAAAAATAGCCTTCATCATGATATCATGATGAAGGCTACAGAAAACCTTTTAATTAATTTAAACTTAATCACCCAACCCTACCAGTCTTATTCCCGCAGAGAAAGGCATCAAATTCGGTCCTTTATCTTTTTGAAAGAAATCTGTTACTGAGTAATTAGCAAATAGTACAAAACTGCCGTAAGCTAATCTTAAAGAAGCATTCACCCTAAAAGGATTGATATTAAAATCGTCTCGGGTTCTTATTTTGTTGCGGTCACCATTGCTTTCTAATACACGTTTGTTGTATGTTGTAAATCTCCAGCCAGCCGTAATTCCTGGAGAAATACTCAGTCTTTTTCCGTTTTTTAATGGATTGGTAGCAAACGATAAATACAAAGGTGCATTTAAATATGCGGTTGTTAGTTTGCTTTTGTCATAATATAAATTGCTTTCTATTTCGGCCGTAGTAGGATTTGAATTAGAAATTAATTTAGTGTTATTCTCAAAACGATAATTATTTATTTCGCTTCCCAAACCTGTTGTAACAGTTATATTATCTTTTAATATTCTTCCTTTTAATTCATAAAAATTAATGTTTACCACTAGACTTTTCCCGTAGTTTAAAGAATATGCTTGATTAACGCTATCCATATTTAAAGTATTATCTGCATTTAAATAACCATTAATGCCCATTTCAAAACCTGACCAAATACTTTGTGGTTTTCTTTTTTTCTTTTCTTTTTCTCCTTTTATTTCTCCGTCAACCATTACATCATCACCAATTTCAATTCTATTTTTTCCGTCTTTATCTAAAATAATTATTTGCTTATTTCCTAACTGTATGCGCGTTGTATCTGATGCTCCTGCTTCTGTATTAGATTTTTTCACTTCGCCAGAACCAGAAACATTTACTTCCATTTTTTTTGGGTCTCCAGCATGGTATAAAGTTCCTGCACCTGCAACACTGCATTTTAACTCATTTACCACATTAACCTGTGCATCTCCACTTCCTGAAATCAATAAATCCGCGTTTTGTACAATTAATTTGTATGCTTTTAAATCACCAGCTCCAGAAATTATTCCTTTTAAATTATTGGCAGAACCCGCTATTTTAGCATCAGAAGTACCGCTTATTAAAGCTTCAATTTCGTTGTATTTAAAAAGTAAATTGGCATCACCAGCTCCAGAACAAATTAATTTAAAATTATTCCCTTTTAATGTATCTGAACTATAAACATCCGAAGAACCTGATATAATTAAGGAATTTAATTCTTTTAGTTTAATATAAACTTTCCCTTCACTGGCTCCGCTTAACAACAATACATTTTTATCATTTGATATTTGCATTGTTTTAAAATCTTCTGCACTGGCACTAATACTTTCTTCATTAGATTGACTTATAAATACGTCTAAATTTCCTGCAATATTTATTTCTTGAAATGCGGTTAGTTCTCGTTTTTCAAGTCCAGTTTGTGCAATTAATGAAATGCAAGAAATCAGCATTACTGCAACAGTTAAAATTGAATTTTTCATAATTATATTATTTATGGGTTATTTTGTAGGTAAGAGATGCTATTAAATTAAAAGTTACACGAGGTATTAAATTATTTTGAATTTGAGCGACTATAGCTCAATGAACCAATGCTAAAACCTTTATATCTAGTACCATTTTCGGTGTTTTCTCTTTGTACACTTATGGCTCCATTGGTAATTAATTCTAATCCTTTAATGCTAGATTCTGCCAATCCATTTTCTTTAATACTTTCAACTGGCGTATCTAAATCTATATTTTCTTTTTTGAGAATTTTCTTTATTTTTTTAATTAATAAATTGCGAGAAGATATTTCATTATTATTTCTCAATTCTGCTGTCTCATTTAGCTCAAAGGCTGGAAGCGAAACATTTGCCAGATATTCTGTTTCTAAAACAAATGGTTCTTCTATTTCTATATTAGCTTTATGCCTCAAAGTAAGCAATGGCTCGGGAGTTATTTTATTTTCTTGAATGCTCGAATTTGGAATATCACGCTTTTTATTAGTAATAATTAATTGATTTTCGAAAGTAATATCTAATTTTTGCTCATTATTCTTTACTGGTCTAATGTATTTTGTAGTATCTGGTTGAATACTTGCAATTCCAGGATTATTAATAGAATCCATATTTACAAAATAAATACCTGCACTGATAAAAATTGCCGCCGCCGCCGCATAGCGCATCCAAATTGGAATAATTCCTTTTTTATGTGCTGTTTTATATAATTTGTTTTTATGTTCGAATATAATATCAACATCAACAATTTGTGTTAATTTAAATTTACTTAGTTCGATTTTTAATGAATCATTTTTGGAGACTTCTTTTTCAAAAATTTCTTTTTCAGAGCCGCTCAATTCATTTTCAATATACTGAATTGCTTTGTATTCAAAACTATTGGCAGGAATAAATGATTTTTGCAAAACTGATTTATTCTGAAAAAATACATTTAAATCTGGTTTTAAATAGGTAATTCCAAAATATTTAAATTCAAGTTCTAAAGTGGGAAATTCTTTTATAATTGCATCTAATGCTATTTTATTTTCGGCAGAAATTGTTTTATCATAAAATTCAATACATAATTCATTAAATCTATCTTTTACATCATTAGCCGATTTTTTTAGATTGTATTTAAAATCTGCAGAAATCTTTCTATTATCTAAAGGTTCAAAATTCGATAAATCATTTAATTCTATATTTAATGCTGGATTATTATTAATAAACAATATTAATTCTGCAATATCTTCTGCGGGTAAATTTCCTTCCAAATAATCTAATAAAAAGGCCTCGTAATTATATGTAGTTATTTTGCTCATATTAAATTCTCAGCTGCTACAATATAATTTTTTAAAAACACACGTGCCCTATAGATGTAAACTTTTACTTGACTTTCATTTAATCCTGTAATTTGTCCGATTTCATCATAATGATAACCTTCGTAATCACGTAATAATAAAACGGAACGTTGATCTTCTGGTAACCTAGAAATACCTTCATTCAAGATTTTTATTACATCAAAATCGGGTTGTTCATCTACAGAAACCACTCTAAGTGAATTATCAATTGAAGTTGTGCGCCTGTTTTTACGGATTCTCTCTAACATTAATCTGTAAGCAGTAGTAAACAAATACGACTTTGCTTTTTCAAACGATACTTCAGCAGCTTTGAGCCAAACTTTTTCGAAAGTATCTTGTACAATATCTCTTGCCTCATCTTCGCTTCGCATGTTTTTAAGCACAAAACGATAAATGTTATCAGAGAACAAGTCTACACTTTTATTGAATTCTGCTACAGTCACAATTGGGAGAATTTGAGCTTAAGAGCAATTCAAAAAATAAAAGTTACAGTTTGCTTAAATCATTTTCTAATCGAGCTTCAACACCGCCATAAATGCGGTTTGTGGAATTTCAACAGAACCAACTTGGCGCATGCGTTTCTTTCCTTCTTTCTGCTTATCCAACAATTTACGCTTTCTGGAGATGTCTCCTCCGTAACATTTCGCGGTTACATCTTTACGCATTGCTTTCACAGTTTCTCTCGCAATAATTTTTGCACCGATAGAAGCCTGAATCGCAATTTCAAATTGTTGACGCGGAAGTAATTCCTTAAGTTTCTCACAAATCTTTTTACCAAAATCATATGCATTATCTCTGTGAATTAAAGAAGACAAAGCATCCACAGGCTCTCCATTCAACATTAAATCTAACTTCACCAGTTTAGATTCTCTGTAGTTAATTGGATGATAATCAAAAGAGGCATAACCCCTCGATAATGACTTCAATTTATCGTAAAAATCGAAAACAATTTCACCCATCGGCATTTCAAATACCAATTCAACACGGTCTGTAGTTAAGTAATTCTGATTTACAAGGAATCCTCTTTTTTGTATACACAATGTCATTATAGCACCAGTATATTCTGATTTTGTAATTACCTGTGCACGAATGTAAGGTTCTTCAATTCTATCTAATTTACTAGGATCAGGTAAGTCTGTTGGATTATTTACAATTAATTCTTCTCCGTTTGTTTTATAAGCTTTATAGGAAACGTTTGGAACTGTGGTAATTACAGTCATATTGAATTCCCTTTCTAACCTTTCTTGAATAATCTCCATGTGGAGCATTCCCAAGAAACCACAACGGAAACCAAAGCCTAAAGCAGCAGAAGATTCAGGTTCGAAAGTAAGAGATGCATCATTTAATTGAAGTTTTTCCATAGAATACCTCAATTCTTCATAATCTTCCGTATCAACAGGGAAAATTCCTGCAAATACCATTGGTTTCACATCTTCAAAACCTTTAATCTGTTCTTTACACGGTTTGTCAACATGTGTAATGGTATCACCTACTTTTACTTCTTTGGCCTCTTTGATTCCAGAAATCAAATAACCAACATCACCTGCATTTACTTCATTTCTTGGTTCTGGTTTTAAACGCAAGGAGCCAATTTCATCAGCAAAATATTCACTTCCGGTTGACATGAATTTTACTTTGTCGCCTTTTTTAATTGAACCATTAATTACTCGGAAATATGCATAAATTCCTCGGAATGAATTAAATACAGAATCGAAAATCAACGCTTGAAGCTCACCATTTGGGTCACCTTTAGGAGCGGGAACTCGGCTAACAATCGCTTCTAAAATATCGTGAACGCCCATTCCGGTTTTACCTGATGCTGCGAGAATATCTTCACGTTTGCATCCGATTAATTCCACAATTTGATCTTTTACCTCTTCTGGCATTGCGCCCGGCAAGTCCATTTTGTTAAGAATTGGTATGATTTCTAAATCGTGCTCTAAAGCCAGATATAAATTACTAATTGTTTGTGCTTGAATACCTTGTGCTGCATCAACTATGAGCAAAGCGCCTTCGCATGCTGCAATAGAACGAGAAACTTCATAAGAGAAGTCAACGTGTCCCGGAGTATCAATTAGGTTCAAAATGTATTTTTCTCCGTTTAAAAGATATTCCATTTTAATGGCTTTACTTTTAATGGTAATACCGCGTTCACGCTCCAAATCCATGTCGTCGAGGACCTGAGCTTGAGATTCGCGTTTAGTAATTGTATTTGTATATTCAAGGAGACGGTCGGCCAAGGTTGATTTACCATGGTCAATGTGTGCAATGATGCAAAAGTTACGAATGTTTTTCATCGGCTGCAAAAGTAACGCAATTTGGCGAATGATGTTTGTAGGGAGGTAATTATTAAATTCACCTTTTTACTGAAAAGTAAATATTTTCAAGTTGTTAAGTATTTGCTTCAAGTGAAGAAAGGAATTCTGAAAAATAGTTTTCAACTGTCATCATTTCCATATTATTGGCCAGTTGCATATTTTTATTTGTTTCACCGCTCACCAAAACCCTTGATGCACTTGAAAAATTTTGATGAAGCACTTTAGAAACTTTGCTAAGGTTGTTGATTCCTCCAAGTTTAATTTCTATTGTACATTTTATGTTCATTCCTTCCACAAGCATTAAATCTATTTCTCCTCCACTATGTTCGGAATAAAAATATCCGAGCAAGTTTAAATTTGGGTTCGCAAGTGTTTTTTCAATAATGAAACCTTCAAAAGAGGCCCCACAAGCAGGATGAATTAAAACATCTTCCTCCATACGAATACCAAGTAAAAAGTGAAGAATTCCGGTATCTCTAAAATATAGTTTAGGGTTTTTTACTAATCGTTTGGCCGAATTTACAAACCAAGGCTCCAGCAGTCTTATCAATCCAGCATTCTCGAGGAAATACAAATACGTTTTTATTGTATTAACACTAATGCCTAAGTTGCGAGCAAGGGTGCTCATATTTAACACCTGCCCATTTAAATGTGCCAACATATATAAGAGCCTAATGGTAACTCCAGGCTCTGATGGCATTCCTAATAATGGGAGATCTCTCTGAACATAAGTATTGATATAATTTTCAAACCAATCTTTTCTTTGATTATTATTTTCTTGTAAAAATGCAGTAGGATATCCGCCTCTAAACCAGAGCTTTCTCCAGTTTTCAATTCCAATTTCTATTGGAAGAAATCCACATAATTCTGCAAATGCAATTCTTCCAGCTAAAGATTCTGAGCTATTTTTAATTAATTCTGGTGAAGCAGAACCTAAGAGCAAGAAACGTAAAGGAATTCTATGCTCATCTACTAAATACCTCATTATTGGGAAAAGTGCCTTTTGTCTTTGTACCTCGTCAATTATTACTAGTTTATCCTTGTATCTTTCTAATACCTGCGTTGTTTGTTCTTCTAAAGCAAGCTGGTCTGAAGGTTTTTCTAAGTCGAAAAGGATAAATTTTTTGCCTGCAACCTCAGCAAATATCTTAGCTAAGGTGCTTTTTCCAACTTGTCTTGGTCCTGTTATGGCCATAACTGGAAACTGAATTGCCAATCGGTTTAGCTTTGCAATTAGTTGTCTATGAAACATTTCACAAATATATATGAAAATTTGCAAATATTTTGCAAAATTTCATATAATAATCATAACTTATAGAATATCAAATATATATACTTATAACAGCTAGTACATTCTTATTGCACCAAACTAACTATTGAATGGATGGTTTTCATATAAAAAAAACTAAACTTTATCCACATAAAACTGTTATTTTTGCAAATTATTTAGAATGATTTTAAACAAGCACAAAATTCAAGCACATGTTAAGTATACGTAACCTCTACGCGAGGGTAGAAGAAAAAGAGATTTTGAAAGGGTTTAGTCTGGAAGTGAAGCCTGGTGAGGTGCATGCTATAATGGGGCCTAATGGTTCCGGAAAAAGTACATTGGCTTCTGTTCTTGCAGGAAGAGAAGATTACGAAGTTACAGCTGGAGAAATAGTTTTTGAAGGAAAAGATTTACTTGAACTTGCGCCCGAAGATCGCGCCCGTGAGGGAATTTTTCTTGCGTTTCAATATCCAGTTGAGATACCAGGAGTTAGTATTACTAACTTTTTGAAAACAGCCATCAACGAACAAAGAGCCTACAGAGGTCTAGCGCCTATGGAACCGAAGGAATTTTTGCAATTGATGAAAGATAAAAAAGCTGTTGTAGAAATGGACACCAATCTCACGAATCGTTCAGTAAATGAAGGCTTTTCGGGTGGAGAAAAGAAACGCAATGAGATATTTCAAATGGCCATGCTACAACCCAAACTTGCCGTTTTAGATGAAACAGATTCAGGTTTAGACATTGATGCTTTGCGTGTTGTGGCTAACGGTGTAACACGTTTAAAATCCAAGGAAAACGCAACTATTGTTATTACGCATTATCAGCGTTTATTGGATTATATAGTTCCTGATTTTGTGCATGTGTTATATGATGGAAAAATTGTGAAATCGGGTGGAAAAGAACTGGCTTTGGAGCTAGAAGAAAAAGGATACGATTGGATTAAAAAAGAAGTGGCATTATCATAAATAATAAAAAACAATGAGTGCTATAGTAGACGGAGTTACGTTAAAAGATAAATTACTTGCAGATTTTGAATTGCAGAAAACTGCTTTTTTTCCTGATAATCCGGTACTTTCAGGATTCAGGAATAAAGCAGCGGAAGCATTTAGGAATTTAGGCTTTCCAACAAAAAAATGGGAAGAATACAAGTACCTTTCTTTTGATGGATTTGTAAAATCAGAATTAATTCATTCGTTAACCAGAAATTCGCTTGGCAAAGATGTGGAAAACGAACTAATCGTTGGGGGTGCAAACAATTTATTTTTGATTGATGGATTTTTTGATGAAAAACTAAATCAGAAAAAAGATTGGCCACAAGGTATAATTGTTAGCAGTCTTGCAGACGCAATTGCCAGCAAAAATGTGCATGCTTTAATGCACTTAGGAATGCACACTAAAACAGATACTGATTCATTTATTGCTTTGAATACTGCATTATTTCAGGATGGATTATTTGTATATATTCCTGAAAATGTTCACATTGAAAAGACTTTTCAAATTATTCAGTCAAGTACTGAAAATGAGCCCAAATTAATACAACCAAGAATATTAATAGTAGCAGAAAAAGGCTCATCGGCTAACTTTATTCACCTTCAAATTTCTTCCAATAATAATGAAACTACATTAATTAACGGATTTACTGAAATTGTTGTAGGAGAGAATGCCAGTGTAAATTGGTACAATGTTCAAGAAGTTGGTAAGAAAATGGGTATAGTTCAAACTACAGAAGCTTACTTACAAAATAACGCAAAGTTTGAAACTGTTACCGTTACCCTGGCTGGAAAGCTTATTAGAAATAATTTAACAATTGTTCTAAAAGGAACTCAATGCGAAACCCATTTGGATGGGTTTTACTTCCCAAAATCTGGAGAAACATTCGACAATCATACGCTAGTTGATCATAGTATGCCGCATTGCGAAAGTAATGAGTTGTACAAAGGAGCTGTTGCAGGTGATGGAACTGCTATTTTTAATGGAAAAGTGTTTGTGAGGCAAGACGCACAAAAAACCAATGCGTACCAAAGCAATAAAAATATTTTACTGAGCGAAGATGCAACAGTCAATACCAAACCTCAATTAGAAATTTATGCAGATGATGTGAAATGCTCGCATGGTTCATCAACGGGCTTTATTGATAGTGAGCAATTGTTTTATTTACGTTCAAGAGGAATTTCGGAGAGTATTGCCAAAGCTTTACTGCTAGATGCTTATGCTGCTGAGGTTATCAATAAAATTAAACATGATTCATTGCGTACAAAACTTTCAGAAATTATTTCTGGAATGATTCAACAAATAAAATAATACCCATGGAAACGATAGTGGAGAAGGCAAAACAAATTTTTGATGTACATGCAATTCGGGCTGATTTTCCAATTTTATCTACAATGGTAAATGGAAAACCACTTGTTTATTTTGACAATGGTGCCACATCACAAAAACCAAAATCGGTAATAGATTCAATTATAAACTATTACTCAAATACGAATTCGAATATTCACCGCGGTGTGCATCACCTTAGCCAATTGGCAACAGATGCTTATGAGGTTGCTAGGACAAAAGTGAGCCATTTTATTCATGCCAAATCTAGCAGCGAAATTGTATTTACAAAAGGAACTACAGAAGCAATAAATTTAGTGGCTCAAACCTGGGGTAGAAATTATTTGAAATCAGGTGATGAAATAGTATTGACTGCAATGGAACACCATGCGAATATTGTTCCTTGGCAAATGGTATGCGAACAAACTGGAGCTGTTTTGAAAGTAATTCCAATGGATGAAAATGGGGAATTAATTTTAGAAGAAGCCGAAAAAATTATTGGTTTAAGGACGCGAATGTTAGCAATGATGCACGTTTCAAATGCATTAGGAACCATTAATCCAGTAGAAAAGGTAATGGAAATGGCAAAGAAAGTGGGAGCTTTGATTTTATTGGATGGTGCACAAGCTGTACCTCACTTTAAGGTTGATGTTCAGGCTTTGGATTGTGATTTCTATGTTTTTTCTTCACATAAAATGTTTGGCCCTTCTGGTGTTGGAATTTTATACGGAAAAGAAAAAATACTTGCAGAAATTCCACCATACCAAGGCGGCGGAGATATGATCAAAACAGTAACTTTTGAGAAAACGACTTATAATGAAGCCCCTTTTAAATTTGAGGCAGGAACGCCTAATATTGAAGGAGGAATTGCATTAGGTGCTGCAATAGATTATTTAAATGCAATGAACCATGCCGAAGTGCTGAATTATGAAAATAGCTTACTTCATTATGGAACAGATACTTTACTTAATATTGATGGAGTTAGAATAATTGGCCAAGCTGCTCAAAAAGTGCCTGTGATATCTTTTAGCATTGATGGATTGCATCCATATGATGTTGGTTTTATTCTCGATAAACAAGGAATAGCTGTTAGAACCGGTCACCACTGTGCGCAACCTGTAATGGATTTTTTTAAAGTTCCTGGGACAATTAGAGCTTCCTTCGCATTTTACAATACTTTCGAAGAAATAGATATTATGATTGCAGCCATTCACTTAGCAAAAAAAATGTTGAAATGAGCATTCTAGCTAAAGAAGCCGAGATAGTTGAGGAATTTGAAATGTTCGAAGATTGGACAGAAAAATACGAATACCTAATTGACCTTGGCAGAGCATTACCATTAATTAAAGAGGAATTAAAAACAGATGAATATTTAATAAAAGGTTGCCAAAGTCAGGTTTGGTTGGATGCGGAGTTGAAAAATGGTAAAGTATTTTATAAAGCCGATAGTGATGCACAAATTCCAAAAGGCATTGTTAGTCTGCTCGTTCGAGTAATGAGCGATGAGCCACCAGAAGAAATTGTAAAAACAGAATTAACATTTATTGACCAGATTGGTTTAAAAGAGCATTTATCACCTACAAGAAGCAATGGTTTGGTTTCAATGGTTAAACAAATGAAATTATACGCATTGGCTTTTCAATCATAAATTAGAAGATGGAAAAAACGTTGGAGCATTTAGAAAAAGATGTACTGGATATGATAAGGACATGTTATGATCCTGAAATTCCTGTAAATATTTACGAGTTAGGATTGATATATGAAGTTAACATCAATGAAGAGCATGATGTGCATGTATTGATGACATTAACTTCACCATCTTGTCCTGTAGCAGAAACATTACCCCCAGATGTTGAAGAAAAGATTAGAGGAGTAGAAGGAGTGAAATCGGCCAAAGTTGAAATTACTTTTGAACCTACTTGGGATCAAAGCATGATGAGTGAGGAAGCAAAACTTGAATTAGGATTTTTATAAATCAACAATGGAAGATTTAATTGTAAATAAAGTTGCAAATAATGGTTTGATTAATATTGATTTAGAAGATTATTATCCAAAGGGAAAAAGGGTGCAAATCGATATTAAATCGCAGTTATTTCAAGAATTGATTTTAAGAGAAAAGGATTTTCGTGTTTGGATTCAATCACATGACTGGAGCCAATATAAAGATGCATTTGTAGCTGTTTTTTGCAGTGCAGATGCAATTGTTCCAGTTTGGGCTTATATGTTAATTACGGCCCAATTAGAGCCCTTGGCAAAACGAATTGTATTTGGTGATTTAGAAACTTTGGAAGCCGAACTTTACAAAGAAATAGTCGACAATTTGGATGTTTCTGAATTCACAGATAAACGACTTATTATTAAAGGATGCGGCAATTTACCTGTTCCAAGGGCTGCATTTTTAATGTTAACCAATAAACTTCGCCCAATTGCTAAGAGCATTATGTATGGTGAGGCTTGTAGCACAGTTCCAATTTACAAATCAGTGAATTAATTTATTCAATACAGCCCATTTTATAAATGCTGCATCATTAGCTTGTTCTAATCATTGACCTAAGCTTATAAAAGTATATTTGCAGAATAGTTTTAAATGTATGATAATAATCAAACATGTTTTTATTTGTAATATTAAAATAAAGTCGTTTTTATTTTTGATAGGATTTTTAATTGTTCAACAATTTGCTTCAGCTCAAAAGAGTGAAACTTTAACCATCCAAGATTTTTTCCCGCTTCCTGGAAAGCCTAAATCAACTGTATCTGATATTTCTGCATCTTCAACAGTTAAAGTTAGTCCCGATTCTATTTATTTTGAAATTGATGTTAAAGATGAGCAAGTGGTATTTTCAAAGGGAAATGATTTGGGAGATCAAGTTCAAATTTCTTTTGCTTTACCTGATGTTAATTTTAACGATTTTATAATTGGCGAAAAAGGCGGTAAAGAATTTATTTTTAGGAATTCTGCAGAAGCAGGAGATAATGCAGATTTGGAAAGATTTATTAAGAACGGGGATTATCCTTCTGGGAAGTTAAGGAATGTTGAAACTGGAGCAACAGCTACTTCAAATGTGCCATCCGTTAAGCATTTAAGCAAACAACAAGTTAATTTTGGGATTACAAAATTTGGACTGTTTGCAGACGGAATTTCTGCAATTCATTTGGAAAAGGAAAAGTATAAAGCATTTGAAAACCAGGTTGGAGAAAAGCTAGACGATTTATCTAAATACATCAAATATGTGAGCACTAAAAATTCAGGTGGTTATCACCTCAGTATAGCAATGAGTAATGTGGCACTTGGTTTTGGTAGAGCAGCCTTAATGAGTAATCTTAAGTTTGTTATAGATGTATTAGATGTTGATAATATTCCAGGTGAAATTGAAACGATTTCATCTACAGCAAACAGATTTTTTGGTCGTCCAAGTTACTTTAATAAAATGGAATTACCATTTACATTTAATATTTCTGTAGAAGGAGTTCCGAATGAGATAATTCAAACTTCTAATGTTAGGGTAGATGTTTACAGGTCTGGGAATTTGTGGAAACCATTCACTTATAATAATGGACCAATAATTTATGCAGAAAATTTTCTTTCCGAAGCTGGATTGATTGAATACGTTTTTTTTCCACAGAAGTTAGTCTATTCAAAATCAGAAAATCCTAGATCAGAAACTTTGCAGATTATTTACGATGATCTAGCTGCTTTTAATCAACATGAGTATTACTTTTTAGTAAATGATCATATTTATTCGTCTAAAAACTACCGATTTAACAAGAATAATGTAAATGATTTTGTTAACAGCATCGTAATGCTCCCTGATGGAAGTGCGGGACTTGTGCTTTATGACTTTGAAATGGTTGACCCTTTAGGTTGGGGCAAGTTAGGAAACACTGCCGACGAATATGTGTTTATTCAAAAGCTTGAAGCAGAAAATAGCGCATCAATTTTTAGCATGGGAATGCGCATTGATGCAGAAGAAAACATTACAATTGGTGAGAAAACGCGTCTCAGTTTTAAAAATGTAAAAGATGTAAATTTTAAATGGATAGAAAGAGGTAAAACTTTTTCAGTATTAATTAAAAGAATTCCTTCAACATTTGATGAGGAAGTTAAATTTGAAATTCAGCCTGATTTAGAAGTTAAAAGGATAAACTAAATTCGTGAAAATACTATATAGTCTGTTGATGGAGGTTTAATTCCAACTTTTCGGAGTTCTACAGCAATCTGTGCTCTATGATAAGTTCCGTGGTTGCAAACATGGATTAAGATGTCTTCAAAGGAAGAGCTGAACTCTAATCCATCGAGATTTTTATAGTTAACAATAAAAGGCAAGTCTAACATGTGAACCTCAGCAACTTTTTGCGTCCATTTTTCAGTAAGTTCTTGATTTAAGGTTATTAATTCTAACACTTTTTTAGGAGAAAAAGCAGAAGGTGTTATTGGTTGATTATTTATTCTTTGTAACCATATAATCTCAGCTCCAATAATATGACTCATCATATGAATGCAACTTTCAGGTATTAACTTATCGCTTGAAATTTTTTCCAGATAAAGTTTATTAGCCCAAAGGTTAAACTCTAATAATCTGTAAAAAACAGCAGCAGTCATTGACAAAATTTAATAGAAAACCAGTTAGAGTTTTATTTCTTCGTCAATTTTATTTAAAAAATGATATTCAAGGAAATGGTAAGAAGAATTCGCTTTTATAGGTACCCAAACTTTAAACTTTAACCACCATTTCATTTGAATAGATGGAAATCCTTTGGTAAGATAAGCTTCCACAAACGGATTTACCCACAATTTAACATTGCGTTCGTTTTGTTCTTTGAGAATGTATCTGATATTATTTTCTATTTCATCAGAAATCAGAATTGAAGGCTGAATCTCTCCCGTTCCATTGCAGGTTGGGCATTTTTCGAGTGTTTCAATTATTAACTCTGGCCTTACTCGTTGGCGGGTAATTTGAATTAAACCAAATTTACTTGGAGGAAGAATGGTGTGTTTTGCACGATCCATTTCCATTGCTTCGCGCAATTTATCGAAAAGCACCTTTCTGTTTTCAGAAGAATGCATATCAATAAAATCGACAACAATTATTCCTCCCATATCGCGCAGTCTTAGCTGACGTGCAATTTCTCCAGCTGCTTCTAAATTACAATCAAAAGCATTTGTTTCCTGATCATTATCAGAACGAGATCTGTGTCCACTATTTACATCTATTACGTGCATAGCTTCCGTATGCTGTATAATTAAATAAGCTCCACTTTTTAGGCTAACATTTTGACCGAATGCTGCTTTAATCTGCCTATCGATGCCGAATTCTTCGAAAATCCCTTCTTTTCCTTTATAGAGCTTTACAATTTTTTCTCTTTCGGGAGCAATATGTTGTATATAGTTTCTTACTTCGTTGTAGATTGTTTGGTCATCAACTGTAATACTGCTGAAAGTGTCATTTAGCACATCTCTTAAAAGAGCAGAAGTTCGTTTAATTTCACCCAATACTTTTTCTTTTGGTTGTGCAGTAGGTAAAGTAAGTACAAGACTATTCCAGCGTTCAATAAGTTCGTTGAGGTCTTGGTCAAGCTCTGCAACTTTTTTGTTTGTTGCAACTGTTCTTATAATTACTCCAAATCCTTTCGGTCTTATACTTTGAATAAGTCTTTTTAGTCTGTTTCTTTCCTCAGCCTCTTTGATTTTTTGAGAAACAGAAATTTTGTCAGAAAAAGGGACAAGCACAAGATATCTTCCTGCTAATGAGATTTCAGAGCTAATTCTAGGGCCTTTAGTAGAAATAGGTTCTTTGGCGATTTGAACTAATATTTGATTTCCACTTTGAAGGACATCGCCTATTTTGCCGTCTTTTTCAATATCCGGCTCCATTTTAAAATCCGCAATAGCATCTGGAAGAAGTTTTCCCGCTAAACCTAATTTAGCGAATTTATTAAAAGACTGAACTTGTGGACCTAAGTCGAGATAATGCAAAAAGGCGTCCTTCTCGTACCCAACATCTACAAATGCAGCGTTAAGTCCGGGCATCACCTTTTTAACCTTACCCAAATAAATATCTCCTACAGCGAAATTGTTATTACTTTTTTCGCGATTGAGCTCTATAAGTTTACGGTCTTCGAGCTGTGCTATAACCACTTCACTTCCAGTGGTATTAATAACAAGTTCTTTATTCACAATTAATGAATTGATCGCAAAGCAGCAACTGAACCTGGATTAATATGATGGTTAACCCACATCAGCTAGAAACTTCAGCAATGTGAAAATAAAGGAGTTACCAACTGCTAAATATAGTTACAGGTGGTAATTCCATGTGAATTATTTCTTCTTATGACGGTTTTTGCGAAGGCGCTTTTTCCGTTTGTGGGTTGCCATTTTATGACGTTTTCTTTTTTTACCGCTCGGCATGATTGAAATTTTTTAAATTGTTAATTCTATTTAATTTGTTGTAAACGATTATTAGCTTCATTTAACAATGATGTGTCTTTTGTTAGTTGTTTTACTTTTAGTAATTCAACTTTTGCTTCTTCCTTTTTTCCTTCGCCTAATAATGCATCGCAAAGATACAATCTTACTTCTGCTAAATCGGGTTTCAATTTTATCACCTTTTTAAACCGTATAACAGCTTTATCGTATTGAGCACTTTGCATTGAAAAGAATCCAAGGTTAAGCTGGGCGTCAATATTTGTTGAGTCTTGCGCAACTGCTTCTCTCAACAACATGATGCCTTTCATAGGTTCTTGGCTGGTTTCAACATAAGCGACTCCTAATTGAGTTTTAATATTGATATCATCAGCATTCAATTTTTTAGCATTTTCTAGTGCTTCTATTGCACGAAGACCAATAGTTGTTTTGTCTTCTCCTTGAAAAAACCTTGAAAGGCCAAGAAATCTTTCTCCTGCTTCTTTCCAATTTTCAGCAGTATTCGTAATTGCTGCTTTTTGAAAAACATATTCTGCTGCAATTCCTGGTCTCATTTGCTTATCCCAGTTTGAACTAAGCGAATCAAGCCAAACAACTTTTGCAGAACCAACTGATGCTTTTACTTTACTTTCAAAGAACTCTATCGTTGCTAAGGCTGAAGGGGAGGTTTCTTTTTTTACGCTAGAAACTTGACTTTCAAAGGCCTTATTACTCGATTCAGTATTATTTTCAGCAGATTCTTCTTTTTTAACAGCCGATGTTTTGGGAGCAAAAAAAATTAATACTCCAATAAGTAAACATCCTGCAATTACTAAAATCTGCTTTTTATTCATTTAAATTTATGCCTTCACAGACTTTTTAACTTTTTCGCTGAATGTTTTTGCAGGTTTGAAAGAAGGAATAAAATGCTCAGGAATAATGATGGTAGTATTTTTAGAAATATTACGTCCTTTTTTTGTTGCACGTTTCTTTACTATAAAACTTCCGAAACCTCGTAAATAAACATTTTTACCTTGAGATAAATTTGTTTTTACTGATTTCATAAATGCTTCTACAGAAGCTTGAACTGTTATTTTTTCAATTCCGGTCTTTTCCGCGATTTCTGCTACAATTTCAGCTTTAGTCATTGTTATTGGTTTGGATTTAGTTTTTTGTTAATGTGTTACTTAGCGTTTCTTAAAAACGGGCTGCAAAGATACTTGTTTTAATTAATTATGAAAAAGTTTTTTTTAAAATTTTATTCTCCTATCCTTGCCCCCAAATATAGCATGAATCACCCCATAATTCACCCATTATTAACTTGGTATAAACTGAATAAACGAGATTTACCTTGGAGAAATACTTCCAATCCATATCATATTTGGTTGTCTGAAATAATTCTACAGCAAACCAGGGTTGATCAAGGCATGGAGTATTACATCAAGTTTGTAGAATTGTTTCCTAACGTTTTTGCTTTGGCAAATGCTCCTGAAGATTTAGTAATGCACACTTGGCAAGGTTTGGGTTATTATTCAAGGGCAAGGAATCTTCATTTCGCTGCTAAACAAGTGGTGCAACAATTTAGTGGCAAATTCCCTGATAACTATACCGAAATACTTCTTCTAAAAGGTGTTGGAACCTACACAGCTGCTGCAATTTCTAGCTTTGCTTTTAACGAGCCCAAAGCAGTTGTCGACGGAAATGTTTATCGTTTCCTTTCCCGATACTTTGGTATTAAAACTCCCATAGATTCAACAACTGGTAAAAAGGAATTTCAAAAAATTGCGGATGATGTATTAGATAAAAATAATCCAGGCACTTTCAATCAAGCCATCATGGAATTTGGCGCTTTGCAATGCAAACCTCATAATCCTTTTTGTGAAACCTGTATTTTTAGTGATTCGTGTTTTGCTTTTCGCAATAATTTAATTAAAGAACTACCAGTTAAAGAGAAGAAGATTAAAGTAGGCGTTAGAAACCTACATTACTTACTAGTATTTGATAAAAATGTAAATTTTTTAATTCGAAAGCGCGGTAAGAACGATATTTGGGAAAGCCTTTATGAGTTTGTTTTAATTGATGATGACTATACAACAGCAAGCGGAAATGCGAATTTAGAATCTTTTGACCTACTACTTAAAAGGGAATTTGAACCAACAAAACACATACTTACTCACCAACATATCAATGCAACCTTTACAATAGGGTTAGTAGATGAATTTTCTTCTGAAGTTCTGTCATCATTTGAGAAAGAATCGTGGTTAAACATGAATTCCAGAGCGTTTCCAAGATTGATTTCTAGATTTTTAGATAAGAAAGAAGTTAAACAATTCATTGATCAAATAATTTAAAATTGAGTTTTTGAAGCGTTTAAAGCTGCTGTGTTACTTTAAAAGCTAATTGAATTACAAAAATATTTAAGCAAATTTCAAAGTATCTAAACAAAATTTAAACTTAGGTGTTAATTGATTCTTTAGGTAAAGTTTAGCTTATGGCAGGTGTAAATAAGGTGATTCTTATTGGAAACGTTGGTAAGGACCCAGAAACTAAAGTATTAGAAAATGGAGTAAGGGTAGCAAACTTCCCCTTAGCAACTACTGAAATTTATAAAAAAGACGGAAATCGTTTTGAACAAACCGAATGGCACAATATTGTTTTATGGCGAGGTTTGGCAGAGGTTTCGGAGAAAATTGTAAGAAAAGGAGCGCTTGTTTACATTGAAGGGAAACTTCGTTCCAGAACTTGGGAAGACAAAGATAAAATAAAGCGATATTCAGTTGAAATTGTGGCTGATACGTTAACTGTTCTTACAGGAAGAAGAGAGGATGCAAGCAATCAACATAATGCTGATGATGGGGAAATGTTTGATGATAATTATTAGCATTTCTTAAGCATTTAAAAAAAAGTATGCTTAATATTGACCTAATATTTCATTTAAATGATTAGGGCTATTTTTTACTTCTTGTTTTTTGTTTCTTGCATTTCCTGTGCAGAAGAAACAGCAGAAATTCCTAAGCCTCGTGGGTACTATAGGATTGATTTTCCTCAAAAGAATTACCAACAACTAAACATTGAGTGTCCTTATTCATTTGAATTTCCAACATATGCTACAATAGAGCAAAACTTGGGAAGGAGTAATGAGAAATGTGCTATAAACATTGATTACGGAAGGCTTAAGGCAAAGATTCATATTAGTTTTAAAGAGTTAAATAATAATACCGTTTTGTATTTAGAAGAATCTCGTAAAATGGCTTACAAACATTCAGTAAAGGCAAGCGGTATTGGAGAATTTCCTATTGAAAACAAACCTGAGAAAGTATACGGTATGCTTTATGAAATTGGAGGGGAAGCCGCATCTTCTATTCAATTTCATGTAACAGATAGTACTCGTTATTTTTTGAGAGGTTCTCTTTATTTTTATGCGGAACCAAATTCAGATTCACTATCACCTTCTCTGGATTTTGTTAGAAAAGATATTAATCACTTAATCGAAACATTCAAATGGAAATAAAACGAATATTAGTAGTTGCTCTTTTTGTTTTTTCTTGCGCACCAATTTTAAATGCTCAAATAGAAAAATACTTCAGAGCCGAAATATTTCTGAAAGGCAAATCAATTCAAGAACTTGCAAAATTAGGTATTGAAACTGATCATGGAATGCTTCGACAGAACCATTCATTTATCTCTGATTTTTCAGAAAGTGAGTTAAATAGAGTTAAAGAGGCGGGATTTGAAAACAAGATTTTAATTGATGACGTAAGTAGCTATTACAAATCGCTTTATAAGAAGGGTGATTTTGAAAAAAGCAGGGCAATTCAAGATGAATGTGGATTAAAAAAGGTAAAGACCCCAGTAAATTTTCAAGAAGGAAGTCAATCAGGCTTTTATAGCTATCAGGAAATCCTAGATAATTTTATAGCTATGAAAGCCCAATATCCTCAATTGATTTCTTCTTTAACGCCAATTTCAGATACGTTATTTACAATAGAAAACAGAACAGTAAATTGGGTTCGAATTTCCGACAATCCAGATACCGACGAGCAAAATGAACCTGAGATTTTAATGAGCTCTTTACACCATGCAAGGGAGCCTCTTTCAGTTTCTCAATTAATATTTTTTGCATGGTATCTTCTTGAAAACTACGATAATAATTCTGAGATAAAGCAAATATTAGATCAAATAGAGTTATACATAGTTCCATGTGTAAACCCGGATGGCTACGTGTATAATGAAGAATCTCAACCAGGCGGAGGTGGCTTATGGCGAAAAAACAGACGTAATAATGGTGATGGTACTTTTGGAGTTGACTTAAACAGAAATTATGGTAAATTCTGGGGTTTCGATGATATTGGGTCTTCTCCACTTACAGATGAGCAAACATACCGAGGTACAGCTCCTTTTTCGGAACCGGAAACAAGGTTGATGAAGTTATTTACAGAGCAACACGAATTTATTTATGCCCTTAATAATCATTCTTTTAGCAATGTATTGATACATCCATACGGAAATTTAGAAAATGCCCAGTGTCCCGATTCAACTACATTCAGAAATCTATCAGAAGCGATGTGTTCAGAAAACCATTTTTATTATGGAACAGTTCCGGAAACTATTTATTATACTGGGAATGGAGGTTCTGATGACTGGATGTACGGTGATACTACAACAAAACCTGCAGTTTTTGCTTTTACACCAGAGTTTGGAGAGCCTTTCTTTGGTTTTTGGCCTCCGGCTGAAATAATAATTCCAGCAAGTGCCAATGAAGTTTTTATGAATTTGAAAACCTTAAAACTCGCACTTCCTTATGCAGAAGTAATAGATGATACACCCTATTATATTCCCTCTGGAACAAATGGAACATTACCATTTAGATTTGTTTCGCTTGGAAAAACTTCAGGAAATTTTACAGTTGAAGGAATTGGAATAAGCAACATCTCATTTACAGATTTTTCTCCGGTAATTATAAATTCTCCTGTAAGATTTGACACTACGAGCCATTCTGTTACTTATGCATTATCTCCAAATCTCCAATCAGGAGATACCATTAAATATGTTTGGTTGGTTCAGGTTAATGGAAATTATTGGAGAGATACAATTACTCATATTTTCGGCCAATGCGTTATGTTACTCAACGACAGTATTGAGAATGCTGATAACTGGATAAGTGAAGGTACCTTTCAACAGTGGGGAACTACTTCAGAGCGTTATCACTCACCTCCTTTTTCTATTACAGATTCACCTTTTTCATTATATTATCCTACAGAAGAAAGCTCATTAGAATTTGCGGAAGAAATTAATTTGACTGATTATATAGATGCTCGTTTAGATTTTTGGGTTTGGTGGTTTACAGGGCAATACTATGATGTTGCATCAATACAGATAAAAAGAGAAGGTGGAATTTGGGAAAATTTATGTGGAAACTATACCTCAATTCACGAGAATTTCTATGGTGTTGATCCTGCTCCTCATTATGAAGACAGAACTAGGTTGTGGAGAAAAGAATCTATTTCATTAAAGCAATTTTCAGGAGAAAACATTAGAATGAGATTTCATTTTACTTCTGATGAATTTTTTGAATTAGATGGCGTTTTTGTTGATGACATTCAATTGTATGGAATAAAAGATGATCCTCAAAGTATAGAAAAAAAGGATGAAACAGGTTTTGTTGTCTTTCCAAATCCGAGTGACATAGAGGTTCAAATTTCTAGTAAATCTATGGTATTTACAGGAAAAATCTTGGATGTCTCTGGGAAGTTAATTTTAATGTTTAATTCGAACAACGGTTCTGTAAATATTGAAGCTGAACAATTGTCAAATGGAATTTATTTAGTCCAGTTGATTGATAGAGAGGGGTTTGCGGAAACACAAAAACTAATTATTCAGCATTGATATTTTTCACGGAATTAAATTTTAGACTTTAATACTTCCATTGAACGTATTTCGTTTAGTTTAAATGAAAGTCAATTTGACCATTTTATTTTTTTTTGCTTATCAATTAATATGTGCACAAGATTTTACCGCAGAACAATTTAAAAAGGCAAATACTGCGATTTCTATTTCGTATTTAACTGAAATTGAAAAAGACGCAATTATGTTTCTTAACCTTGCAAGGTTATATCCTGTCTTATTTTTGCGTTTTGTGGTAGAAAATTATAATGGGCCAAAAGGATATTCATCAATAGAGAAAAACAATACGTATATCAATTCACTTAAGAAAAAACTAAGTGGGCTACAAAGTATGGAAGCTCTTAGTTTTGATGCAGATTTGTATGAGAATGCAAAGTGTTTTTCTGAAGAAACTGGCAATAGAGGAGGAGAGGGGCATCAAAGAAAGCTATGCCTCAAAAAGAATTTTGCTGAATGTATTTCTTACGGAATGCAAAGTGGGAAAGATATTGCTATGCAATGGTTAATTGATGATGGTGTTCCGAGTTTGGGACACAGAGGAATTGTGTTAGACCCAACTTACCATAAAATTGGTTTAAGTATTCATTCTCATAAAAAATGGGGAACCTGCGCAGTAGCTGAAATTATTTGGTAATAATTACAAATTTTTTAAGCTTTTGTAAATTGGAATTCTATATAAAAATTGCATATAAATTATTGGATAAAACAAAAGAGTTAAAAACCAATTATGACTGTAAAACTGAATTGAATCAACAATTAGTACATCATTTTTATCTTGTTTAATAAGATGGTGATGTTGCCATTTACTTATAAAAAAAGGAAGTTTGCTTCCTTTGTCTATGAACCAGATACTTTCATTGTCTTCTCCATTCTCAACAATCTCAGATTCCCAAATTTGGCTAAAAAAAGGAAAATTTAGTTTGAGCTTAACAAAATCTCCTTTAATACAGCCATCGAATTTAAATAATGTAACTTTAAGAAATGGTGGCGCCAGTTTTAAAAACAACGATTCATTAAACTTGGAATAAACAATTGAATGATTAGCGTTATTTATGCGCGTTGTAATTTTTATACTTGCCAAAATCAATAACTCATCAAAGCCTTTTGGACGTCTTCCATCAACCACAAAGGTGTACTGGTTGCTCCACAAATACCCACCGTTTCATTTTTATAAAACCAATCTTTTCTAACTTCACTTACATTGCTTACAAAAAAAGAATTAGGATTCTGCTCTTTACAGACGTTATATAGAACACGTCCATTGGAAGATTTTGTTCCACCAACAAACAGTATTTTATCGAAAGAACGTGCAAAAGTTCTGAGTTCGATATCACGATCGCTTACTTGACTGCAAATAGTGTCATGGGCATTAACTTTGATGCCTTTTGCTTCTAAAGCTTCTTTCGTTTCTTTGAACTTTTGTTTGCTTTTAGTGGTTTGGGTATACAGGGTAATTTCTTGAGGCAGCTCAGCATCATTGAGTTCTTCAATATCTGAAAACACAATTCCTTCGTTGTTAATTTGACCCATTAGTCCGGTAACTTCAGCATGTCCTTTCTTTCCCATAAGAAAGATGGTCTCCTTTTTATCGTATGAACCTCTGATTCTATTTTGCAATTTCAATACAACTGGACAGGTTGCGTCGATAAGGTTGATGTTATTTTTAATGGCAGTTTCGTAAGTGGAAGGAGGCTCTCCATGGGCACGGATTAAAACATGCTCGTTATGAAGTGTTTCGAAAGTATCATGGTCTATAATTCGCAGGCCTTTTGCTTTTAGCCGATTAACTTCTTCATCGTTGTGAACAATATCGCCTAAACAGTATAAATAACCCTTTTCATTCAATACATCCTCGGCCATTTCTATGGCGTAAACAACTCCAAAGCAAAAGCCTGAATTGTTGTCAATTGTAACTGATAAGTTTAAAGTATCCATGATTATATATACTAAACTGATTTACAATTAAATTGTTTATATGAGGTTTAAAGAATGTTTAAATAACGAACGAAGAATTAGAAAATACTTGTAAAAGTTTGGAATTCTAACTCTTTCATTCAAAACAATTTGAGGCGAAGTTCTTTTAATTTTATTGAAAAGCGCATAATAATATACGTAGGCTACATAAACACCTAATCTGGCGCCTTTTGGCAAAGATTTAATACCTAAATAACCATCTTTAAAATCAGTTTCTATATCTTTTTCTATATCTGATTTCGATTTGTCATTAAACTCGCTCATTTCTAAACTCGGAAAATATGTCCTCCCTAGTTCGTTATAATCATCTTTTAGGTCGCGAAGAAAATTAATTTTTTGAAAGGCAGAACCCAAACGCATTGCAGGGAATTTCAGGCTTTCAAACTGCTCATTGTTCCCATTACAAAAAACCCTCAGACACATTAAACCCACAACTTCGGCTGAGCCCAGAATGTATTTTTCGTATAAAGATTGGGAGTAACCTTTTTCATTTAAGTCCATTTCCATACTTTGTAGAAATGTTTCAATTAACTCATTTTCAATGTGATATTTATTTACTACATCTTGAAAACTATGTAAAATGGGATTCAAACTTATTCCTTTATCAATTGCATCATAGGTATCCTTTTTGAATTGTGCGAGTAATTCCGATTTATCTGTTCTATCGAATGTATCTACAATCTCATCTGCAAACCTTACAAAACCATAAATTGCATAAATAGGATTGTGGTATTCTTTAGAGAGTGAACGAATTCCCAATGTAAAGGAAGTACTATACTGCTGAGTTGTTAACTTGCTGCATTTAGAACAAACTGTGTTGTACCTTTCTAAAGAATTTGAAGATGACATGGATTATTGTAACAGCAAAAATAAGAAGAATGTTGAAGTTTTCTTCTAAGCTGCAGAATATCCTTTTAACATTGACATAAGCTGTTTTCTTGCAAGGAAGATTCTACTTTTAACTGTACCAATTGGTAAATCTAAATAATCTGCAATTTCTTTGTATTTGTAACCATCAAAATACATTGTAAAAGGAACTTTATACTCATCTTCGAGACTATTTACTTTCTTTAATATTTCCCTTTCAGAGTATTTAGATTCTGGAGCAAATGAATTTGATTGTTGAGGAATATTTAGAAAATACAAATCCTTGGTATTGTCTACTATTGTATTTGCTTTTACGGTTCTGCGGTAGTTATTGATGAAGATGTTCTTCATAATAGTGTAGCACCAAGCTTTAAGGTTCGTTTTTTCAATAAACCTATGGCGATTGCTAATTGCTTTGAACAATGTTTCTTGCAACAAGTCTTTGGCGTCTTCGTCGTTTGAAGTTAAATTCAGAGCAAAGTATTTGAGAGGCTTGCTTAGGCTGATTACTTCTGTTTGAAAATCTTGGGCTGACATATGTGTGATGTTTAATGTTTAGGCAAATGTATTAAACAAAAAACTGTTTAACAAATATATTTTAAACATTAAACAAAAAATATTGGCATTTTATCAAAAATAAAAATGGCGCCACTTTTAAAGTGGCGCCAATACTATAATTATCGAGGAATAGATTTATTTTTGATAAGTAAAGAAATGTTAATTTACTTTTCTAACACAACAATAAGATCTTGAGGGCTAGTTAAAGATACTACCCTTTCCATTTCCATCACAGGTCGTTCTTTTAATTGATTCCCCGCAATTAATAAGGTAGTTTCATTTGTGTTCTTAATTAAATCTAAAATGTAGTTTTCGATTGTCTCGCTGCTATATGCTGCAGTGAAGAAAGTAAGTAAATATTTTGGATTGAACTCCTCGCAGAACTTGATTACATCATCAAAAGGAACTGTTTGTCCTAGATAAATTATTCTTTTGCCTTTGCTTTTTATTAGGTAATTTGAGAATAAAAGTCCTAATTCATGCAATTCACCTTCAGGTAAAAAGAGTAGATAAAGGTCATCGGATGTATTTTCTATGTTGCTCACTTCATCTATGGCTACTATCATTTTTCTACGAATGAGGTTGCTGATGAAATGTTCTTGAATTACACCAACTTCGCCAGTTCTCCACATAATTCCAACTTTGCTCAGAAATGGAATTATAACATGAATCATCGTCTTTTCAAAACCGAACTTTTTACTGGCAGCGCTTATGGTTGATTCGAAAAGCTGGTCATTCAAGTCTACCATAGCGATCACTAAATTATCGGCTTGAGAGTTTAAGTATACATCTTCATTTGTAGGTTTATCGAGGGTGTGGCTAATTTTTTCAGCAATTTCAGCATTAGTCAACTTGCTCAAATGAGAAATTTTACCACCTACTTTAATTAAGGAAGCAATATTTAATAGTTGCTTTAGTTCTGTATCCGTATAGAGTCTAATGTTTGTATCAGTTCTAACTGGAGAAAGCAGATTATACCTTTGTTCCCAGATTCTTATGGTATGGGCTTTAATACCCGAAAGTCTCTCTAAATCCTTGATAGAGTACTTTGCTTTGTTGAATGATGTGCCAGCGCCTGCAACCGAATCTTTTCCTACTAGGTAATCCACTTTGTTAATAATTTAGATGTTTAACGACTCAACTTTTTCTTTGTTCAAAAAAAGTTGAAAGAATTTGAAAATTGAGTGTTTATTTTAGGTTTTGGAGACTTACTATGCGAGCAACATATTTTCCAATAATATCGAATTCTAGGTTTACTTTTTCATCAACTTTTAAAAAATTAAAGGTCGTGTTTTCCCAAGTATATGGAATAATTGCAACTTCGAAGGAATTGAAGGAAGAGTTTACAACGGTAAGACTTACCCCATTTACACAAATAGAACCTTTTTCGACTGTGATATGATTTGAATTTGAAGCATACTCAAACCCTATTTTCCAGCTTCCTTGCTCATCCTTTATATGTGTTACTTTTGCGGTGGTATCAACATGGCCTTGTACTAAATGTCCATCAATTCGACCATTAAAAACCAGACATCGCTCAAGATTCACAAAGTCGTTTATTTGAAGATTTCCTAAGTTTGACTTTAGTAAAGTTTCATCTATTGCGGTTACTTTGTAAGAATCGCCATCAATTTCAACAACTGTAAGGCATACGCCGTTATGAGCAATGCTTTGATCTACTTTTAATTCATATGCAAATTGGGCTTTAATCCAAAAATCAACATTTTGTTGGGTTTTATTTATTGATACTACTTTCCCCAAACACTCTACTATTCCTGTAAACATTTATTATTGGTTTTGTGAGGCTTTACTATCTAAAATAGTTACGGTCCCTTTTATATTCCTAGGAACAATGCCTTCTAGTCTTTGTTCATTCACTGAGCAAATATAAAAATAGATTCCATCTGTAACTAGTTTACCAGTTTGAGCATCTATTCCCGACCAGTTTATTTCTTTATTATTTGTATAAAATATTTTGTTTCCCCATCTATTGAATATTGTTAAGGAAATATCCTCTATAAATTTATAGGGATAAGGTTTAAATAAATCATTAAGCCCATCCCCATTTGGAGAGAAGACGTTCGGCAGTTCATACTGAGGACAATTATCTACGCAAACGCTATCAAAAGTGCTTTCATTTAGAAATGAATCTATTGCAGTAACCGAATAGCAGCCAGCTACCCCAAAATCAGGTTGGTGGGCAAAAGTATTCACACTGTTTCCATTTATACTTTCTAACAGAAGCTGTGGAGTATTCAAAGATGGTGTAAAGTAAATATTTATCTTAGAAATGTCATTTGAACAAGTATCAGAAGGATATGTCCAATTAAGTGTGTTTAAAAGTGAGTCGCAGGATGATGAAATCGTTAAAAATGGCTTACAAGGTGGGATTTTATCTACTGGAGTTGCACAACTTATTTGAGAGAGGTTAATTATCGGGGAAATAGTTCCAGTTCCTGAGTAAGCTCCTTTTGATTTCACTTTATAGCAAACGGGTATTCCATTAGCAAGATTAAAATCTTTGAACTTATTAAAAATAGTTATACCGATACTGTCGAATTCACTTGCACCATTTAGTCTTCGGTAAACAATAAATGAATCATTTTGCCACGGAACTTCATAAAACCAAGAAAGTTCTACTCCATTCGAGACACCTGAGGTGCTTAAGAATACGGATGTGGCTTCTTGGCTGTTTCCCAGCTGAATGGGTACATTATTATCAATAGCTTTTAGTACAATTCTATACTGGTAATTCTGATTTTGGGTATTAAGAAAGACTGATGAATCAATATAAGTTGTATCATTTAAAGAATTTAAAGAATCAATAACGATGTAGTTATTGTTCTGTTTTCTTTCTATAAAGTACCTAAATGGACCTTGCCATTGAATGGTGTCAATTTCTGTAGGTTTTGACCAAGCAACGAAAATTGACCCATTTTCGGTAGCTGTTTCCCTAATACTAACATTTGTGATTATTGGAAGCGTGTTTTTTAACTCAGCACAGGCCTCATTTGTAGCATAACTTTCTGCTCCATCGCCAAAAAGTGCTACAATCAAATAACAATAGTTATTGCCTGGTAGTAAACCAATTCCGTTATTATTATCAAAATAAGAAAGTGTGTTAATTCCTAATATTGTATCTATTAATGCATATCCAGTATATGCAGGCACACCTGTTTCACATGTATTTGGAACAAAACCGAAGAAATCACTTTTCCTATAGATGGCATAACCTAAAGCTTGGGGGCACGGACTTAAATTCCAGTTAAGAAAAATACCATTGTTTTGGGAAATTGCAGTTAAAGGTGAGGGAGCTTGTGCAACAACTTTAATCTGAACAGTTTCATAATCTGATAGATTTGGGTTTCCATTATCAACCACCCGAAAACTGAACAAATGAGGTTCTTTTTTTACATGAGCGCAATCAGTTGTCCAAGTGAAGGTTTGACTTACATTACCATTACCTGTTTCAGCGGCAAATATTGCATTAAAAGGAGCATTGAATTGGAATGGGCCACCCGTTGCACTCAAAGTAATTTGTTGAACAGGAAAGTCAGCATCAATTGCAGCAACATCAAATTGAATTACTGTGCCAGCATCAACACATAAATCAGGAAGTTCAAGAAAAGCAGGTGGTTGATTTGTACATGGAGAAACAGTTATTTGCATATCACGCGTTACAAAACCAATTAAAATTCCATTTCTCCATTCTTCAACAATAAATGCAACATTATATTCACCAATACTTCCATTATTTGGTGTATCCCAAATTAAATCTCCAGTAATTGGATTCAATGAAAATGAATTGCTGCCAACAGGTTGAGTGAAGCCAGGAATGGAAAGACCATCTTCACCTAAACATTGGGTAATTCGATACGATATACTATCTCCATCAGGATCATAAGCGCCTGGATTATGAATAAAAATTTGTCCTGGACAAGCTTGGTCAATTGGGGGATTTAATAATAAAACAGAATTATTTATTCCAAGGAAGGGGTTGATAATGAGTTGTGTAGAAACAAAGAATGGAATATTGATAGAATTTGGAATATTTACAACGCCACCATTTCTATTCGCATCTTCAAAACTAAGGGTATAGATTGCAGGAGCTGGATAAGTGTGGACACCTATATAAATGTTCTTCTTTATATCTGGTGCTACAATTTCACCATTTCCGTTTCCATTTATTCTTGGAATTGTATCAGTAATGCCATCACCCCAAGAAATTCCAAGCGCATTTCTATCTGCAGGACTATCTGCTTTTGTGTATGTTATTATTGTTGCCTCATATTGAAATCCACCTAAATGCCTGTAAGTAATTTCTCCCGCACGATTATGAGTAGCATTTGCAATTCCGAAGCTCAAGAGTGCAATTAGTAGCCAAAAAATTCGGAATTTATTCATACAAATAAAGAAGGCTGAAAGATAAGCAGAAAATCTACGGTATCTTTCAGCCTCAAATAAAGCTAACTAAGATTAATTTCCGTATTCAGAGATAAACTTCAAACGCATCAATCTCACTTCTGTTTCTCCAATTTCTTCATCTTCCAATTCTTTTACTGCTTCTGCAATAGAGTCGGTTTCAGCAGATTTAAAATAGTCGATTATTTCTTCTTGAATCTCCTCATCAATTGAATCATTAATATAATAGCTGATGTCTAGTTTAGTTCCAGAGTATACAATACTTTCCATTTCTTCTACAAGAGCAGCCATCGTCAAGCCTTTTGCATCAGCAATGTCTTCTAAAGGAATTTTGCGGTCAACATTCTGTATGATGTGAACTTTCTGCGTAGATTTATTTACAACAGATTTTACAATCATATTCATTGGACGCTCTATTTCGTTTTCCTTTACGTAATTGGCAATTAAAGGAACAAATTCTTTTCCGTATTTCTCAGCTTTTCCAGAACCTACACCAGCAATCTGTTTCAATTCATCCATAGTAATTGGATATTGAATGGTCATATCTACCAGCGATTGTTCCTGGAAAATTACGTAAGGAGGCATGTTGTGCTTCTTAGCAATTTTTTTGGTGAGGTCTTTTAAAATACCGAAAAGCACATCATCTCCAGCTCCAGCACCACCAGCTCCAGCAGTTACAATATCATCGTCTTCGTCCGTATCAGTATAGTCATGATCTTCGGTAATCATTATAGAATAAGGATTTTCTAAATACTCGTATCCTTTTTTGGTTACTCTTAAAGTCCCATAATTTTCTACTTCTTTTTCAAGGAAACCCTGCACCACAGATTGACGAATTACGCTATTCCAATGCAAAACCGAGTGTTCATCACCTTTTCCGAATAATTCAAGTGTGTCGTGTTTGTATGACTTCACCATTGAATTGATTACTCCAGTCAGTATTTGAACAATGTGCTTATCCTTAAACTTTTCTTTTACAGCTAAAACAGTATCGATAACCATACAAATTTCCTCTTGGCCATCGAATTTTCTTTTTGGATTGCTGCAATTGTCGCACATATTATTGCAACCAGCTTCATCATATTCTTCTCCAAAATAATGCAATAAAAATTTACGACGGCAAATAGAAGTTTCGCAATAACCAACTGTTTCGGCCAATAATTGCTGACCAATTTCTTGTTCAGCAACATGCTTATTCTTCAGGAATTTTTCTAATTTAAGAATATCATCGTAACTGTAAAAAGCCAGACAAATTCCTTCACCACCGTCTCTACCGGCGCGTCCGGTTTCTTGATAATATCCTTCAAGACTTTTAGGGATTTCATGATGAATTACATATCTCACATCGGGTTTATCTATACCCATTCCGAAGGCAATAGTTGCAACAATCACATCAGCTTCTTCCATTAGGAACTTATCCTGATGACTTGCTCTGGTTGTTGCATCAAGACCAGCATGGTAAGGCAGGGCTTTGATTCCATTAACTTGAAGGGTTTCTGCTATTTCCTCAACTTTCTTTCTGCTCAAACAGTAAATAATTCCTGATTTGCCTTGATGTTGCTTTATAAAACGAATTATTTCTTTTATAACATTCTTTTTAGGTCTAACTTCGTACATTAGATTTGCACGATTGAAAGACGATTTATATAAAGTAGCCTCATTCATGTTGAGGTTCTTCATAATGTCAATTTGAACTTTCGGAGTAGCTGTAGCAGTAAGCGCCATGATTGGTACTGTGCCAATAGCTTCTATAATAGAGCGTAATCTTCTGTATTCGGGTCTAAAATCATGTCCCCACTCTGAAATACAATGGGCTTCATCAATTGCAAAAAAGGAAATGTTAATTTCTCTAAGGAATTCTACATTTTCATCTTTAGTTAGCGACTCAGGAGCAACGTATAATAACTTTGTAACTCCTTTAGTAATATCATTTTTAACATTTGCAATTTCTGCTTTATTCAAAGAAGAATTCATAAAATGCGCAATTCCATCTTCTGCTCCATAATTTCTAATGGCATCTACTTGATTCTTCATTAACGCAATTAAAGGGGAAACAATAATTGCAACACCTTCACTCATTAGTGCTGGCAATTGGTAGCAAAGAGATTTACCACCCCCTGTTGGCATGATTACAAAAGTGTCGTTTCGGTTAAGGATGTTACGTATTATGGCTTCTTGTTCGCCTTTAAATTTACTGAAGCCAAAGAAATATTGAAGCTTTTCGTGGAGTTCGGTAGTTGTCTCAACGGTCTCAATCATACTGAAAAATTATATTTTAATTAATAAAAACGTGTTTGTGTAATGCAATGTTCAAAAATTTGTTTAGAACGGTATCAATTCAAAAATTATTGCTACCAAATATTCTCAATCATGCAATTTAATGATTAAAGATACATTTTAAAATTGATTTACAAACTATTACTAAAAAAATATGTAAAATTTATAAGTAGCTGATTATTATATATTTAAATTTCTAAGATTCATTGTTTCAAACAAAAAGGAAGAATGTTAGAATTTCAGAACGCATAAATCCAAAGTGTAAATTTAACATCAAGCCTTGCGCGGCTAAGTTTTCGAAATATTATTTTGCACAATAACGTAATTGAAGGTAATTTCAGAATATAATTTGCCATAAAATGTAGCAGAATGATTAAAAAAGCTATCATATTGCAGTACAATTTTAATGTGCTAATTTCAGCATTTCCTACCTTATGAACCTTGATAAAGCGCTGCTTAACAGCAAGCAATTTGATGTAAACGATGAAATTTCGGAGTTTAGTAACTCTTTCCTTTTTCCAAAAATAAACGGAAAGAAAGCAGTTTATTTATGCGGAAATTCCCTGGGCTTGCAGCCTGTTAAAACAAAAGAATCAGTTTTACAAGAATTAACCGATTGGGCTGAATTAGGCGTTGAAGGTCATGTTCACGCACGTGCTCCTTGGCTTACTTACCATGAGCAATTTTCTGAAACATTAGCTCATATAACTGGAGCAAAAACTACTGAAGTGGTAGCAATGAATGCCCTTACAGTAAATCTACATGTTTTAATGGCAACTTTTTACAAGCCAACTTCAAAGAGACATCGGATAATTTGTGAAGCAAAGGCTTTTCCATCAGACATTTACGCTTTACAAAGTCAAACACTATTTCATAACAGCACACCTGAGAAATCTCTAAGAATAATTGCTCCTAGGGCTGGAAGCGAAATAATTGAAGAAGAAGATCTATTAAAGGCTATTTCTGATGAAGGTGATGAATTGGCTTTAGTGATGATTGGTGGAGTAAATTACTACAGTGGTCAGGTTTTCGATATGGAAAAAATAACTCAAGCTGCACATGCTGTTGGCGCATTTGCTGGCTTTGATCTGGCACATGCTATTGGGAATATTGAATTGAAACTTAATGAATGGAAGGTAGATTTTGCAGCATGGTGTTCTTATAAATATTTAAATTCAGGTCCTGGCGGAGTTGCTGGTATCTTTATACACGAGAAACACTCTTCAAATCCCAATACATTTAAATTGGCAGGTTGGTGGGGGCATCAACTCAACACAAGATTTAAAATGGGAGATACATTTTTACCAACACCAACTGCAGAAAGTTGGCAAATGAGTAATGCTCCTGTGTTGTCAATGGCTGCTCACAGAGCCTCATTAGAAATATTTGCTTCTGCTACAATGCCTGCAATTCTCAAGAAAAGTAAACAGCTTACTGGTTTTTTAAGTAGCTTATTAGAAGAACTGCAACAAGAGCAATATTTTAAAGATATGTTTACAGTGATAACACCTCAACAAAGAGGATGTCAGATATCCTTGTTGTTTCACACAAATGGCAAAGAAGTTTTTGAACATTTATCCAAAAATGGAGTTATTGCAGACTGGAGAGAGCCAAATGTAATAAGGATAGCTCCTGTACCTTTGTACAATTCATTTGATGATGTTTACAAGTTTGTAAGTATCATTCATTCATATAAAAACAAATAATGATGTCAGAAAAATCGTTGATAACCGTTGTTGGAGCTGGGCTTGTTGGTTCTTTGTATGCTATTTACATGGCAAAACGAGGGTATAAGGTGGAAGTTTTTGAGCGCAGAAATGATATGCGTAAGGCAACAATGAGTGCAGGAAGGTCTATTAATTTGGCGCTTTCTGATAGGGGTTTCAAAGGCTTAATGGGAGTTGGAATAGATGATGAAATTAGAAAAATAGGGATTCCAATGCATGGACGCATTATGCATGATGTTGCTGGAAATCTAACTTTTCAGCAATACGGAAAAGATGGCCAATCAATTTATTCAGTTTCGAGAGGAGACTTGAATTGCAAATTGATGGATTTGGCTGAAAAAGAAGGCGTTAAAATACATTTTGAACACAAGTGCACAGGAGTTAACTTAGATGAAGCAAGTGCTCAATTCCAATTTGGTAATGAAAAGGTTTCCATAAAAGGCGATTTATTGGTAGGAACTGATGGGGCTTACTCTGAGGTGAGAGATGCAATGCAAAAAACACCTTGGTTTAATTATTCCCAGTATTACATTGATTATGCTTATAAAGAATTAAGCATTCCTCCAAATGAAGATGGAAGTCATAGACTGGAAGTAAATGCTTTACATATTTGGCCCCGTAAAGACTTTATGCTCATTGCACTTCCAAATATTGATGGAAGTTTTACCTGTACTTTATTTTTTCCAAAATCTGGTACATTATCATTTGATAGTTTAGATACAATTGAGAAGGCAGAATCATTCTTTAGCGAGCATTTTTCTGATGCTTTAGCAATGATGCCTCATTTTAGAGAAGAGTATAAAGCCAATCCTGCTGCAGGAATGGTAATTGTAAAATGTTTCCCTTGGACTTGGAAAAGTAGTGCGATGTTGATTGGAGATGCGGCACATGCAATCGTTCCATTTTATGGACAAGGAATGAATTGTGGTTTTGAAGACTGTAGTATTTTTAGTGAATTACATGATGCGCAACACAAAGACTGGGATTTACTTTTGCGCAATTATGAAAAAAGCAGGAAAGAAAATGCTGATGCAATTGCTGAATTAGCTTTAAGAAATTTTATTGAAATGCGCGATAAAGTTGCGGAACCATCCTTTTTATTGCAAAAGAAAATTGAAGCAAAGTTCAGCAAGGCATATCCTCAATTTTGGACACCTTTATATTCTATGGTTACTTTTAGCCATATTCCATATAATGAAGCGCTAATTGCTGGCGATAAGCAAGAACGAATTATGCAATCGATTATGAAGAAACCCAACATTGAAGAAATTTGGGATTCGCAAGAAGTTGAAAATGAAATTCTGGCTAACTTTATTTAGTTAATTCAGGATTTAAAATAGCTTCTTTTTGAATATCTATTTCATATTGTTCAGCCGATTTTATTCTTCCTGCAGCCCAAATACTTCCAACGCACGCGATAATGGCAATGTAACCAATAACCTCATAATTAATTAGTTCACCTGCTGCACTTTGGGTAATGATGGCACCTGAAATAAAAGAAGCTAATCCCGCAGAAAGTTGCTGAACAGAGGAGTTGAAACTCATAAAACTACCTCTGGTTTGTGGTAAAGTAGTTCCTGTAATTAATGCAATAGCCGGAACAACCCTTCCATTAACAGCTATAAAGAAAAACGAAGTAACGATTAAGACCATCCAAATTGGCAATACAGGCATGTTTGTAATGAGAAAGATGGGAATGATAGCAAAAATTGCAAAAACTCTAAAAACCTTGTGTTTCCCAATTTTATCGGCCAACCTGCCAATTAATGGAGCTGTGAATACCGTGCAAAGTCCTCCAAAAAGATAAATGTAAGTAACCTGCATTTGTGTAAATCCTACGTTTTTTTCCATGTATGGAGCAATAAATGGAATAATGGTAAACTGTGACAACATCAATAAACACATTAATAACAGCGCTTTTCTTTGATTACCGTTTTTCCATAAATTTATTAATACTTGTAATGGGTCGGGGCGTTTAGATTTGTTTCTAATATGTTCATCCATTTTAGGAATAAATACTAAAATAGCAATGATAATTAAAGTACCTGTTGCAGCTATAAATTGAAAAGGTGCATGCCAGCTAAAGGCATGTGCTAAATAATTTCCAAAAGGAACACCAAAAACGGCGGCCAATGAAAAACCTGCCGTTACAATTCCCATAGCGGTTGCACGGCGTTCGCCAGGAATAGCATCTCCAACAATTGAAAGGACCAACGTTCCTAAAACACCTCCAAAAATTCCAGTTAAGATTCTTGCTAGTAGCATTGTTGTATAGCTTGGAGCAAAACCGCAAGCCAAGGTGCCTATTAAAAACCCGACATAACAAGTCAATAACAATTTCCTTCTATCAAAATTATCAATGAAGAAAGCACCGGCAAAACCAACAAGACCAGCTGTAACAGTATAAGCACCAACTATATATCCAAATTGCCTTGGCTCAATTTGAAACAGTTTCATTAATTGATTTCCCAAAGGCATAATGATCATAAAGTCCATTATGTTGGTAAATTGAATTAAGGCAAGTGTTAATAATAGGAGCAGCTCTTTGCGATTCATTTTAAGATTTTCTTTATTTTAATAAATTATATGCAATAAAAGCTGCTATCCAAGCTAATGCTGTCATATATACAAATTGAACTGCTGGCCATTTCCAAGAACCTGTTTCTCTAAAAACAACTGCAATGGTACTCATACATTGCATTGCAAACGCGTAAAATAGGATAAGTGAAATTACAGCAGCCAAAGTAAACAATGGTTTCCCAGTTTTTTCATTTATATCTTGATTCATAGAAGTCTTCAAGGACTGCGAATTTTCATCACTGTCGCTGCCTGCGCTATACATAGTGGCCATTGTTCCCACAAAAACCTCTCTTGCGGCGAATGAAGTAACTAAGGCAATTCCAATTTTCCAATCGAAACCTAAAGGAGCAATAACGGGTTCAATGGTTCTACCCATTATTCCAGCATATGAGTTTCTTAGTTTTTCAGAAGCTAATTTGTTTTCTGCTTGCTCTTTTCCTACTTGTTCAATATAAGCTCTGTTGTTGTATTTGAGCTCTATTTCTTCAAATTTATTAGATGGCCCATAAGAGGAAAGTAACCATAGAATTACTGAAATTGCTACAATTATTTTCCCAGCATTCATTACAAAGACCTTTACTTTATCATACATAGTAAACGCTACAACACCCCATTGTGGTTTTCTGTAAACGGGCAGTTCCATAATAAAATAGCTCTTTTCCTTACTTTTTATCACCCATTTTAATATAAGAGCAGTACCTATTGCAGCTAGAAAACCAATAAGGTATAAGGCCATCAGTAATACTCCTTTTATGTTGAAAGGTCCCAAATTTTGATCAGGGACCGCAGCAGAAATTAATAGAGTATAAACTGGTAAACGTGCAGAACAACTCATTAACGGTGTTACAAAAATGGTAATGAGTCTTTCTTTTTGGTTCTTAATTGTTCTGGCCGACATAATAGCCGGCACTGCGCAGGCAACACCGCTAATTAATGGAATGATAGATTTTCCATTAATACCAAATCCTCTCATTAAGCGGTCCATAATATAGCTAACTCTGGCCATATAACCTGTATCTTCGAGAATAGCAATAAATGCAAAAAGGATAGCAATTTGAGGGATAAACATCATGATACCTCCTAAACCAGGAATGATTCCTTTGCTTATCAAGTCATTAAATGGACCTTCTGGGAGAAGGGCATTTACCCAATCACTGGTATTTGAGAAAAGCAGATCAATCCATTCCATCGGTTTTTCTGACCAAGTGAATATAGATTGAAAGATGAAAAATAATATCCCTAAAAAAATCAAGAATCCCCAAAAAGGATGTATAAATAATTTGTCAAGCCGCAGAGACAAAGTTAAGGCATTTGTTTGTTTTGCTCTTATTAATGAGCTTCCTAATACTTCGTCAATCAAAGAATGCAATCTTAACATTTCTTTTTCCTGAATATAGTTAGGCTGTTTTTCAGGGGAGTTTTCTTTATTTTCTGAAAAATTATTTACTGATTTTAATAAAGTAATATAGTCGGTTTTTGTTCCTTGAGATTTGATTGGTTGAAACAATTGTTTCTTGAGTTGACTAATTCCCTTTTTATCCCTCGCATTCATTTCTATTATTGGAATTTGGAGGGCCTCAGAAAGTTTAAATATATCTATGCTTAAATTACTTCTTTCTAATAAATCAATCATATTGAGCACTAGTACAACTGGAAGTCCTAATTCTCTTACTTGTAAGCAAAGCAACAATGATCTTTTTAGGTTTGAGGCATCAGCAACTGTAACAACAATATCAGGAAAATCAGGATTATTGGGTTCTGTTAAAACTTTTAATGTTTCAGCCTCATCTAAAGATTTAGGAAATAAGCTGTATGTGCCCGGAAGATCAATGAAATTAAATGTTTGTTTTCTTTGTAGCTGCTGATCATGGATTCTTACTTTTCCATTTTTCTTTTCAACTGTTACACCAGGAAAATTACCAGTTTTTTGATTAAGACCTGTAATGGCATTAAATAAGGTTGATTTGCCACAATTTGGATTTCCTACTAAGGCTACAGAGATAATTTCTTTTGTTTCCAAAATACTATTTTGAATGAATCATTACGGTAGCTGCTTCCTTCTTCCTCATAGTAATTATTGAACCATCTATGAGAAACGCTAAAGGATCTCCCATAGGGGCTCTATGCAATAATTGAATGCTTGCACCTGGCATACAACCCAATTCTAACAATTTTAAAGCAATTTCTGAATCAGAAAAATTTAAAATTACGGCAGTTTCGTTTACTGCCAACTCAATCAATGCGCGCAAAACACTCTTATTTAGATTAATTCTAAGTTTGCGAATTTAGCGATTTATCTATTATAGTAGCAACACGTTTTGCTCTTCTATGGTCAGGGCAATCACATTTCTTCTTGAAAAGACTGCATGCGCTTAACAATAAACTTAATACTATAAAAGCAAATAACACACGAAGTTGTTGCGAGAATTTCATACTGCAAAAAAAGGGAAAATTTAAACGTGAAGCACCACATAAAATTTTACGTTAAACTGCACACTTTGTTTAATTTTGTGCCATGAAGCAAATAATCTTATCATTTCTGTTGGTTTTACCTCAACTTTTGTTTGGTCAAATTGAAAATGTTGGAATAGGAACCAATAATCCAGATGCGAGTGCTCGTTTGCATGTTTCTTCTTCAACACAAGGATTTCTTATGCCCCGAGTTTCAACAATAGAAAGAAATGCAATAAATCTCCCTGCTGAAGGCTTAATGGTGTATGATACCAACACTGTTTCTTTTTGGTTTTTTAATGGGGGAAATTGGCAAGAATTGGTTCAACTAGCACCTAATGTTCCATCTTCTATCTTGTTTAGTTCATTAGATCAGGTAGGAATTGCTGTTACCAATGAAACCGTAATTGGCTCATACGCGATGGCTGCGAATACTTTAGAAACAAATGGGGAAATTATAGAAATCAATTCTTTTGGTCAAATTACCGCTGATACTTGTATTTTGAGATATAAATTTGGCCCAAATGTGATTTCGTTTCCAATTGGAACAACCGGAAATTGGACATCTCAAGTAAGAGTTTACAGGAAAACGGCTACTGAGATTAAAATGTCGGGAACGCTATCATTAAACAATTTAGTTGTTGCGGATATTTTCATTGGCTTTCAAGACCTAACTGCTGTGGTTCCAATACAAATTACGGCTGCTCAAGGAACAGCGGTGGCAAATGGTGTTAGCTTAGAAGGTTTTTCTATAGAAAAGGTGAGATAATTATTTTCCAAAGACCTCAACTTCTACCCAACCTTTTCCCCAATTTTCTATTTCTTCTGGTGACCATAGAGATGGGTAAAATATTCTTTTCTGAAAACGAGGAGGCAAGTATTTTTGCCAATTAGTTCCACCAGTTGCTTTTATATCTTCAGGGTCTTTTTGTAAATACCTAACAGCGCTTTTGTAATGAGACAATGGCCAGTTTATATTGACCAGCACGTCTAATTTTTTAAGTGAATTTTTAATTTCAGTAATATCTTCGCCTTTATCTGCAAGTTTTCTGTAACATGCAAACAGGTTTGTAAGGATATTTTTTTCTGATAACTCAATTAAAATCCTTGAGTATTTCTTCTCGAATTGCTCTAAGGTGAGTGTTTTCTTTCCACTTTTTAATTCGGTAGCCCCAGCTTTCCAATAAATGAATTCGAATTGAGATTTAATGTCGGTGTTACTTTCCTTAAATTTATCTCTGTGGTCTTTATCAATTAAATTTATAAAGTCGGTAGAGCAAATTTCAATCATTCTATACTGTGCACTTTGAAAACCGCTGGCAGGTAAAAGAGACATTCTATATTTAAGAAATTGATCTTTGTCCATGCCATCAACCATAATAAGAAAAGAATGGGTAAGGTTTTCGAAATATCTGTTGATACGGCATACACGTTCATTCATAAAAGTTATTGTAAGCTCAACATGATTGGCTATTTGCTCAAATTCGTGCAAACACAGTTTAAAATAAAGTTCTGTAATTTGATGATATATGATAAAAATAGTTTCATCAGGAAATGAAGTTCTTGGAGATTGTAAGCTTAACAAAGTATCCAAATGAACGTAATCCCAATAAGTTAAATAATCGGCATGTAGTAGACCATCTAAATAAGAACGTAAATCCTGACCCATCACAGCGTACTTTTCTTGCAGTTGCTGTAATCTTTCTTGAATATCGTTTGCTATTTCCATTGATTATTTTTTTATTTCAAATGCTAATAAGTCTTGGCCAATGTCTTTTCTAAAGTAAATCCCATCGTAACAAATTTTCGAGATAGATTTATACGAGTTAGTTCTGCATGCCTCAATTGAATCTCCTAAAGATGTGAAAGCCAATACGCGACCACCAGAAGTTAAAACATTGTCATTTGCTGTTTTCGTTCCAGCGTGAAAAACAAGTTCATTTTTTAGTAATTCAAGACCTTCTATTTTTTTATTTTTTTCAAAATGTTCTGGATAGCCACCAGATACGCACATCACAGTAAGTGCAGTTTGCTGGTCAATCTCAATTTGTTGACTTTCGAGGGTTCCCGAAGCTACATGCTTAAACAATTCGATTAAATCATTTTTTATTCTAGGCAACACCACTTCAGTTTCTGGGTCACCAAGCCTGCAGTTATATTCTATAACAAAAGGTTCTTTATTTACTATCATCAAACCTATAAATAGAAAACCAACGTATGGAATTCCTTCTTGGTTTAATCCAGAAAGCGTTGGTGATACTATTCGGTCAATTACTTTTTGTTTCAATAAATCATCGAAAAACGGAACTGGCGAAACGGCTCCCATGCCTCCAGTATTCAAACCTGAATCGTTCTCTCCAATGCGCTTATAGTCTTTTGCTTCAGGCAGTAACAAATAATTTTTCCCATCACAAAGTGCGAAAACAGAACATTCTATTCCTTCCAAAAACTCTTCAATTACAACAGTTTCGCCGGCATTTCCGAACTTTCCTGAAAACATTTCTTCAATTGCAGATTTTGCTTTGTCAATATCATTCTCAATGATAACACCTTTTCCAGCTGCAAGACCAGATGCTTTTATCACATATGGAGCTTTTAGCGTTTGCAGAAATTCAAAAGATTCTAGCAGCTCATTTTTAGTAAAACTTTTATATGCAGCAGTAGGAATATTATGTCTGTTCATGAAAGCTTTAGAAAAGTCTTTGCTTCCTTCTAATTGAGCTGCTGTTTTTGAAGGTCCAATTAGCGCAACATGTTGGAGCAATTTATTACTGCTAAAATAATCTGAAATGCCAGCTACCAAAGGGTCTTCCGGGCCAACAATTACCATGTTAACATTATTTTCTAACACAAGATTTGCAATTGCTTCAAAATCTGTTGTTTTTAAATCTATATTTTCTCCAAATTCTTCCGTTCCCGCATTGCCAGGAACAATAAAAAGCGCATCTAAGTGCGAACTTTGGCTAATTTTCCAAGCAATTGTGTGCTCTCTTCCACCAGAGCCAATTATTAATACATTCATTAGGCAAAGGGAATCATTTCAATTATTATAACCAAATTACAATGTCAATCTTTGTTAAAATTGATAAAAATCATCAACAATTTTATTCCAACTGATTTCGAATAAATTCAGCAATTTTTAAATCCAGAGGAGTAGTAATTTTAATGTTTTCAATATTCCCTTCACTTAAAAAAATTGGGAAACCCGCTTTTTGAACAACACTCGCACAATCAGTAAACTCTTGATTAAATTCTTGGAGCATTGCTTGTTTAAGAATGCTAGCATCAAAGCATTGCGGAGTTTGCACGTTTCTTAACATAGCCCTTACGAGAGGAAGCGAACCATTTTTTGACAATATTCTTACTGAATCGGTACTTTCTATTACAGGTATAGCGGCCCCATGGATAAATGCAGCTTCGAGTGTGTTTTTAATTGTATTGCTTGTAACCAATGGGCGCACAGCATCATGAACCGCCACAAATCCATCATTAACCAGAGCTAACCCATTTTTAACAGAATGGAAACGCGTATTTCCTCCCTTTACTAATTGATGGGGAATGGTGCAATTGAATTGTTGAATAATCTCTTCCCAAGCACCGAAATGCGATTCAGGAAGTACAAGAATTAAATTGTACGCTGCATTCGTTGCGTAAAACTTCTCAATGGTGTGCAACAAGATTGGTTTCCCTGCGAAATGCAGAAATTGTTTTGGGATTTCTGCACCCATTCTGGTCCCGCTTCCTCCTGCTACAATTATAACATGAGTTTTTTGCATTTAAATCACCAACATAGCATCACCATAGGTGAAGAATCTATATTTTTCTTTAACAGCTTCTTTGTAGGCTTCCATTAAGAAATCGTGACCAGCAAAAGCAGAAACCATGATAAGTAACGTACTCATTGGCATGTGGAAATTAGTAACCAATGCGTTAGCAACTCTGAAATCGTATGGTGGATAGATAAACTTGTTTGTCCAACCTGAATATTCCTTTAACAAGCCTTCAGTAGAAACCGAACTTTCAATAGCTCTCATTGTAGTAGTTCCAACAGCAATGATTTTTTTGCGTTCTAGTTTTGCTTTATTCACAATAATGGTGGCAGCTTCTTCGATATACATCTCTTCACTGTCCATTTTGTGCTTGCTAAGGTCTTCAACTTCTACATTTCTAAAACTACCAAGGCCCACGTGAAGCGTAACTTCGGCAAAGTTAATTCCCTTAAGTTCAAGGCGTTTCATTAATTCTTTACTAAAATGCAAACCTGCAGTTGGAGCTGCAACAGCACCTTCATGGCGCGCGTAAACTGTTTGAAAACGCTCTGTATCGTCTTCGTCTGGTTTACGGTTAATGTATTTTGGAATAGGTGTTTCACCCAAAGAATAAAGTACTTTTTTAAATTCTTCATGTGGTCCGTCAAAAAGAAAACGAAGGGTTCTTCCGCGAGAAGTAGTATTATCAATAACTTCTGCTACAAGAGAGTCATCGTCACCAAAATACAATTTATTACCGATTCTAATTTTTCTTGCAGGATCTACTAAAACATCCCAAAGTCTGCTTTCTGCATTTAACTCGCGCAATAAAAAAACTTCAATTTTAGCGCCTGTTTTTTCCTTATTCCCGTACATACGAGCAGGAAAAACTTTAGTGTTATTAATGATAAAAGTATCTCCATCGTCTACATAATCCATAATGTCACGAAACATTTTATGTTCAATGGTTTGGGTTTTACGGTCAAGTACCATTAATCTGGATTCATCACGATTGTCAGAAGGACGTTCTGCAATGAGTTCGGGAGGTAACTTGAACTTAAACTGAGATAATTTCATAGATTAACTTTTTTTTGGGGCAGCAAAGGTATAAAAATGAATGTGTGTAATTACGTTAAAAAATGAATTCTTAATTGTGTTGAAAATATTGAGAATGTGTTTTTCTTTGTTTTATGGTTAAAATTCTAACTTTAATCTTGCTAATATTCGCTCAAAGTGCTTATTCTCAAGCAAAATATACTCCTAAAGAGTATGTTAATTTATATAAGGATATTGCAATTACAGAGATGGAAAAGTACGGAATTCCGGCTTCTATTAAATTGGGGCAGGGAATTTTAGAGTCTTCAGCGGGCAATAGCATTTTGGCTAAATCGGCCAATAATCATTTTGGAATTAAATGTAAAAAGGAGTGGACAGGAGAGACATTTTACCAGGATGATGATGAAAAAAACGAGTGTTTCAGAAAGTATAAAGACGTTTTATCTTCTTATGAAGACCATTCTAAATTTCTGAAAAGCGGTGCACGATACGCATCACTTTTTGAATTAAACAAAGACGATTATAAAGGTTGGGCTACCGGTTTAAAAGCGGCTGGTTACGCAACTAATCCTCAGTATGCCCAATTACTCATAAAAACAATAGAAGAAAATGAGTTATATATTTATGATAGATTGAATGCAAATTCAGTAATCAAAAAAAAGGAAGTAAAATTTACTGCAAAGCCCAATAGGAGCAAATCAGATAAAAGTGAGCTTTCTGATTTTGAAATTTCGAATAGAAGTCAAAGAAAAATTGAGTTAAATAATAATGTTAAATTTATTTTGACCAAGAAAGGAGACAGCTATTTAACACTTACTAAGGAATTAGATTTGATGCATTGGCAATTGAAAAAGTACAACGATTTAGAAGAAAATCATGAATTTAAAGAAGGTGAGATAATCTATCTTCAGCCTAAAAGAAGGAAAGCTAAGCAAGCAAGTTACCGCATTGGAGAAAATGAAAATCTAAAAGATGTGTCTCAGAAATTTGCAATAAAGTTAAATAGGATTTATATATTAAATAACCTTGAAAAGGGCGCTGACTTAGCTCCTGGAACCACATTAAAATTGAGGTAATCATTATTTTATATTTTTCCGAATATTCTCAATTTAGATATAAATTTATCAACAATCTCAATGTTTATAGTAGTTTGAGTAGTTAATTCTTTCTGCAAGGTTGACTTAATAAATGGCTCTTATTACTTTTTAAAGGCTTTAACTTTGTAGCTTAAATAGAAACATAAAAAAATAGCCCATGAAAAGTGCGTTGTATTCAACCCTATTAAGCATTGCTTTAATTTTTAACGGATGTCAAAGTGCAGATGAACCCAATCCGGAATTAGAAAAATTAAAAGCTGAAAAAGAAGCCATTGCAAAAGAAGCTGCTTCAAAAGATTCCACAATAAATTCTTTTATGGAATCATTGAATGAAATAGAAGATAATTTAAGGGAAGTTAAACAAAAAGAAGGCTCAATTAAAACATCAGCTACCAGCGGTGCTGAACTTCAAGGTACAGCAAAAGATAGAATCAATCAAGATATCAATGATATTAATGAGATAATGGAGGAAAATAAGCAGAAGCTTATTAATCTTCAATCAAAATTGAAGAAATCAAACATTAAAATTTCACAGTTTGAAAAAACAATTGAGCGAATGACAGAGCAATTGGCCGAGAAAGACAAAGAAATTGGAACTTTAAAAGAGCAACTAGCTGCGCAGAACATTCAGATTTCTGAATTAAATACAAATGTATCTAACCTAAAAACAGAAAGTGCCGGTAAAACTCAGGTTATAGAACAACAAGTAGTAAAAATGAACACAGCTTTTTATGCAGTAGGTACATATAAAGAACTGAGAGATAATAAGGTAGTAAACAAAGAAGGTGGATTTTTAGGATTAGGGAAAAAGAAAATTCTTAAATCTGACTTTAATCAAGATTATTTTACTCAAATAGATGTATCTAAAATCACAACTATTCCTATTAATGCGAAGTCTGCCAAAGTAATCACAACGCACCCAACTTCGTCTTACAAAATTGAAATGGATGGTAAAAAGAAAGCAAAAAGTTTAACAATTACAAACTCTGAATCTTTCTGGAAATCTTCTAAATATTTGGTTATTACGGTTGAAAAGTAATATTATAAAAATCTAAGAAAGGCGGAGGTATTTAATTACATCCGCCTTTTTATTTTTACATTAATTTCAAATTAGCAATTTTATCTCTTGTAAGTGGCTTAGGAATAAATCCTAATACAAAGGGATTTGCATTTGCTTTTTCTAAATCAATGGTATCTATTGTTGAAGATAGCATTACGATTCTAATTTTTTGTTTTATTCTCTCAGGAAGAGCTTGAAAACTTTCGAGAAATTCAAAACCATCCATTTTTGGCATTCTGATATCAAGGAATATTAAATATGGTTTATCGAATTTTTTTTGTGAATTGCTTAAGTATTCGAGCGCTACTTCTCCAGAAGGTAAAGAAACTATATGCTCTGTTATCTGCATCAGTTCGATAACTTTTGTATTAATGAAAACATCTATTTCGCTATCTTCTATAAGAATTACTTCTTCAAAAATGTTTTCCATAATTATTAATTTTCCAAAGGAAAAGAAACTATAAATGTAGTCCCTTCATTAATTGTAGAATTTACTTGAATGTTTCCACCTAATTTGTTTATTGTTTCTTTCACAATATACAATCCAAGACCAGATCCTGTGCTGCTATCATTTGTTCTATAAAACATATCAAAGATCCTATCAATGTGTTGTTCTTTTATTCCTATTCCATTATCTTCCACAGATAATACTAAATTTTCATCGGTTATCTCTGTTTTTATTTGAATTTTTAATTGACGAGATGTTTGTCTATATCTTATACTGTTTGAAATTAAATTATTTAATATAGTTTGAAGCCTATTTTTATCAGCATTAATAATATTAATCCCTTTAAACACAATTGCTTCATTTAAAGAAGTGCCGCTGGGTTCTAAGTATTTCAAATTATCGACTAAATCTTTAATTAGTGATTTAACCTTAACTTTTTCTCTGATTATATCTGTTCTGTTATTTCTTGAATAAGTTACTATATCTTTAATTGTATTATCTAATTTAAGAATGCTTTCTTCCATTAAATTAGTATATTTAATAGATTCTGCATCAATTAATTGCATTCTTAACAAATATAATAATCCCAGCACAGAAGTTAGAGGAGAGCGTAAATCATGAGAAGCAGAATAAACGAATCGGTCTAATTCAAAATTGATTTTTTCGAGTTCTTTATTTTTTAATTGAATTTCAGTTAAAGATTTTTCAAGCCTTTGATTTTCTAATATTTGGTTTTCATGATTTAAGTGTTTAGAAGTAACAATTTGCCACAAGAATTGTCGGCCTAGTTTATCTTCAGGATTTAATACAAACTGACAACCTGTTGCAAAAGCTTGTATACTTGTAATATCATCTGAATAAATTCCCAAAATAAAATGAGGAAACTTAGATTTCAAAAGATTTACTTCATTTTGCCATTCTATTTTGCTATTGCTTATTATGCAAATTATAAATGGAACAATATCACTGAAGTCAAAAAGGCTTAATTGTGAAACAGTCATCCAAATGGTATTCACGTCCTCACTTAATTCTTCCCTTAAAGCTTCTGCTTTTAAATGCAGTCTCCTATCATCTCCTATATGAATAAGGCAAAGTAAACCTTGTTTCATCATTTCTTATTAATCCGTCTAAATTATAATTTTTATAATTCATTTCAATTATTTCTAGGTGATTACTATTGTTTTTTTTGTTTTAAGGTATTAAAAGCTAGTTTAATCTAATTTCTTACATACTTAATTTAAACCTAGTTTAATTATATACTAGTAAAATGGGCCATTTAATTTAAAATAATTTGGTTTCAGGATTATTTATTACATGTGTAATTTCTATCCTCCTCTTTTCGAACTAATAAGTAACGTAAAATCAATAATAGCAGTAATACACAGAGCTTAAAGAAGATTCTAAAGTGTATTTATGAAACTATCATTCAATTATTGGCCTTTTACTTTATTAGTCGCTTGTTTAATTGTGTTTTCAAATGAAGATTTGAAGTCTCAATCTAATAATGGTGAGAATAAAAATTACCGCGTTACCGCTTATAAAATAGGAGGTTCGGGTATTTCCAGTCTTTCAAATACAGCTGAGGCAACTCCTAAGCCACTGCTTTACATACCAAGTGCTTTTACTCCCAATGGTGATGGACTCAATGATTCTTTTGGAGTAAAGGCTGAGGGTATTAAATCTTTTAATCTCCAGATATATAATCGTATTGGAGAAATGGTTTTTGAGAGTGATGATATTCAGAATTATTGGGACGGTTCTTATAAAGGTAAAAAAATTACAAGTACAGATGTATATGTATATCAAGTGAAAGCAATTGGGAAAAACAATTCGGTTTTACCAGAACAAACAGGCAGAGTCACATTGGTTGCTGACGGAACCATAGAATAAATATAATTATGGATAAAATTATACACATAAAGAATCACCGCATTTTAATAGTCTATTTCTGTTTGTTATTTCTTGGCAGCCAGTTATGGGCCCAAATTCCAAATGCCAGTTTTATAGTTTCGCAACAACAAGGTTGTGCGCCATTTAGTGTAAATTTTACTAATACATCTACAGGTGCAACTTCATTCCAATGGAATTTTGGGAATGGCAATTTTTCAACCTTAGCTAATCCTCAGAATGTTTACATTTTAAGCGGAAGTTATGCAGTAAGCTTAATAGCTATTTCTTCAAATGGAAGCAGAGATACATTAAGTATAAATGATTTTATAACGACTCTTCCTGGACCTAATGTTAGTTTTACTAGTAACATTTTATCAGGATGCGAAAATCAAACAAGCTTCTCGTTCAGCAATAATACAGTTGGCAATAACAGCTATTTTTGGGATTTTGGTGATGGTAACATTTCAACACAGAGTGATCCAACAAAGATTTATTCAACACCTGGTAATTATACTGTTTCCCTTGTTGGTACAAATTCTATAGGGTGTTCAACTGTTTTTAATTCTCCACAAACAATTACGATTAATCCTGCGCCAAGTGCGGCCTTTTCTGCAACAACAACAACGGGTTGCGGCCCTAATCAAGTTTTTACTTTTGTTCCCGATGTCTCTGCTCAAGGTATGTATTTCTGGGATTTTGGTGATGGCACAACTTCAACTCTACAAAACCCTTCTAAAACATATTCTAATCCAGGCGTATACACAGTAAAACTCACTGTAACTAATTCTTTTGGTTGTGAAGATATTGTTATACGTAATCAATATATTACAGTATATCAACCTATTAATCCACAAGTTATTGCAAATGATTCATCTGGTTGTGTTCCACATTTTGCAACATTCTCAACGAATATTCAAGATGCTACATTTTATAATTGGGATTTTGGGAATGGGCAAAATTCCACTAATAGTGCTCAAGGTGTTTCATTTCCAATTTCCGGCAGTTATCCTGTTTCATTGACAGTTACAATGCTTAACGGTTGCAGTTATACAACTACGAATAATAACTTTATAACAGTTCATCCCGTTCCTATGCCAGCATTTACTCAAAATGTTTCTGCGGGTTGCGCTCCTTTAACTGTAAATTTTAATAACGAAACAGTTGGAAACAATACATACGCTTGGAATTTTGGTAACGGCACAGCCTCTGTTTCAACAAATGCATCATCAACATATTTTTTGGCAGGCGCCTATACTGTTAGATTAACTGCTACAAATAGCTTTGGTTGTTTTACCACGCAACAAGTAAATAACGCAGTAACAGCTTCTGCTCCAGTAGCTTTGTTCACTTCATCGGATACGGCAGGGTGCCCTCCACTTCAGGTAAACTTTTATAATAGCAGCGTAGGAGCAACTTCCTATTTATGGCTTTTTGGAGATGGGACGACTTCAACCCTAGCCAATCCATCCAAAACTTATCAGCAATTAGGTTCATATACGGTCACTTTAATTTCTACAAATGCACAAGGATGTAGAGATACTTTGATTATGAATAACTTAGTTGATGTAAATTATGAAGTTGCAAACTATACTCCACCACCACCCATAACTGCATGCTCACCTTTTAGTACTTCATTTGGAATTCAAAGTAGTTCAGCAGTGAGTTATTTATGGGATTTTGGAGATGGCACAACTTCAACTTTGCCCAACCCAAATCATACTTATGATGAAGCTGGCACTTATGTAGTTTCTCTGCTTATAAATAATGGTTCAGTATGTTCATTAAACTACCCTAATTTTCAAACAATAATTGTTGAAGGGGGAATTCCAAAGTTTGAAGTTTTAATAGACCCTTGTCCTCCTCATTTGGTTACTTTTATAGATTCTAATTCTGTAAATGTTGTTTCTTGGTTATGGAATTTTGGAGATGGAACAACTTCTAATCTAGCTTCTCCAACTCACACTTATGATGAAACAACAACCCATCATGCAAGTTTAACTATAACTACAAACCTTGGATGCACATATACTTACATTGGATTTAACTCTGTAAATTTCTCTTCTTTTAATGCTGGATTTACCACTTCTTATATTCAAGGACCCTATCCATTAACTATTAATTTTACAAGTACTAATCAAAATGCAACAGAATGGTACTGGGATTTTGGAGATGGAAGTTCGTCTTCAGAAGAAAATCCAAGTCATACTTATTTAACCGATGGCGATTATGATGTGAACCTTACTATTTATAGCAATAATTGTGAAATTACAGATTCCGGAAATCCTTTTGAAGAGTCTCTTGCAGTTATTGTAGAAGGTGATAGTGCTTCAGGGGGAACTGGACAAACTTGGGGAGCGAATTTAGACTTTCCTTTACAAGGCTGCGCCCCAATAAACATTTCGTTTATGCCTCAAGACACTGCCCATCAAGTTATTTTATGGAGTTTTGGAGATGGAATAACTTCAACAGAACAAACGCCAACACATTTGTATACATTTTCAGGAACCTACAACGTTTTTTACATTGCAAACACAATTGATGGCCTTGATACGATTCAGTATCCCCAATCTGTAAAAATTGGAGGAGGATTATTGGATTTTAATTTAGAACATACTGAATTTTGTTCTTCAACTCATGTTGAAGTTTCTACCATAAACCCTGGAATTGTTGAGAGTCTTAATTGGTCTTTTGGAAACGGAACAACTGCAAATACCTTGGATGCTTCTTTTGACTTTCCTTTATCTACTTCATCTTTCAGTGTTTTATTAACAATGATAGATACATTCGGATGTCAAGCATCTAAACTAAAAACTTTTTTTGCAAATCCTTTAGTTCCTGCAGTAAACTATCAAAGTGCAGTTTGTAGAGATACCATTGATTTTACTCATAGTTTGCCTGAAGGATTTACTTACCTATGGAATTTTGGAGATAGCACAACTTCTACAGAAGCATTACCTCATCATTTCTATACTCAAGCTGGTCTTTACGAAGTTACTTTACAAGTTTCAGATGATGCAGGTTGCACTAACACTTATACCCTACCCCAAGAAATAAGGGTGTATTTTCCTGATAGTCATCTTGAAACTGTTGGGCCAATTAGCGGATGTGTGCCATTTACGGCAAATTTTATGAATTTATCCACTGGTGCATACAACGGCGGGTACAATATGTTTATGTATTCATGGGGTGATTTAACAATTTCTTGGGACGATAACATTTACGACACTTTAACTCAAGTGTCTAAAATATATAATACGCCTGGCGTTTACACTGTATCTATTAGGTCAATAAATAATGGCGCCGGCGGATGCCAATCGATAGATACGGTTGATGTACCAATTACAGTTTATGGAGCTGAAGCTGATTTTAGTTTCACTCAAACAGGTTTATGCATGCCATTTCAAGCTCAATTTACAAATCTAAGTGAAGATGTGGTTAGCTCTAGTTGGGATTTTGGGAATGGGATAACTTCAAACAATACAAATCCGTTGCTAAATGTACTAACAGAGCCTGCCGATTCAATTTCTTTGTCAATTACAACTTCAAACGGTTGCATTGATACAATAACTAAAGTAGGATTGAATATACTAGCACCTGAAGCTACAGCATCTTTTGTTGGAAACTGTAACCCTTTACCTGTTAGTTTTTCCTGTTCTCAAGACGGAATTGCAAGTTGGGAATGGAATTTCGGAGATGGAACCACAGGAAGTGGACCTGTTGTTAGTCATATGTACACTTCTAATGGAATTTTTACTCCAAGAGTAATTATTACAACTTTAGATAATTGCGTAGATACTGTTTATCTCCAGTTGCCTATTACAGTGGAAGGACCTTCTGCTTTGTTCAATTCTCCCACTCCAGCTAACTGTGCTCCTTCTATTGTAGAATTTTTCGACCAGTCAAGCAATCCTGCAAGTTGGTTATGGGATTTTGGTGATGGCACTTCTTCTACAATTCAAAATCCTACTAAACTATATGATTCTCCAGGTGTATATGATGTGCAACTAGTTGTAACTGGTCAAGATGGATGTTCCGACACGCTTTTAAGACATGATTATGTTACAGTTTTAGGACCAGGAACAGAATTTCAAGTATCTGATAACCAATTGTGTATAGGAGAAATCGTGCAGTTTACCGATTTATCAATGGGAGCTGTTGAATGGGAATGGAATTTTGGACAAGGAACGATTAGTACCTCACAAAATCCTACTTTTAGTTTTGAACAAGCAGGGAATTATGTAATTACACTTTTCTCTCAAGATACTTTAGGATGTAGTGCTTTTTATACTATTCCATTACCAATTACTGTTTTTCCTTTTCCTAGGGCAGAATTCGCTGTTAATGATACCAGCAATTGTGCACCTTTGCTTATTAATGCAATCAATAATTCATTAGGAGCAGTCAGCTACTTCTGGGATTTTGGCAATGGGGAAACTTCAACAGATGTGAATCCAACAGTGAATTACAATGAGGCTGGAGAATTTAGTATTCAATTAGTCGTTACCAACGAAGGAGGGTGCACCGATACAGCCTTATTTAATGGACTTGAAGCTCATTTAATACCTATTGCAGGATTCACTTTAACAGAAACAGAAGGCTGCACCCCGTTAAATGTAACATTCAACAATACATCCTACAACTTAGAAAATCCTTCATATAATTGGGACTTCGGAAATTCAACTACTTCAATTTTACAAAATCCTTCTACTGTTTATTATGAGCCAGGGTTTTACACCATTCAACTCCAAGTGCACAATGAAAATGGTTGCAGTGATACATTAATACTTCCAAGTATTGTAAATGTTTTTGATACCCTTCCGGCGCCAGTAACGCCAATTCTTCGTGTGAGCGTTTTAAGTCCAACAGAAGTAATAGTGGAGTGGGAAGAGTCAATAGCTCCTGATTTTGGTTCGTATATGATTTATAAAAAGAATCAAGTTACGCTGCAATTTGAATTAATTCAAACTATTACTGACCCGCACACTTTATCATTAATAGATGGAAATTTAAATACATTTGAAAATGTATATTGCTACAAAATAATTACCTCTGATAGATGTGGTTATTCTATTGAAAGTGACAGCATTATTGAACATTGTACAATAAATATTGAGGCATTTACCAGAGAAGACAATAAAATTGACCTTACTTGGTCGCCTTATATTGGAAAAATTCCTACTCAATATCGAATTTTTAGAACAGAAGAAAATTCTACAATTACTGAAGATTTAGGTATAGTGCCCGGAAGTGTTACCGCTTATAGAGATTCTTCAGTTTTTTGTCCTATAAAATATAGGTATTCCGTAAAAGGTGAAGGCTTAAATGGTCAATGGCATATTGAATCGGATTCAGATTTCGATTTAAGCAGTCCGATTGATAATTTATTTGCTGACCAAAAAGTAAATGCTGCAAGATCTACCGTTGTAAATAATGAATCTGTTTTAACCGAATGGCCAGTGCCAACTGTTATGGGTGATAAAGTTACAGCGTACAAAATATACCGCTCCACCGATAACCTTAACTTTATTTATTTAGGTACAGTTCCGAGCGAACAAAGGTCGTTTCTTGATGAAAATGTTAATGTTAATAATACAAAATACTTCTATAGAATTATGGCTACTAATCAGTGCGGCTTAGAAGGAAAACAAGGTGGATATAGCGATAATGTGGTATTAAAAGCAGAAGCAACCGACGCATTTAGTATAGAATTAAATTGGACACCTTATAATGGTTGGGGAGAACAAGGTGTTGGATTCTATGTTATTGAAAGACAGCGTGCAGACGGCACTTGGGAAATAATCGAGCAAGTACCAGGAGCAGTTACAACAACTGTTGATGAAAATTAAATAAGTTCTTGTCTTATTTTATAATTTTCAAGTATATTGCCCTCAAAAAGCCAGCATGATTAAGTTTAAGAGTATAGTTCTGCAGCTCAAGGAAGATGAGTACAACGATTTGTGTCAACAATTTATTGATACCAAAGCAGACAAATACCTTAGGTTGTTGAAGTTGTATAGAGAGAACAAATACACCGACGAGGATATTCAAGAAATGTTGGCTGTAAATACGAGTGCTTACTACACATTAAAATCGAGGTTGTTTGATAAGATTCAAGACTTCCTCACCAACAATATGTCGACTCCAATTATCGATTTATTGAGAAAAGTTGCAAACATTCCTACATTAATATACGATACACATAGAGATACCGCCATTGCTATTCTTTCAAAATTAGAATCAGAATTGCAAAACTATGACATGCCATACGAAATGTCGAGTGTGTACAGTGCTCTAAAAAAATTGCACATACATTCGCCTAAATATTACGAATACACCCAACTTTATAATAAGCACCTTGCTTATACTATTGCATTAGATAAAGCAGAAGATTTACTGAATTCTTTTATGAATTCTTTGGGTGAATATTTTGCATCCAGAAATAAATCACAAATAGAATACCTTGCCTTAATTAAAAAGGAAATGGGGCATATTTGTACGCTCTATCTTTCTCACCATTTAACAGTTTACAAAAGCATTGTAGATATTTCATTTGCATTGTTTGTCCCAAATACCGAGGCTATAAAAGATGATGAGCCTATTGAAGATATTTTATTGAAACTGGAAAAAGTTTTTACAACCTTTTCAAAAGATACCAATTATCAATATTTACAATTGGTGTATAATTTTCTTGCTTTCGAATATTACCATAAATTGAATCTTCCTAAAAAGGAAACTAGATTTTTTGAAGAGGTAGATAAAAAATTGCAGTCATTCTTATTGTTCAACCATTGCGCATTTACAACGAAGTTTTTATTGTCTAAAATTGAAAGGCATATTGAATTGGGCACAGAAACAGAGTTATACGAGCAGAACAAAACGCTCATTCCTAATTACGAGCCCGACAAGAACGATATTCCTAACTATATTAATTTCGTAAAATACGTTTCTACCTGTGCTTTTTATGCTAAAAAATACCAAGAGGCTGTTCAGCAATTAAATGGGTTAATAAATGATATCAGTTTTAAAAATTACCCACATTCTGAGATTGAAGTGAAATTGTTACTGGCGCTGAATTACTCAATGATTAACAAATATGATCCTGCAACCAGTCTTTTGCGCTCTGTTACTAGGAAAATAAGAGAACTAGATGATGAAATCGGGTATGAAAATGCGCTCATATTCTATAAGATACTTTCATTGCAAATGAGTTCAAGTGCTAGGCAAGTTGACCAAAAAATAGCTCAATTGTTCTCGAAGTTTGAGTTGTTAAATCAGAAATCAAATAGAATGCTCGAGTATATTAAAATTGATGATGCTTTTATTAAAGCGCTGAGTCAGGTTGTGAAGCGTTAGTTTCTTCAGCATTCTCAAATCCAGCTTTCTTTTTTATCCAAGTAAAAATCTTTTGGAAAACGTTTTCTAAAAGCTCTTTACCAGAGTCAGCCATTTTTCCCATAAAAAGACTGCTTACTATTACCAACGTGTTTGCAATCATTTCCTTCTTTTTATCCTCAAAAGGCAACACCTGGTGCAGCAATATTATTGGGTATTTTCTTCTTAAATAACCAAATCTTTCATTAATTTCTATTTCACTAGATTTTAAGGTTTGCCTTAGTCTTTTTTGCTCTGCTAAAAGACTATCAATATCTTCAATCTTCTTTGATTTCATCTTCATCTGATTGACTGCGTTCATACAAAATCTTTATTATAGAATTAATTATAATAGGAGCGATTAATTTATTTCTTAGGGCAAGAATTATTATAAATACCAACAAATATATAAGAGCAATAATTCCAAATCCAAACAAAGGGCTACCCAGTAAATCACTTAAAAAGATACCTAAAACAACACTTGCAAATAGTAATCCGAAGAAAAACAAAAGCGCCAGAATTACACCAATAACCAAATAAGCTACAATCTTTGAAATTTTTTCAAAAGCAACAAGTTGGGTGAGTTCTAGTCTGGTTTTGACATAATCTACCACTAAGCGTTGTAAGTCTATAAAAAAAGTTGATTTGTCAGGTTCGTTCATCATTATACAAACTTAATCTAATTTGTTGATGTTATTACAAACCAAACATTTCCAAATATTTGTTTGTTAGTTCATTTGCTGCGTAATTTGCACTTTATACTTAATTAGATATGCGTAACCGAATTCAGCGGTTTTTTAGAATATTTTCATTTTTAACTTTCCTTTTTACATTTCTTGTTATTCTCGCCGGTAGTGTAGTGCGTGTAACACAATCTGGAATGGGCTGCCCCGATTGGCCTAAGTGTTTTGGTTATTACATTCCTCCAACTTCACCAGAACAAGTAAAATTTCATCCTTCATTTGAATACCAAAAAGGAATGATGGTAATTGAGAACGATACGCTTTGGAGAGCCACATCAAACTTTGTTTCAAAGGAAAACTTTGTACGTGAGCATTGGGAAAAATATCCAAAACATAATTATGCAGAATTCTACGTATTACAAACTTGGATAGAATATGTTAATCGTTTATTAGGAGCTGTGTTAGGCCTTTTTGTGGTGGGAATGCTGATTTGTTCTTTCTCTTATTGGACGACCAACAAAAAACTAATAGGATTGAGTTTTTTGATGCTCATTTTAACTGGATTTCAAGGCTGGTTGGGCGCTTTGGTCGTAGCCTCAAATTTAGCACCTATAAAAATTACTATTCATATGGTTGGTGCGCTAATGTTGCTTGGCATTGTGGTGATAATCCAATATTATCTAAAGAATAAAAGTGATGAAGTAATTAATGGGAATTTTAAAACTATTAAGGCGCTTTCTTTGATTACATTATTACTCACATTTGCCCAGATAATGATGGGAACGCAAGTGAGAGAAGTGGTCGATGTGGTAGCTAAATCGATGAACTTTGAAGGCAGAGAATTGTGGATTGAACAATTGTCGGTAATTTTTCCTATTCACCGTTCTTTTTCATTGTTCGTATTGGTTATAAATGCATATCTGTTTTACAGAATTTTCAAATCTACTGCCGATTCAGCGCTTCGTTATGCTTTTTTATTAATGGCGATTTTACTTGCTGAAATCGTGTTGGGAATTGTATTGGCTTATTTCAGCATGCCTGCATTCGCGCAACCACTGCACTTGCTTTTAGGCTCAATGCTTTTTGCAGCGCAATTAATGCTTTTTCTGGCCATTCCAAAATCAAACACGCATACAGGTCTTTACTGAAATGTTAAGTGAGTATTACATTTAACGATTACTTTCTGAGGACATATTCTATTGCATTTTTTGCCCTTTTACTTTATATATTTGCAGCCCTTTAAGAAATAGATGCAATATCCTGAGTACAAACATTTAAACCTCCCCGAAATATCTAAGGAAATCTTAGATTGGTGGGAGAAAAACCAAGTTTTCGAAAAATCCGTTGAGTCGCGTCCGGAAAGTAATTCATTTACTTTTTATGAAGGCCCTCCTTCTGCGAATGGTCTTCCCGGAATTCACCACGTAATGGGAAGAACCATTAAAGATATATTTTGCAGGTATAAAACCTTAAAAGGATTTCAAGTAAAACGAAAAGCAGGTTGGGACACGCACGGTTTGCCAATTGAATTGGGTGTTGAAAAGGCATTAGGAATTACAAAAGAAGACATAGGCAAGACTATTAGCATTGAAGAATATAACAATGCATGCCGCAAAGATGTAATGAAGTACACTGGTATTTGGAACGATATTACCAGAAAAATGGGTTATTGGGTAGATATGGGCGATCCGTATGTAACTTATGAAAACACGTATATAGAATCTGTTTGGCATTTGTTGTCCATATTATACACCAAAGGCTTACTCTATAAAGGCTACACCATTCAACCATATTCTCCAGCGGCAGGAACTGGCTTAAGTTCGCACGAACTAAATATGCCGGGAACATACAAGGACGTAAAAGATAGTACCATCGTTGCGCAGTTTAAGGTGCAAATGGATGAAAAAGCAAATGGCCTTTTTGGGAATTTTTCTAAGGAGGATATTTATTTGCTGGCATGGACTACCACTCCTTGGACTTTACCATCTAATACTGCCTTGTCTGTCGGTAAAAATATTGAATATGTGGCTGTTAGAACATTTAATCAATATGCACATGCACCAATAGTTGTAATTCTGGCTAAAGACCTTATGGGTAAATACTTTAGCGCAAACAATGCTGGCTTAGATTTCAATAGCTACCAACCAGGAAACAAAGAAATTCCGTTTCAAGTGGTAGGTAATTTTAAAGGTTCAGAATTGATGGGAGTTCGCTATGAACAACTGTTTCCATACGCTCAACCAGAAGATGGCGACGCATTTAAAGTGATTACAGGAGATTTTGTAACAACCGAAGATGGAACAGGCATCGTTCATACAGCTCCAAGTTTTGGGGCCGACGATTTTAAAGTAGCCCGTCAACATGGCATTGGCTCTTTAACTTTGGTCGATTTGCAAGGGAAATTTAAATCAGAAGTGAGCGATCCTGTTTTTGGTTTCTCTCGTGAGTTTGTAAAAGAGCAATACTTAAGCGAAGAGGAAAAGCACCAAGAATTGCAGAAGCAAAAAGACATGCTGAAGTCTATTATTCCTAATCTGGATAAGTATTTAAGTGTGGATGAAAGGATCGGTTTAAAACTAAAGATAGAAGGAAAAGCATTCAAGATTGAGAAATACGAGCATACCTATCCGCATTGCTGGAGAACTGATAAGCCCATTCTATATTATCCATTAGATAGTTGGTTTATTAAAAGCACTGCCGCAAAAGACAGGTTCATTGAATTGAATAAAACTATTAACTGGCACCCCGAAAGCACTGGTACTGGACGTTTCGGCAATTGGTTAGAAAATTTGCAGGATTGGAACTTAAGCCGCTCTAGGTATTGGGGAATTCCAATTCCAATTTGGACAAGTAAAGACAAAACAGAGCAAATTTGTATTGGTTCTGCTGAACAATTGAAAATTGAGGTTGAAAAATCAATTGCTGCAGGAGTAATGACTCAAAATCCGCTGGCTCAATTTGAACCCGGCAATTTTAGCAAAGAGAATTATCAAACTTTTGATTTGCACAGACCTTATGCCGACGATATTGTTTTGGTATCACCCACAGGACAAGCCCTATACAGAGAAGCTGATTTAATTGATGTATGGTTTGATTCCGGAGCAATGCCTTATGCACAATTGCATTATCCATTCGAGAATAAAGCGTTAATTGATAACAACATAACCTTTCCGGCAGATTTTATTGCAGAAGGTGTTGACCAAACAAGAGGCTGGTTCTTTACGTTGCATGCTATTGCTGCAATGTGCTTTGATAGTGTGGCATTTAAGAATGTAATTTCTAATGGATTGGTATTAGATAAAAATGGAAATAAGATGTCTAAAAGATTAGGCAACGCTGTAGATCCATTTACAACCTTAGATAAGTACGGCGCTGATGCCACGCGCTGGTACATGATTGGAAATGCGCAACCTTGGGATAATTTAAAATTTAATGAGGAAGGAATAGCTGAGATTCAACGTAAATTTTACGGAACGCTTTACAATACCTACAATTTCTTCGCGCTTTATGCCAATATTGACGGCTTTAAATATGATAAAGCAACAGAAATTCCTTTAGCCGAACGGGCAGAATTAGACCGTTGGATTTTATCTCGTTTAAATACCTTGAAAAAGACAGTAGGCGAATTGTTAGATAATTACGACCCAACTCCTGCAGTTCGTGCTATTGAAGATTTTGTTGGTGAACAGCTCAGCAACTGGTATGTGAGATTGGGTCGTCGCCGTTTTTGGAAAAGCGAAAGCAGTGCCGATAAGCAAGCGGCATACGAAACGTTATTTGAATGTTTAACAACTATTGCTCAGTTAATGAGTCCTGTTGCTCCATTTTTTGGGGAATGGTTACACAGAAATTTATTGAATGCTGAAAATTTAGGTGAACAATCTGTTCATTTAACCGAATGGAGAAGTGTTAATGCGGATTACATCAATCCTGATTTGGAAGAGCAGATGGAAATTGCACAGCGCATCACTTCATTGGTTTTAGGCTTAAGAAAGAAAGTAAATATTCGTGTAAGGCAGCCATTATCCAAAATAATGATTCCTGCGTTGGATGCGCATATTAAACAACAACTTGAACATGTTAAGAATCTAATTCTCACTGAAACCAACGTAAAGGAATTAGAATTCATAAATGAAGATGCGGGAGTGATTGTTAAGAAAATAAAAGCAGACTTTAAAGCGCTAGGTCCCAAACATGGAAAATTAATGAAAAATATTGCAGCTGCAATTGCTATGTTTGATGGTGCTCAAATAAACACACTTCAAAAAGAAGGAAGTATTGCCGTTGATGTAGATGGACAAATAATTACCATAGAAATTTCTGATGTAGAAATTAGCACAGAAGATATTCCGGGTTGGTTAGTTGCCAATGAAGGTTCTTATACTGTTGCACTCGACATTTCTATATCGAATGAATTGCTGGAAGAAGGACTTTCTCGTGAACTTGTCAACAAAATTCAAACAATTCGTAAGACAAGTGGTTTAGAAGTTACTGATAGAATATCTATAATTGTTAAAAACCATCCACTACTAACCGCTGCAATTGAAAAAAATATAAATTATATTTGCGCCGAAACGCTGGTCGATTCCCTGACAATTTCAAATGATGCAACTATTCCAAACGGAATAGCTATTGAAATTACAGATGAAATCAACACGGATATCGCAATTACTAAATCAAACAAGTCATGAATCAAGAAAAAACAAGATATTCTCCTGAAGAGCTTTTAGAGTTTAAGGAAATCATAGAAAATAAATTAGAAGAAGCAAAAAAGGATTACGATTTGTTAAAAAGCGCTTTTTCGAATAAGGACGACCATGGAACTGATGATACATCACCAACTTTTAAATTATTAGAAGAAGGTTCTGATGTTTTGTCAAAAGAAGAAACCGGTCAATTGGCTGCACGTCAAAAGAAGTTTATTGAGAATTTAGAAGCGGCGCTCATCCGTATTCAAAACAATACATATGGCATTTGCCGTGTTACAGGTAAACTTATTCCAAAGGAACGTTTACGTGTAGTTCCACATGCTACTTTGAGCATAGAAGCTAAAAATCAACAGTAATAAATATATGCCCCATGCGCAAGTGTGGGGTTTTTTGTGCTTATTCCAATTGTGAAAAAACCACTTATCATTATTTTTTTGGTCTTGTTGGCAGACCAAATCTTGAAATTTTGGATTAAAACCCACATGTTTTTGGGGGAATCTATCTGTATTTCAGGAGACTGGTTCTATATTACTTTCGTAGAAAATTATGGAATGGCTTTCGGAATGGAGTTTGGCGGAGAATATGGTAAGCTATTTTTAAGTTTGTTTAGGATTGTTGTGGTTGGTACAATGCTATATTATTTGATAAAAGCTGCAAAAAACAATTCACTGCATCAAGGCTTAGTTGTTTCTTTTTCACTGATTGTTGCTGGCGCCATTGGAAACATTATTGATAGCGCTATTTATGGCTTATTGTTTAATGATAGTTTTGGTCAGGTTGCGAGTTTTATGCCTGCTGATGGCGGTTATGCTACGTTTTTGCACGGTCGTGTGGTAGACATGTTCTATTTTCCAATAATTGAATCTCAGTTTCCAACATGGTTTCCTTTGTTGGGAGGTGAAGAGTTTACTTTTTTCAGCCCAGTATTTAATTTAGCTGATATGTCAATTTCAACTGGCGTTGGTGTTTTTATAATTTACCAAAAGCATTTCTTTAAAGAAGAGAAGAATATAGTTTCAGCAAAGGAAGAAAATTTAACAGACGAGAAAGAGTAATTTGCTAGCTTGAAATTGAAAGCCTTCTTATACTAAGCAAATTCGACTTTCAATTTTTTTTTCCTCCAAAACATTCGAGAATTTTTTGGGAAACATTACCTAAAATGCTTCTCCATAAACAATGTACAAACCTTGTGAGTCTTTTGTTAAACCATAGTCAATTCTAATATTGGTATTTTCTTTTTTATTTACCTTGATTCTCAAACCAACTCCATAACTGTAGCGAATTTCATTAGTTTTAAATTGAGAAAGTGTTTTTGCAACAGAGCCAATTCCTCCAAAAACGGCTAAGCCAAAAATTCCGTACACAGGCATCCGAAATTCTTGTTGTACTACTAATTTATTATTATCTCTGAATCTACCTCTGTAATATCCCCTTAAAAAACGAGCACCTCCAATTTCTGACATCATACGGTATGGAACTTCACCTTTATTATACGAGAAGAAAACATTTCCATTCCAAATTAACTTATGAAAAAATGTATGATATTTTCTTGCATCAAATGTGAATGAAGTAAACATATTCTGGTTATTAATAATGTTCTTAAAGTCAACATAGGAGCATTCTAAATAACTTCCTTTTGCAGGATTTAATGGATTATCACGATTATCAATCATGAATAAAGGTCCAATACCTGTTGCGTTATACCCCATATTTCCATAAACATCGGCATCGGGTGTATTAGACATTAATTTCACGTCTTGGTTAAATAGATTTTGGTATTGAAAATAAATTCCACCATACATATTTCTTTTTATTCTTATTAAATTTTTAGTTTGAATTCTTATGAGGTCAAAAGTTACCAATAACCTATCAACCTCTTTTGTATCATTTCCCAAACCATAAAAAAATTCTGGGAATTTGCTGAAATCTGCTGAACCGGTTAAATAAAACAAATTTCCTTTTAGCCACAGTTGATAATCGTTTTCAAAAGAAAATTGCTTATTGATTGTATATGAAATATATGATTGGGAATTTGATTTTCTTAAAAGCGAATCTCGCTGTTGGGTTTTGAAATGAGAGAAAACCAATCCTCCAAAACCAAAACGTGTTTCTGGTGTGTAAAACGCCGTAGGTAAAACCCCTATTTTTACTTTACCTGTAGAATCTGCCGGAACGCAGAAGGCTCTAGTATTACTAATAAAAAGTAAGAGAATAATTAGAGCTTTATTGATGATTAAACGTTTACTCATAAGGCAATGAATAAAAGTTTTACAAATGTTTAAGTATCTCTTTAACGCTGGCCCTATTTTTATAATTAGTATCAAAATAACGATAAGTTATTTTTCCTTCTTTATTAATAACATATAAAGCAGGAACAGGAAGGTTATTCCCGTTAGAACCATTTCTTTCTGAGAGGTTAACACCATATCCCTTGTACTTTTCTGTTGTCTTCTCATCCAACTTAAAAGCAACTTTATAAGCTTTCATTATTTGCAAATTTTCATCAGAAACGATATTAAAAGTTGCTTTCGTTTTTTCAATTGTTTTTGAGATATTTTCTTGTTTTTCTGGAGTAATTGCAACAATATTGGCTCCTTTGGCGGAAATGAATGACATAGAATCTTCTAATTCTTTTAATTGCTTATTGCAGAAAGGACACCATTCTCCACGATAAAATAGTAAAACTACATTGCCTGATTTTAATAACTCTTTTAGATTAACATCTTTATTGTGTTGGTTTTTTGCAGTGAAGTCAGGGGCGATCTCTTCAACATTTAAACCAGTTGGTGCATCATTAGAAATAAAAGAAAAAGATAGAATAGCGATTGTGAATAATATACCCAGTTGCTTCATTTTTATATATTTAAAGCAAATCTATGTTGGATATAATTTAAAATAAGTCGTTTACCCGACAGTAAGGCACTATTCATTTGCAGTATTTCAGCTTTTAGATAGAGAGTTAAGTTATCTCGCTCTTTCGGTTTTTTAACATAAATCAAAGTAAAAGCTTCAATATTGAACTATTGAAACGATACTAAATTTAATGCTAAATAAATATTATCCTGGTAAATGCTGCAAGAAATCTGGAAATATACCTAGAAATAAACTCAATAGAATACCCGCTATTAAAACAAAATTGAAAGCAAAATTGGTTTCAATTTTTTCTAAAGGAGAAACCTCGTTGTTGAAAGCAAAAATAATTGGTTTGAAGTAATAATAAACCCCAATTAATGAACCTATTATCGCAATCACTACCATGTAAATTAAACCGCTTTGCATAGCAGTCAAGAAAACAAAGTACTTACCGAAGAAACCTGCTAATGGTGGAATTCCTGCCAATGAAAACATAGAAACAACTAAAGCTGTAGTCATTATTGGGTTGTTCTTTGCCAGGCCTTTGTATTGGTCTAAAGGTAAATCATTTTGAAATTTACTCAGTCCAATTAAAACGGCAAATGCTGTAATGGAAGCAATGCTATATGCTGCAGAGTAATAGAAAATAGCACTTGAAGACAATTCATTCAAAGCCAATATTGGAATCAATAAATAACCTGCATGCGATACACTTGACCATGCCAACATACGCTTCGATTCGTTTTGCATAACTGCTGTGATGTTTCCTAATAAAATTGTGGCAACACAAATTATCCAAAGTATTTTAAACCAAGTGCCATCTATTCCACTGAAACAAGAATCAAACAATCTGTAAAAAGCAGCAATACCAGCTGTTTTAACAACTGTAGCCATAAAGGCTGTAATTAAAGTTGGAGCGCCTTGGTAAACATCAGGTGTCCAAAAATGAAAAGGAACAGCCCCAATTTTAAAAGCAAATCCTATTAAGATAAGCATAACGCCTGTGCTAAACAATGCAGGTAGTTGTTCATGGTCTGCAACGTAATCAGAAATTTCGGCTAAGTTGAAACTATTGGTTACCCCAAAAATTAAAGTGATTCCAAACAACAAAAATCCAGAAGCAAATGCACCCATTAAGAAATACTTCAAAGAAGCTTCGTTGGAAGCAATATTTAACCTTCTGCTTCCTGCTAAAATATAAAGCGCTATGGAAAGGATTTCAATTCCAATAAACAACATTACTAAATTGCTAAAAGAAGTCATTAGTAGTCCTCCAATGAGTGTAAAAATCATCAATGCGTAAATGTCTGCAATATGACTTCCTTCATTTCTAAAATGATAACTTGCTACGAGCATAAGCAGCAAAACAGAAACAATCATTAAGCCCGTAAAAGAAACTGCGTAATGGTTGTAGTCTATCATTCCATAAAATGAAGTAGCGGTTAATTCCCAATCCATTGCATTTAAGAAAAATGCGACAATCAAACCAATTATTACAGTTGGAAGAATAAGTTTCTTGTATTCGAATGCTCCTATAAAAAGCACCAAAAATCCAAGCAAAGACAAAAATATAAGTGTAGTCATGGTTATAGTTCTGTTGCGAGGTGTTGGTTAATTTCTGTGATAAGATATTTTACTGATTCGTCAGTTAAATTGAAAATAAACTGAGGAAACACCCCTAAAAAAATGATAAGACCTACTATTGGAAAAAATACCAATTTTTCGGTAAAGCTGAGGTCTTGAAAAACACTTCCTTCTTCAGCTGCTCCTAACATGCTGAATTTAAAAGCACGAAGCATATAAACAGCTCCTAGAATAATAGTTAATCCAGCGAAAGTTGCATACCAGAAATTATATTCATACAGCGAATTCAACAATAAGAATTCACCAATAAATCCGCTTGTTAAAGGCAAAGCGGCGCTTCCAAAAGTTATAACAAGAAAAACAGAAGCGAAAATTGGTGCTTTTTCGCGAATACCTCCCAATTTATCAAAGGCATAAGTTCCTCTTCTTCTCAGAATAATTTCGGCAACGAAAAACATACCTACAGCACAAACTCCGTGAGATAACATTTGAATCAACGCCCCTTGAAAACCAGTTCTGCTTAGTGTGAATATACCTGCTGTAATTAATGCAACGTGAGCGATAGATGACCAAGCAAAAAGCCTTTTAATTTCTTTTTGACCGATTGCAATCCAAGAAGCATAGATAATTCCAATGATACAAAGTATAATTACCAAATCAGCATAAGCCATAACTGCCGCAGGTGCAATAGGCAGTAACCAGCGCATAACACTATAAATACCCATTTTCAACATAATTGCCGAAAGGAGCATTGTGCCAGCATTGGGAGCCGTGTTGTAAGTGTCTGGTTGCCAGCTATGGAAAGGAAGCAATGGAATTTTAATGGCATAAGCAAGAAAGAATGCCCAAAATATCCAGCGCTGCTGAACCATATCGAGGTTTAGGTTGTAAAATGCATCAACGCCAAAAGAGTGCAAATCTCCAGTTTGTAAGTACAACCAAATAATTGCAGCTAACATGAATAAACTACCTAATAAGGTGTAAATGAAAAATTTAAAGGTAATTTTCACACGGTTTTCTCCACCCCACAACAGAACTATAAAATAGATTGGGATTAAAGCTAATTCCCAAAAAATGTAATACAAGAAGCCATCTAAAGAAACAAAAACACCTACAAGCGCTCCTTGCATTAAGAGTACTAAAAAGTATAAGAGTTTCGAATTGTTAATTGGTCTGTCCCAAGTGGAAAGAACAATTAATGGAAGCAAGAAATTGGTTAGAATCAGCATCAACATGCTAATTCCATCTATTGCGGCAAAAAATCGAATTCCAATGCTGCTTATCCAAGGTTGGTCAATAATGAATTGAGCATTAGACAACAAACTATTGTGTTCATTGATATTGAAAATAACGATGACATAAGCTGTGAATGCTGCTTGAATAATTGTGGCTGTAAGTGCTGCCCATTTTGATAAATTGCCCGGCAACAAAAGCAACAAAATGGCTGCAATAAAAGGAAGGGCAATGAGTGAAGCTGTAATCATACTTAATGCAGAAAAGTGTTAGCAGCTAAAATAACCAGCGCGCCGATTACCATAGCAAAAATGTAAAAACCAACGTTTCCTGTTTGCATGAAACGTGCTGTTCGCGAACTCAACACCACAAGCTGTCCTACTCCATTCACAATTCTATCTATAAAATTAACTTCAATATAATTGTACAGTAATCCGGCTCCTTTAACTACAGGGTTAGAAACAATACCATCATACAATTCATCAACATAATATTTTTTACTAAGCAAACGCTCCAAAAAAGACATTGGTTCCGAATCCTCTGCCGGAACATGTCCATTGTTCTTATAGCGAATGCGTGCATAAAATATCACAGCCAATACAGCCAAAACAGAACTTCCCATTAGGATATATTCCACTGTATACGACAAGTGTTCATGGACATTTTCTTCCAGAATCAAAGTGGTTCCGGCTAAAAGTGGAGTGAAGAAATTATCTAGCCAATGCCCTCCGCCTAAAACTTCAGGAACATTCACAAATCCAGCAATAACTGACATTACAGCAAGAATTACCAAAGGTACCGTCATTGTTTTTGGAGATTCGTGCAAATGGTGCTCTTGTTCGTGAGTACCTCTAAAGCTTCCATGAAACGCGAGGTAATACAAACGGAACATATAAAAAGCTGTCATCAATGCCCCGAGAACTCCTAAAATCCATAAAACAGGATGATGCGCAAATGCCGAAGCAAGAATCTGGTCTTTAGAAAAGAAACCCGCCAAAGGAGGAAGTCCTGCAATTGCTATGGTTCCGATTAAGAAAGTTGCATGTGTTATTGGCAATGCTTTTTTCAAGCCTCCCATTTTTCTTAAATCTTGTTCACCACTCATGGCATGAATTACCGAACCTGAGCCTAAGAATAATAGTGCTTTGAAGAATGCGTGCGTAAATAAATGGAAATAAGCTGCTGTGTAAGCGCCTAATCCAAGCGCAAAAAACATGTAACCCAATTGGGAAACGGTAGAATAAGCAAGTACTTTCTTGATGTCATTTTGTTTAAGGCCAATAGTAGCTGCAAATAAGGCAGTTGCAAGGCCAACAAACATGATTATTTCTTGTGTAAATGGAGCAAGGGTAAATAAAATATTGGTTCTAATGATTAAATAAACCCCAGCAGTTACCATAGTTGCAGCGTGGATTAATGCTGAAACTGGAGTTGGGCCAGCCATTGCATCTGGAAGCCAAGTAAATAATGGTAACTGAGCGCTTTTTCCTATTGCACCAATAAAAAGTAAAATAGTAATGCTTGTGATGATTGGATCTCCAATAGCAATATCGATTGCTTCATAAGCAATACGGCTGTATTCGAAAGATGAAAACCTTAAGTAGATGAGGAAAATACCTAGTAACAAACCTAAATCTCCTATGCGATTCATAATAAAGGCCTTGTTTGCAGCCTTATTATAATCCATGTTTTTATACCAGAATCCAATCAATAAGTAAGAACACAATCCAACTCCTTCCCAACCTATAAAAAGCATTAGGAAATTACTTCCCATTACCAACACCAACATGAAAAAGATGAAGAGATTCAGGTAAGCAAAAAAGCGATGAAAGCCTTCATCATCGTGCATGTAACCTGCAGAATATAAATGAATTAAGAATCCAACACCAGTAATAACCAACATCATCATTAAAGATAATTGGTCCAATTGAATGCTATAATTTACTGTAAGTTTTCCAATATTAATCCATTCTAAAAGAGGAATGCGAATAGCTTCTGCTTCTGCAACAGAAATAAAAGGAATGAAGATGGCAACGGTAATTACAAAAGGAATTAAAACAAAAATAGAAGCAACAGAAGCAACTACTATTTTAGAGACTTTTTTACCAAAAAAGATGCTGAATAAAAAACCAATCAGCGGAAGAGCGGGAATGAGCCAGGCGAATTTTTCCATAATTTATTAAACTGTTTGGCTTACCACTTAAGGTTTTTTAATGCGTTAATATCTGTTGTTCTAATATTTCGAAATATCATTACTAAAATTGCTAGCCCAACTGCGACTTCTGCAGCTGCTACCACCATAATGAAAAATACGAAAACCTGACCTGATTGATTGCCATTGTACCTTGAAAATGCTGCTAATAAAATGTTTACTGCGTTTAACATCAACTCAACGCACATAAAGATGATGATAAAGTTGCGTCTAAGTAAAACGCCCATCACACCAATTGAAAATAATACTGAACTTAAAAACAGGTAATGGTTTATTGTTAGCGCTCCGGTAAATTGTGTAATATTCTCCATATTAATCGTTTACGTGTTTTTTAGCCAAAATAACTGCACCAACCATGGCGGTAATAAATAAGATGGAAGCCACTTCAAATGGCATTAGAAACTCAGTAAAAAGAACTTTACCAACTCCTTTTGCTGTTCCAAAATCTTCTGCAATTGCCGCAGGAGGAAGTTCGCTGTAGCCCTTTAATGCTCCTGCAAGCACTATCATTAATAAACATCCAGTAATAACTGAAGCAAACTTTAGCCAAACAGGTTTTTGAGGTTCCGATTCTTTATTAAGGTTCATCAACATAATTACATAAAGAAAGAGCACCATAATAGCACCTGCATAAACTATTAAGTTTACAATTGCCAAAAAGTGAGCATCTAATAATATATAATGTCCTGTAATTGAGAAAAAGCAGATAACTAACCACAACACACTGTAAATAGGGCTTTTTGAGAAAAGCACCATCAATGCGGAGGAAATAGTTAGCGCGGAAAGTATGTAAAAAGCTATAGTTAACATTAATTTTTCAGGGCGCGAATTTGCGGATTTTTATGTAAAAAAGAAAGGTATTTATCGGTCTTGTCTTGCAGTTATGTCAATTCGTTTTGTGGACTCCACACCTTCTACCAATCTATCTTTTCCCCAAATAAAATCTTCGCGTTCGTAACTTGCTGGCGCTATTTCGGTGGTTAGGAAAATTGCTTGCTTCGGACATGCTTCTTCGCACAATCCACAGAAAATACAACGCAACATGTTTATTTCATATATCGCAGCATATTTCTCTTCGCGATACAAATTTTCTTCACCCTTTTTGCGTTCATCCGCCACCATTGTAATGGCTTCTGCAGGACAAGAAACAGCGCAAAGTCCACATGCAGTGCATCTTTCAGCTCCATTCTCATCACGCTTTAAAACGTGTCGACCACGGTAAACAGCAGTAAATTCACGTTTCTGTTCTGGATATTTTAAGGTGGCAGGCTTTCTAAAAAAGTGCTTTAAAGTAATTCCAAGACCAGTAAAAACAGCTGGCAAATATGCTGCTTCAGCCATTGTCATGCTTTTGTCTGATACTACTTTTGATCTATTAGTTAATTGTTTCATTACTGTTGATTCAAATAAAGATTGTTGAAATCAATGTTGGTTAAATAAGATTACTGCTCCTGTTGCGAAAATATGAAGCAAAGCCGCTGGCATCATTACTTGCCAGCCCAAACGCATCAATTGGTCGTAACGGAAACGTGGGATTGTCCATCTAATCCACATAAAGAAAAAGATGAATGCAAAAATTTTCAAGAAGAAAACGATTACTCCAATAATGGTAATCCAGTTTTGAGAAAGACCTAAGTCATCCATAAAAGGAAAATTATATCCACCAAAATAAAGACTAGCCATGAATGCAGAAGAAATAAACATGTTAATGTATTCAGCAAACATGTAAAACCCAAGTTTCATGGAACTATATTCTGTATGATAACCACCAACTAATTCAGCTTCACATTCAGCTAAATCAAAAGGCGTTCTATTACATTCTGCAAAAGCACACACTATAAAAATTAAAAAGCCAATTGGTTGCTTAAAGAAATACCAAGAAAAATAACCATCGGCCCAGAAACCATGCTGTTGCTCTACAATTTCGCTCATGCTTAATGTACCTGTTAGCATGATTAAAGAAATTAGCGACAAGCCCATTCCTAATTCATAACTAATCATTTGTGAAGAAGCGCGAATAGCACCTAACAAAGAAAATTTATTATTAGAGGCCCATCCACCAATCATAATTCCGTAAACGCCCAAAGAAACAACACCAAAAACATACAGCACTCCAATATTTAAATCAGAAACTTGTAAGGAAACCAATCGGTCGCCAATTTCTAATGTGCCGCCCCAAGGTATTACAACACTGGTCATCAATGCGGTTGTCATTGCGATACCCGGCCCAATAATGAAAAGGAATTTATTAGATGTGGCCGGTATAATTTCTTCTTTGAAAAAGAATTTTCCAGCATCTGCTAATGGTTGAAACATTCCGAAAGGTCCTGCTCTGTCTGGCCCAACTCTATCTTGTAAAAATGCAGCAATTTTTCTTTCAGCGTAAGTGCTGTAAGTAGCTATTAATAATATAATTGAAAAAGCAATAAAAGCAATTATCGTTTTATCTAAGAGAAAAATCCATTCCATATTAGCTCAATTGTTTTACTGGTAAAGTTTCGGGTGAAGCTACGTATTTTGTTCCTTCTTCATAATGATTTTGAGAAATAACAGAGGTTTTCTCGATTTTTCGAGGACCTTCAACTGTCCAATCTTTCGCGTCTTTTTTATCGTACCTGCAAGTGTTGCAAATCCATTCGTCTACTTCGCCCCATTGGTCTTTGCGGCCTGTAACACGATATATTTCATTTCCATATTTCCAAACAACTGCTTTACCCGTGCATTTGTCACAATCGCGGTGCGCATCCATAGGTTTTAAAAACCAAACACGACTTTTGAAACGGAAAGTTCTATCAGTAAGCGCTCCTACAGGACAAACATCAATCATGTTTCCAGAGAATTCATTGTCTACAGCATGTTCAATGTAAGTGCTGATTTCAGAAACATCTCCACGATTTATCACCCCGTGTGCACGACCTGGTGTAAGTTGGTCTGCCACTTTTACACAACGGTAGCAAAGGATGCAGCGTGTCATGTGTAACTTTATTTTGTCGCCAATGTCAATCTTATCAAATGTGCGACGCTCAAATTCGTAACGACTGAAGCTTCTGCCATTTTCGTAAGATAAATCTTGCAAATGACACTCTCCAGCTTGGTCACAAACAGGGCAATCTAATGGGTGATTGATTAATAAAAATTCCACCACACCTTTTCTTGCTTCAATAACTTCGGGAGAAGTGAAATTCTGCACTTCCATTCCATCCATTACAGTTGTGCGGCAAGAAGCCACCAATTTTGGCATCGGGCGTGGATCTTTTTCAGAACCTTTACTCACTTTTACCAAGCATGTGCGGCAATATCCACCAGAAGTTGCCAGTTTTGTGTAATAACACATGGCAGGCGGAGCTACTTCTTTACCTATTAAACGTGCTGCTTGCAGAATGGTAGTTCCAGCAGGCACTTCAATGGTGTGATTATCAATAGTTACTTTTAATAAACTCATAGCGTTTGTTCGTTATGCCATTACTGGCGCTGGTTTTACAGGCATAATGGGCTCTTTGTGTCCATGTTTTGAGTCCTTCACTTTTTCTGGATATAAAACATGGTATTCAAATTCGTGTCTAAAATGTTTGATGGCAGCAGCAACTGGCCATGCAGCGGCATCACCTAAAGGACAAATCGTATTTCCTTCAATTTTCTTTGCCAATTCCACCAAAAGGTCAATATCATTCATATTTCCCATTCCTTTTTCGAGGCGGTGCAGCACGCGTTCCATCCAACCAGTTCCTTCTCTGCATGGACTGCATTGTCCACAACTTTCGTGGTGATAAAAACGACTAAAGTTCCAAGTGTTTCTTACCACACATTGGTGCTCATCATATACTATAAATCCGCCTGAACCTAACATAGAACCAGTGGCGAAACCACCATCTCCAAGAGATTCGTAAGTCATTAACCTATCTTCACCAGTTGCCGTTTTGCAAACTAAATAATCTGGTAAAATAGGAACCGATGAACCACCCGGAACACATGCTTTCATGCGTTTTCCGTTGGCAATTCCACCGCAATATGTATCAGAGAAAATAAATTCTTCAACAGGTACGCCCATTTCAATTTCGTACACACCTGGATTATTGATATTTCCAGATGCTGAAATTAATTTAGTTCCTGTAGATCTTCCAATTCCAATTTTAGCATATTCGTCTCCACCATCATTTACAATAGGAACTACAGCAGCAATGGTTTCCACATTATTCACCACAGTTGGGCAACCATATAATCCTGCAATAGCAGGAAATGGTGGCTTAATGCGAGGATTTCCTCTTTTGCCTTCTAATGATTCTAAAAGCGCTGTTTCTTCTCCGCAGATATAAGCACCAGCACCCACTTGCACGTAAAGGTCTAGATTATAACCTGTTCCAAGAATATTTTTCCCTAACCAACCTTTAGCATAAGCTTCTGCAATGGCAGTTTCAAGAATTCTGGCCACATAAAAATATTCACCTCTTATGTAAATGTAAGATGTGTTAGCACCAAGTGAATAGCTGGAAGTAATCATTCCCTCGATTAATAAATGAGGGTGTCTTTCCATTAAATAACGGTCTTTGAAAGTTCCTGGCTCCGATTCATCTGCATTGCAAACCAAATAGCGCGCTACTCCTTCTGGTTTTGCCAAAAAGCTCCATTTCATTCCAGTAGGAAAACCAGCTCCTCCTCGTCCTCTTAAACCAGATTTCTTCACTTCCTCCACAATTTCTTCTGGAGTCATCTTTTTTAAAGCTTTTTCCACAGAAGCATAGCCACCTTTGGAACGATACACATCTAATGTGTGAATGTTAGGTACATTATCGTGTGTTAACAGCAACTTTCTACTCATAATGCTTTACTTACTGTTTGTGTAATTTAAATCGGTATAATTTTTTCTTGTGCCTTCGCTTTTGTAGCGGTCAATTAAAGCATCTATTTTGGCTTCAGTTAAATTTTCGTGGTATTCTGCGCCGCATTGTAACATGGGAGCAGAGCCACAGGAGCCTAAACACTCCACTGTTTTAAGCGTAAACATTCCGTCAGAAGTTGTTTCTCCTTCGATGATGTTTAATTTTTTGCTGATATACTCTACTACATCTTCTGCACCTCGCGCCCAGCAAGATGAAGTGCGGCAAACTTCCAATTGACATTTACCAATTGGTCTGAGGTTATACATGGAGTAAAAAGATGCAACTTCAAAAACTTCTATAGATTGAAGGCCCATTAACTCTGCCACATAATCCATTACTTCTGCACTTAGCCAACCTTCAGATTCTGCTTGTGCCACATGTAAAACAGGTAATAAAGCTGATTTTGATTTTCCTTCGGGATACCTTTTCATGAGGTTCTCGATGGTTGTAAGTGCTTCTGCGCTGAACTTTATATTTGCGCGTTTTGTTTCATCAAAATGTTGTGTTCCGTGTGCGTGTGCCGACATATTTAATTCTTTAAGCGTCTAATTCTCCTGCAATTACATTCATACTCGACATGGTCATAATCGCATCTGAGAGCATTTGTCCTTTAATCATTTCTGCATAAGCTTGGTAATAAATAAAGCAAGGTCTGCGGAAATGTAAGCGATATGGCTGACGGCCACCATCTGAAATCAGGTAATATCCTAATTCTCCGTTGGCTCCTTCCACCGCATGGTAAATTTCACCTGGTGGCATATCTACTTCGCCCATTACAATTTTGAAATGCCAGATTAAGGCTTCCATAGAATTGTACACATCTTGTTTTTTAGGAAGATAAAATTCCGGGCAGTCTGCAAAGAAATTTCCTTCCGGTAAATTACTATACGCCTGATTAATAATCTTTAAACTTTCACGAATTTCACTTTGACGCACTGCAAAACGGTCAAAAGTATCTCCAGCCGTTCCAATTGGAACCATGAAATCAAAATCTTGGTAAGAGCTATAAGGATTCATTACCCTTACATCATAATCAACACCAGCAGCACGTAAATTTGGCCCAGCAAAACTGTAGCTAACTGCACGCTCAGCCGATATTGGTCCAACACCTTTAATCCTATCCATAAAAATACGGTTACGGGTTAAAAGTCTGTCGAACTCGTCGAATCTTTTTGGGAAACCAGCAAGGAATTCTTCTAGTTTTTTGCGGAATCCTGTGGTAAAATCTCTTTCAAAACCACCAATTCGTCCAATATTCGTAGTTAAACGTGCGCCGCATAACTCCTCGTACATATCATAAATGCGTTCGCGTTCCTGGAACATGTAGGTAAATCCTGTCAATGCTCCTGAATCTACACCCAACACCATGTTGCACACCAAATGGTCGGCGATTCTTGCCAATTCCATGATGATAACACGCATGTAATCAACACGTTTAGTCGTTTCAACTTGTAAAAGTTTCTCTACAGTCATGTGCCAACCGATATTATTGATGGGCGATGAACAATAGTTTAAACGGTCGGTGATAGGCGTAACTTGATAATAAGGACGGCGTTCTGCCAGTTTTTCGAATGCACGGTGAATGTAGCCAATGGTTGGTTCCGAACTCACAATGATTTCGCCATCCATTTGCAATACATTTTGGAACACACCATGCGTTGATGGATGTGTTGGGCCAAGATTCAAGGTATTGAGCTGACGCTCATCCTGAATTACGTGTTCTTCACCAAATATTGATTGTTCCTGCATATCTTTCAACTATTATCTTCCAAAGAAGCGGTCGTCTTTATCTTCTCTTGTGGTATCTTCTAATGGAAACTCCTTGCGTAAAGGGAACATTTCCATGTGGTCAACATTTAAAATTCGTTTCAAATTCGGGTGATTTTTAAAGATAATACCAAAAAAATCAAACGTTTCTCTTTCCATCCAGTTGGCGCCATCCCAAATATTGGAAACTGTTTCAATACTAGGGTCTTGAATCGGTAGCCAAGCCTTTAAACGGAATCTGTAATTTTCTTCTAAATTGTGAAAGTGGTACACCACACCTAATTCTTTCCCAGTTTGTTCGGGCATGTGCACGCCGCAAAGGTCGGTGAGGTACATAAAATTTAATTCAGCATCTGACCTCAAGAATTTGGCGATATCTGCCATTTTAGAAGCATCAACTTCAACATTTAAGTAATCTCTAACTTGTTGTGACCCTAAAATTGCCTCCCCAAATTGGTTTTGCAGTTTTTCTAATAAAAATTCGTTCGATAATGCCATTACTCTATATTATAAGAAGCTAAAAGCTGTTTGTACTCTTCTGAACTTCTACGGCGCAAGCTTTCTGACCTTGCTAAATCTTGAATGCGCATCACACCATCAATAATTTGTTCTGGTCTTGGAGGGCAACCTGGCACATATACATCCACAGGAATAATTTTATCAATTCCTTGTAAAACGCTGTAAGTGTCAAAAATTCCACCGCTGGAGGCACAAGCACCCACAGCAATCACCCATTTCGGTTCAGCCATTTGCTCGTATACCTGACGTAAAATAGGTCCCATTTTTTTAGCGATGGTTCCCATTACCATAAGCAAATCTGCTTGACGTGGAGAAAAACTCATGCGCTCTGCTCCAAAACGTGCTAAATCGTAATTAGAACCCATGGTTGCCATGAATTCAATTCCGCAGCAAGAAGTTGCAAAAGGCAAGGGCCATAATGAATTGGCGCGGGCCATTCCAATTACAGTATCTAAACTTGTAGCAAAAAAGCCTTGTCCTTCAATTCCATCGGGGGCTTCCACCATTTTTACATTGCTCATATTATATTTTGAATGTTCCTGTAAAACTTATTATTCCCATTTAAATGCTTGTTTTTTACGGAGATATAGGAATCCCAATAAAAATAAGGCTACAAACAAAGCCATGCTTAACAAGCCATCCATTCCAAATTCCTTAAAATTGGTTGCCCATGGATAGAAGAAAATTACTTCCACATCGAACAACACGAAAAGAATTGCGGTAAGAAAATATTTTACTGAAAAAGGTAAACGCGCATTGCCTTTAGCTTCCACTCCGCACTCAAAATTTTCTAACTTTTTTGCAGTTTTTCTCGATGGACCTATTAAGTGCGTAATAATCAGCACCATTGCTACAAAACCCAGTGCAAAAACTGACTGGATGAGCATTGGTAAATATTCGCTTGTACTTCCGTTCATGCTAACAATTCTTTAATTAAAGCTTAAACTTAACAAGCATTTTACCTGAAAGTTTTCAACTTGATTTGAAATCGGGTGCGAATGTACAAAATCTTCCTTTTATACCATCTTCAAAACTTGTTCACATCTTTTTTTAAACACAATTCTTATAAAAATCAGAACGTTTAGTTTCGCACATACACTTTTATCAATGGCCACCAAGAAAGTTAAACAGAAAAAAATATTTGTACTCGATACTTCAGTAATTCTTTACAACCATAATTCCATTTATAGTTTTGATGACAACGATGTAGCTATTCCGATTACCGTTTTAGAAGAACTCGATAATTTTAAAAAGGGGAACGACACCAAAAATTTTGAAGCCCGCGAATTTATTAGAGAAATGGATCGGTTGTCGGGTAACTTTAACCTTACAGAATGGTTGCCTTTAGGCGGAAAGTTAGGAAAGTTTATTGTTTCTATGAATGGTCGCGGTAAAAATGACGCGATTAAGATTTTGGGAGAAGATAAAGCCGACCATAGAATCATCAATACAGCATTGCACTTGGCCGATTTGCATCCAGACGTGAAAGTGGTGCTAGTAACCAAAGACATCAACCTTCGCCTCAAAGCAAAATCATTAAACCTACATTCCGAAGATTTTGAAACCGGAAAAATTAAGGATGTAGATTCCTTGTACACGGGACACACCACTTTGCATGGTGTAAATGTGGCCATTATAGACCAAATTTATTCAGACGGTCATTGTAAAGCGCCCGATTTTATGGATGATGAGCCTATTCACAATCATTATTATATTTTAAAAAACGGGAAACATTCGGTGTTGGCTTGGTACAATCCCAATTCTGGTTTGGTAGAAAGGGTGGAGAAAACTTCAGCTTATGGCATCAGACCAAGAAATGCAGAACAAATTTTCGCCTTGCATGCTTTAATGAATCCTGATATAAAACTGGTAACCTTGCAAGGAGTTGCAGGAACAGGCAAGACACTTTTGGCTTTGAGTGGTGCGTTGGAACAAAAACGCGAGTTTCGGCAGGTTTACTTGGCAAGGCCAATCGTTCCATTGAGTAACAAAGACATTGGTTATTTGCCGGGCGATATAAAAAGCAAGCTCAATCCTTATATGGAACCACTTTGGGACAATTTAAAGATGATTCAAAACCAATGGGAAGAAACCGACAAGGAATACAAGAAAATTACCGAAATGGTAGATAGCGAGAAGCTAATGATAACACCATTGGCTTATATCCGCGGCCGTTCCTTGAGTAACATTTATTTTATAGTAGACGAAGCGCAAAATTTAACACCCCACGAAGTAAAAACCATTATTACCCGTGCTGGAGAAAACACTAAAATTGTATTTACCGGCGATATTTTCCAGATTGATACACCTTACTTGGACACCTCTTCCAACGGATTGTCTTATTTAATTGACAAGATTAAAAATAACAAACTCTACGCGCACATTACCTTAGAAAAAGGCGAAAGGTCAGAATTGGCGAATTTAGCGAATGAGTTATTGTAAAATTTTGGATACGGTGGCTTCGACAAGCTCAGCCACCGGAAAGCTCAGCCAGCGATAATTCTAGGGCGTTCCCCTGCGGGTCGGGTATTCCGCTCTTATCTTTTTTGTGAAGGCAAAAAAGGATAACCGCTTCATCCCCTAACGCGGGGCATTAAGGTTTTGAATGGAATGTTAGCTTCGAGAGCTTCTTTGTTCGGTGGCTGAGGCACTCGAAGCCACAGTAATCAGAACAAATTAGTAGAACTTTAAAATTTTAAGTACGGTAATTTAAGCGATATTTGACAATTAATGTTTTTTAAATAAACTGTGTTTGTAATTAAGTTTGCAATTAATTAATAAATGTATAATGAAAAAAGCCTTACTTTTTGTTCTATTGAATTTGTTTGTATACTCGGAAGTTAAATCTCAAAACTCGGATTCTCTTGTTTATATTTCTGGAAGAGTATTTAATCAATCTTCTTTAGAATATGCTGCAAATACTGAAATTTGGTTAATTCAATACAATTCTCCAAGCTATAAAATACTTACTAATGATACAGGTTATTTTTTTATTTAATTTTAAAAGATGGGACAGTTTTCCAGGTTTTGCATTTGTTTCCTTATCTGTAAAAAATTGCGACGGTTGGTGGAAAAACTTTGATATTAATGGCCAAACTAGTTTTACAAATACTTTAGATAATTTAGTACTTACAATTTGTGATTCGCTGCCAAATCCGAATATAAATCTACCAATAAGTTTAATTCCAACAGGATTAGATTGTGAGTATAATTTTATAACTGACGCAGAGAATTACCTAGTTTTAGTGGATAATTCGCCTTCGCTTATATTTCCAGGTGAAAATTATTCCAATTGTGCAAAAAAAATATGTAGGTTTTCTCTTAGAGACACTAGCTACAACCTAATTGCAGATCAATTTATTCCAGTTGGAATTTCGGAGAATCAAGCTCCATGTTCATTTAGTTATGATATATTCCCATTAAATACTTCAGACTATGGAGTTAATATTAATATTTCTCCCAATGGAATTAATAACCCTATTTTTTCAGTTACAGATATCGGTAATCCAATTACAGATTTAAACAATAGCATTACTTATCTTTCTTCATCAGGAGATCATGAGATTTGCATAACATCTAGCATAGAAAATACTTGTCAAATAGAAGTTTGTAGCATTATTAGCTTATTGCCGAATGAGTTTTTATGTTCTGCGTTTTTCAGTTTAGAAGATAATATGTTAAGTCCCATTTTTTTTGGTGTGGAGGATCCTTATTTTACTCCAGTAAATTCGGATTCTATGAAAGTTACTTTAAATGGATATTCAAGAACCTATGGAACAATTTCCTCAGTTTATGTACCACTAAATAAGGTAACAGGAAATGAGGTTTGTTTGACTATGTATAGAGGAGACTGTTCACAAGAAAGTTGTCAAATCCTTGATGGTCCAAGTCTAGCTGTTCCTGAAAATTGCATAGTTGAAACTGAAGTATATTTATATGGCGTTAGGAGAAAAAAGTTATATGCAGCTGTTTTTCCAAATGTTGTAGCCAATAGTTTTTCCTGGGATTTTGGAGATGGAAATTATTCCAATAGTCCAGTAACTACTCATACTTACTCACAATCAGGAACCTATATTGTTTCTCTTACAACGGTTTTTGATCAATGCACAGCTATAACCTATGATACAGTTCTTGTGGATTTAGATTCTGAATGTATTGAAGACTTTGAGGTTTATAAGTTTTCAGAAAATCGTGCAGTTTTCGTAAATCAATATTTAGACGAATTGGCTCAATACGTACCTTTTAATGTTGATTGGATTGCTCAAAATGAAAATATAGGAAATGGTTCTTCAATAAATCACCAATTCTCAGAAGCTTCGCAATATGAAGTATGCATGCAATACAACATACCAAATAATTGTGAAGGAAACATTTGTAAAGTTGTTGATTTTTCATTTGATACTTTAAAAATAAACTATAATATGGTAGGATTTGATTCAATTTCTGATTTTTCAGATTCCAAAATCGTATTGTTTGGTTTTCAAACAAATCTAGAAACTAATGAGATTTTTAATGAAAACTTCCAGCTTGGATTTTCAGTTATTGATACCTTTTCCGTAAATATGTCTGGTTCTGGAACAATTGACAGTTTGTTTTATGGATATTATGGTTTAAAATTTATTCCAGGAAGTTTGCTTAATGACACGACAATCCTACCATCCTATTCATTAAACAGTATAATTTGGGATCAAATGTATGTTTATGGGCAAAACTACCAATACAATCAAAATGTAAATGTAAGTTTCGAAAAACGCACGCTTACCGACAATTTAGGAACAGGTTTAGTAATTGGCAATGTGAACTATGGCCCTTTCAAACTTTCAAGGGATGAAAATCCATTGCAAGGTGCTAATTTGATACTCATGCATAAAAATAATCCTGTTCGCTTTTTGGCTTTGGATGGGAATACCAATTTCCAACTTTCGAATTTGAGCAATGGAGTCTATACCTTAATGTTAGATTTGCCAGGTTATAATACCAGTACTGCGAACTTTGTGATTTCTGATGAGAATCAAACCGCTAATGTTTCATTAAATTATGATGCAATTGCGTTTGATGATTTTACTCCAACTTCTATTGAATCACAACAAATAAATGAAGTTGTGTTGTATCCAAATCCCACAAACGAGCGACTTTGTTTGAGTAATGTTAGCGGAAATGGTACTTTAAAAATAACTGATATTAGTGGTAAAAATGTTTCTTCTCCACAGTTTCAAATGACCGAAAATACTTTAAGTATTGATGTTTCTGCTATTCAGGCCGGCATTTACTTCCTAACTTATTCTAATAACAAAGAAGGAAAAGTGTTTAAGAAATTTATAAAGAATTAACACCTATAAACACAAATCATCAAATCTAAACGTGAAGCCTCGCGGACCCGATAGCAGTGATAGCCCGCAGCGACGCAGGAGCGAGGACTAGAACGGATAGCGGGAAAAGCCGCCCAAATAAATATTAGTATTCTTAAGGGTTACTTAACCTCAATTTACTATGCTTTACTCCGTATAAAAAGTAAATAATAAGTCCGCCGGCTAACCAGAAAAAGAAAAACATCCAGTTGCTAATGCCTAATTCGGTCATTAAATAAAAATTGGCTAAAAGGCCTAAAACGGGCAGTAAGGATAAATCTTTACGGAAAGATTCTATACCTATGAGTGTAGCTACGATGATGAATGCAAACATGGGTATGCGTTGCGAAAAATCATCGAAAGTATGAATCGCAAAGAAGTTTGAAAGACCATCGGGATTAAAATATTGCAGGGCGGCAACAATAGCGATGAGTAAGCCTGGAACAATGAATTTGGAATTGTAATAGGGCACTTTGAACTGACCTTTTACGTAATGTTTTTCGTCATCGAGCTTCAAAATTCCGCCGCAAACCAGCACAAATGCGAATAAGGTTCCGATACTGGAAAGGTCTGTAACTTCCTTAAGGTTCATAAATAAAGCTGGAATGGCTACCAACAATCCTGTGATGATGGTTGCAAATGCTGGTGTTTTGAACTTTGGGTGCACTTTTGAAAATCTTATGGGCAGTAATCCATCGCGGCTCATGCTCATCCAAATGCGGGGCTGGCCCAATTGAAAAACTAATAACACACTTGCAATTGCTACAACTGCTGATGCGGCAACGATTCCGGAAATCCAATGTACACCAACTTGCTCAAACACAAACGAAAGCGGATCGCCAACGGCTAATTCGCGGTAATCTATCATTCCTGTGAGCACCAAGGTGATGAGGATGTATAATACTGTGCAAATTACCAAAGAAAGCATCATGGATTTTGGCAAGTCTTTTTGTGGGTCTTTACATTCTTCTGCTGTGGTAGAAAGGGCATCGAATCCAATGTAGGCGAAGAAAACAGAAGAAACTCCTTTTAAAACGCCTGATAATCCATTGGGCGCAAAAGGACTCCAATTTCCGGGATCAACATAAAATGCTCCTGCAATGATAACGAGGAGAATTACGCCCAATTTGAGGTAAACAAAAAGGTTGGTGGCCTTTTTAGACTCGTGTATACCTCTGTAAACTAGCGTAGTAATAAAAAATACAATTCCTAAAGCAGGAATATCTAAAATTAATTTTAAGCTACCAATGCTTGGTGCTGATAGCCATGCTGCATGCGCTTCTTGCTGGTAACCTGGTAAATTTTCTAATACTTCACCTTTGGCTAAAAGCTCTTGCACTTCAGCGTAACCGCGTGAGGCAGATAAATAGTCCATGGTGAGGTATTCAGGAATGTGAAAACCAGTAATACCATGTACAAGACCAGTAAAATAATCGGACCATGAAATGGCAACGGCAATGTTTCCAATGGCGTATTCTACGATTAAGGTCCAACCGATAATCCAAGCGATGAGTTCACCAAATGCTACATAAGCGTAAGTATAAGCACTTCCGCTAACTGGAACTGTGGATGCAAATTGGGCGTAACACATGGCTGAAAAGGCGCAGGCTATGGCAGTAAAAACAAATAAAAGACTAACGGCAGGACCGCCGCTTGCAGAAGCATTTCCAATGGTAGAAAATATACCAGCGCCAATAATGGCGGCAATGCCCATGAATGTTAAATCTTTCAGTTTGAGGTTGCGCACCAATTGGTGTTCTCCTTCTTTGTGTTCGGCATCTTTTAATATGCCTTTGATGGTTTTTTTTCGAAAAAGTTCTTTCCAATTCATGAAGCCGAACCTACATAATTTTTTAATGCGATGTAAAATATGATGCAAACTAAAATATTTTTGGGCGTATATAGTTTGAGTTACTGCTTATAAGAAACTGAATGTTAAAATACATTTTTCTTTTCTCTTTGTTTGTTTTTGCTGCATGTAGTGTTTCCTTTTGCGTGCTTCAACTGGATGAAAAAGTGCATGTTAAACAGATTTCTCTTTTTAAGAAAAATGTGCGCAACTCTTCTAAAATGGAAAATGCCCAAGAGAGAGCCGAGAATTTGTTATTCTCTAAAGAAACGTTGAAAAGAATGGAAGGTAACTATTCTGATTACTTGGCATTTAGAGATATTCTGCTTTGGGTTTTCATAGTTTCTTTGATTATCGCAATCATTGCAGGAGCGCTTGTTAAATTTAAATTTCCCGAGAATTGGGATATTTTATTAGGTGCATTTACCCTATTAACTGGATTTTTACCAGTTTATGTTTATTCTCATAGGGTTGAGCATACTTACGATGCAGGAGCTTTTATGTTTCTGCTTCCTTGTGCTGCTTTGTGGGTGTTTGAGATAATTTATATTACGAAAGCTTTTCTTCATTCAAGTAAAAAAGGAAACGGGAAATACACTGTAGCTGCGGTTGTTTTGGGAAGCCTTTTGTTGATTAGTGTATTGTATGTATTGTTAATGGCGAGAATTCTGGGCGATATGGATTTAGGATAATTCACTATTACGGTTTTGGCATGTAGGGTATGGAGTTTTTTATTTAAATAACTATTAGCTTCGCTTCGCTCATTATTTTGCACAGAGTTCACAGAGGTTGTGGCACTGAGATCACAGAGGTTTTTCCGTTAAATGCTTATAGCTTCGCTTCGCTCAATATTATTATCACAGAGCACGCTGCGGTCACTGAGCTTGTCGAAATGAGGTTGTTGAAGTACGTTATTTACTACTCTGTGAAACAATCTATTGATTTACGATAATAACCACATTCCCGGTTTTTTGTCCAGTTTCCACAAATCGGTATGCCTCCACAATTTCCTCCAATTGATAAGTTCTGTCTAAAACTGGTTTAAAATGTCCTTCGGTTGCTAACATTCTTAAGAACTCAATATCCGCTTTAGTTGTAACTGGTATTGGAAACATAACTTTTTTCCCTCCAAACAAAGGTGTAATTAGCGCTAAAAATGGATTTTGCGACATGTAACCCAACTCTGTTGAGATATAAATTCCTCCTTTTTTAAGCAGAGGTTTACATTTTCCAAAAGAACTTTTCCCTACAGCATCAAATACTACATCAAATGTTACTTGAAGTTGTGTGAAATCTGCTTTTTTATAATCAATAATCACATCGGCTCCAAGAGACTTAACCAAGGCAACATTTTTAGTGTCGCATACTGCTGTAACTGTTGCTCCTAAGTATTTTACCAACTGCACAGCTGCAGAACCGATAGCACCTGTAGCTCCATTAATTAAAATATTTTGTCCTTTTTGAATCTTAGCAGCTCTGATGTCGCACCAAGCATAGTGAGCTCCTTCTCCAATTGCTGCAGCTATTTCAAACGACAAACCTCCTGGAATAGTTATAACTGCTTTGTCTTCGGCTATTACTTTATATTCGGCATGACTGCCAAATTTGACGTCATCAAAACCAAAAACGCTATCGCCTATTTTAAACTCTTTAACTTCTGAGCCAATTTCTTCAACGATTCCTGCAAATTCGCAGCCCAAAATTTGTTGATTGGGGCGAAACAGTCCACTAAAAAAGCGTGAGATAAAATATTCTGCACTTCTAAAACCGCAATCTGTGCGATTTACTGTAGTTGCAAAAATTTTAACAAGCACCTGGTTTTTTGAAGGAATTGGCTTATCAACTTCTTTGAGTTTTGCTACTTCTGGAGGACCATATTGTGTGTGGACAATTGCTTTCATTCAATTTATTGTTTTCTAAAAGAAAGAAATTTAATGGAAACCCTTTCAATCTTGCATTTCAGAATTATTTTAGGTAAAGGTGCATTAAAAAAAGTTGGTTTGAAAAAAATTGGATAGATTTGTGAAGAACAAGAAATAAGTCTTATATTTGTGGACATAAGTCCAATTTGTTTTGTAATGAAGATAAATATTGAAAATCGTCTAGATAAGGAGATAGCCAATCTCTTAAAAATATATACCGTTCAAGCAGCGCCAAGTTCGGCCTCTAAAGCTTTAGAAGAGCCAAGCCATCATTTTACATATGCTGATTTTCTTTCAGATAAAATGCTCATTATAAAAGCAATTGGCTTAGGAGTGCCCTATTCATTATTTGAGTTAATTAAAGAATATACCCCTTTCAATGAAACTGATTGGGCAAGTATTTTAGATGTATCCACTAAAACTTTGCAGCGTTACAAACTATCTAATGCACATTTTAAAGCTTTACAATCCCAAAAAATTATAGAAATGTCTGAAGTTACTAAATTAGGTATCGATGTCTTTGGAAATATAGATACTTTCAAGTTATGGCTAGAAACGCCGAACTTCGCTTTAGGAAATGTAAAACCAAAAGATTTACTCAAAGATTCCTACGGTAAAGAAATGGTAATGGGAGAATTATCAAGAATTGAATTCGGAATTTTTGCCTAAAATGGAAGTATTCAGACTTTCAAAAGAAAAGCATGCACAAGAATTATCTGGCAAGGGCGCAGCGATAAATGGCGCAAGATGGAATTCCGCAGGTATAGAAGTTATTTATACCGCAGCAAATAGGTCTTTAGCCATGGCAGAAGTAGCGGTACATCTTACTTTGGCAACAATTCCTAATGATTTTGTAATGCTTACTATTCATATACCAGACAATGTTTCCATTTTAAAGTTAAGCCCTTCCGACTTACCAATTAACTGGAATGCATTTCCATATCCTCCAGCCAATCAAAAAATTGGCGATAATTTTATTCAAGATAATAAGTTTTGTCTATTGCAAATTCCATCAGCAGTTACCAAAGGGGATTTTAACATACTCATTAACCCGAACCATAGAGATTTTGCAAAAGTCAAAATTACTTCAACAGAAAAATTTCCTTTTGATAGAAGAATATTTCGATAACGTTTTTAAGCGTGTGTTGCACCAAATTCCATTAAGTAAGCTTTAATAAATGGGTCTAAATTCCCATCCATAACACCTTGAACATCTGATGTTTCTAAATCAGAACGTAAGTCTTTTACCAATTTATAAGGATGAAAAACATAGTTCCTGATTTGAGAGCCCCATTCAATTTTTTTCTTTGAACCTTCTATAGCTGCAGTACTTTCTTGTCGTTTACGCAATTCCGTTTCGTACAATTGAGATTTCAACAATTGCAAAGCCTTGTCTTTGTTTTGCAACTGCGAACGACTTTCCTGGTTTTTAATAATAATTCCAGTAGGTTTATGTGTTAAACGAACTGCAGTTTCTACCTTATTTACATTCTGACCACCAGCGCCGCCCGCTCTGAAAGTGTCCCATTCAATATCACCCATATTAATTTGGATATCAATGGTGTCATCAATCAATGGATAAGCGTAAACAGATGAAAATGAAGTATGTCTGCGCGCATTGCTATCAAACGGTGAAATTCTTACCAAACGGTGCACGCCACTTTCTCCTTTCAAATAACCATAGGCAAATTCCCCATCAATCTGAATGGTAGCCGATTTTATACCAGCAACTTCTCCATCTTGTATATCAACATCGGTAACTTTAAACTTATTCTTATCTGCCCACATGCGGTACATGCGCAAAAGCATGTTGGCCCAGTCCTGACTTTCGGTTCCTCCTGCTCCAGAATTTATAGTAAGCACACAACTAAGACTATCTTCTTTTCCGCTTAACATGTTGCGGAATTCCAAATCTTCCATATCAGCCGAAACTAATGCAAATTGCTCATCTAATTCTGCTTCTGTAGCGCCGCCTTCTTTTGCAAAATCAAGCAATACTTTCAAATCTTCAATTCCTGAAAATACTTTTTGATAAGCATCTGTCCAGACTTTAATATCTCGAATGGCTTTTAATTTTTTTTCCGCAACTGCTGGGTCATCCCAAAATCCTGGGGCGGTAGTTTGCCTTTCTTCGAACTCGAGTTCTGTTAATTTACGGTCAACGTCAAAGATGCCTCCTTAACGCTTCCAGGCGATCATCCAAAGATGTTACGTGTTCTTGGTTTATCATAATGCGGGCAAAAGTAGCCATTTGAAAATAGATTCCGACAGAAAATAAAAATTGCCGCCTAATTTTTTAATCAGAACATTACCTTTGCAGCAAATTCTGATAATTTATGTTGCAAGTTCAATTTTTAAGAGATAATATAGCCGAAGCAATTGCAGGTCTAGCAAAAAGAAATAACCTCGATGCTACCAGCCGCATTGAAGAAGTGATTCAATTGGATGAAAATAGAAGAAAAACTCAGGTAGAGTTAGACGCTTTGTTATCTCGTGCGAATGTTTTGGCCAAAGAAATTGGAGAATTGTTTAAGTCAGGAAAAGCAGCTGAAGCAAATGATTTAAAGGCCGAAACTGCTACTATTAAGGACAACAGTAAAGCATTAGAAACGCAACTGGCAGAAATTGAAGAAAATATTAAGCAGATTCTTTTCACATTACCAAATATTCCCGCTGCGCCTATTCCGTTTGGGAGAGGTCCTGAAGAGAACGAAATAGTTGAAGAACATGGCGCTATTCCTGTTTTGCATGAAGGTGCAGTTCCTCATTGGGATTTGGCCAAGAAGTACGATATTATTGACTTTGAATTAGGTGTAAAAGTTACTGGTGCAGGTTTTCCATTTTACAAGGGAAAAGGAGCCAAGTTACAACGTGCATTAATCAATTTCTTTTTAGAACGCGCCACTGCAGCAGGTTATACAGAATACCAGGCTCCGTTGATGGTAAATGCAGATTCTGGTTTTGGAACAGGTCAATTGCCAGATAAGGAAGGTCAAATGTATTATATGCAGGAAGATCAATACTATATGATTCCTACTGCGGAGGTTCCTATCACCAACATTTTTAGAGACACCATTCAAAAAGCAGAAGATTTACCAATAAAATCTTGTGGCTATACACCATGTTTCAGAAGAGAAGCCGGTTCTTATGGAAAAGATGTACGTGGATTGAACCGTTTGCACCAGTTTGATAAGGTAGAAATTGTTCAAATTGCGCATCCTGATGAATCGTACAAGATTTTGGAAGAAATGCGCAACCACGTTACTAACTTGTTGAAGGACTTAGAATTACCTTATCGCGTATTGAAATTATGTGGGGGCGATATGGGTTTTGCGTCTGCATTTACCTACGATATGGAAGTTTATTCAACAGCACAGCAAAAATGGCTGGAAGTGAGTTCAACCTCTAACTTCGAGGCATTTCAAAGTAACAGGTTGAAATTGCGTTTCAAAGAAGGTGAGCAAAAACCACGTTTAGCGCATACTTTAAATGGTTCGGCTTTGGCGCTTCCCCGCATTGTGGCAGCCTTGTTAGAAAATCACCAAACGCCTGAAGGTATTAGAATTCCAAAAGTATTGGTGCCTTATTGCGGTTTCGAGTTGTTAGATTAAGAAAGCCATTTTGTCCGAAAAAGGCGGTGGTATTTTTTTTGAATCCTTGAAGTAAATTTAAACCTCAATATTTTAAGTATTTTTGTAAAAAGACTTATATATGGATAATTACCTTTCAAGAATAACCATTAACCAAGATGTATGTCATGGTAAACCAACTATTAGAGGTTTAAGGTATCCAGTAGAAAACATGCTGGAGTTATTAGCTTCAGGAATGTCAATTGAAGAACTTTTATTAGACTATCCAGATTTGGAAAAAGAAGATTTTTTAGCATGTATTAACTATGCTTCTAAACTTATTCAAATAAAGAGTATTCATAAAATTGCTTCATGAATTTTATAGTTGATGCTCAATTACCTAAATCTCATTCGGATTATTTAAATTTTAAAGGACTTGATTCTATTCACACTTTAGATTTAACGGAAGGAAACGCCATTTCAGATAAGAAAATAATTGAAATTTCTATAAAAGAAGAGAGGGTAGTAATTACTAAAGATTATGACTTTTTAGAATCATTTGTCTTGAAATCTCTTCCTAAAAAACTGATAATTGTTAAAACAGGAAATATTCCCAATAACCAGCTAATTAAAATATTTGGGGGAAATTTGGAGAATATTCTTTCTATAATTCAAAGAAGTAATTTAATTGAAATACACCCAACTGAAATTATCGAACACGAATAAGGAATCTTATTTCTATTTATAAAACGCTAAGAAATTAAATGACACAATCGGAAGCCGTAAACATCCTTAAAGATTTTGAAATTTTTAAGGATTTACCAATAGAACAAATTGAGTGGTATGTAAAGGAAGCAACAATACTTCATCTTGAAGAAGGAGAATACCTTTTTAAGCCAAACGAACCGCTTGATTTTACGCATATAATGATTACTGGCGAGGTGAAAATTCTCATTACCCAAAATGGTCAACAGCGAGAGTTGTATATACTCAAATCGGGAGATTTAACTGGTAATTTACCTTATTCTCGCGCTACAGTTGGCCGAGCTGAAGGAATTGTATCCAAGAAAGCGACTGTTCTTTCTTTTCCGAAAACAAAATTCCCGGAAATGATTCGGGAGCACCACGAATTGACCACTCGTTTTGTGCATGAAATGACTACGCGTGTGAGGGAATTTACCCAAATGCAAACCCAAAACGAGAAAATGATGGCTTTGGGAAAACTAAGCGCTGGTTTAGCCCACGAATTAAATAATCCTGCTGCTGCAATTGTGAGAAGTTCTACTTCATTAATGCAGCATTTGCAATTACAGCCAGAATCGTTTAAAAGAGTTATTGCTATTGGAATGAGCAATGAGCAGGTAGATGCAGTAAATAACCGTTTGTTCGAGCACTTAAACAATCCTAACAGAGCTAGCACGAAATTGAGCCTAATGGAACGTGCCGCGTGTGAAGACGAATTAGTAGATTGGTTAGAAGAACACAATATTGATAATGCCTACGAAATAGCCGAAAACTTTGTAGAGTTTGGTTTTACAGATGAAGATTTCGATTTTTTTGTTGAAACAATTCCTGAAAAAGATTTAAGTCCTGTTTTGGGTTGGATAAACAACAACTTGATTACTGACAAGATGGTGAGCGACATTCAGGAAGCATCTAAACGCATTTCAGATTTGGTTGCTTCAGTTAAAAATTTCACACACATGGACAAAGCTGCTGACAAGCAATTGTCCAATGTTCACGATGGAATTCGAAACACCATGACCATGTTGAACCATAAATTCAAGAAAAATAATATTCAACTGATTGAGGATTTTCAAAAAGATTTACCAGAAGCTAAAGTGTTTATCAGCGAACTCAACCAGGTGTGGACCAACTTAATTGACAATGCAATTGATGCATTAGAAAGCACATCAAATCCTACATTAACAATACATACAAAAAAAGATGGAGATTTTTTAAAAGTATCTCTAACTGATAATGGCCCCGGAATTCCAGCAGAAGTGAAAAATAAAATTTTCGACCCGTTTTTTACTACCAAGGAAATGGGAAAAGGAACCGGTCTAGGTTTAGATGTGGTAAATAGAATTGTTAAGCAACATAACGGAAAAGTCACTGTAATTTCAGAACCTGGAAAAACTGAATTTGAAGTGTGTATTCCATTCAACTAAAAAGAAAAGATGAAACAAGCCATACTATTTTGTGTTGATGATGACCAACAAGTTTTAAGAGCGGTAACCCGCGATTTAAAATCCCGCTACCGAAACGATTACCGCATTTTGAGCACCATTTCGGCTAATGAAGCGCTAGAAAGCTTGCAGGAATTAAAAAACAAGGGCGAATCGGTGGCACTTTTTCTTTCTGACCAAAAAATGCCTGAAATGCAAGGAGTTGATTTTTTAGAAAAGGCAAAAGATTTCTTTCCAGATGCGAAACGGGTTTTGCTTACCGCTTATTCTGATACCGATGCAGCGATAAAAGCCATTAATGATGTGCATTTAGATTATTACCTCATGAAACCATGGGATCCGCCTGAAGAAAAATTGTTTCCTGTGTTGGATGATTTGTTGGAAGAATGGCAAAGTACTGTAATTCCAGATTATGCTGGAATTCGAGTGGTTGGCTACCAATATTCCCCTAAATCGCATGCAGTAAAGGATTTCTTATCTGGAAATTTGTTTCCATTTCAGTGGTTAGACTTGCTTACCAATGAAAAGGCTACAGAATTACTGGAAATAAACAATTTGGAAACTTCGCAATTACCTGTAGTTTTTTATCAGGATGGAAGTTTTTCTATAAATCCTGAAATTACTGATATTGCAAAGAAAATTGGATTGAATCCTTCTGCGTCTTCTGATTTATATGATGTTGCAATAATTGGTGCTGGACCTTCGGGATTGGCTGCTGCAGTTTATGGGGCTTCGGAAGGTTTAAAAACATTGGTCATAGAAAAACATGCTCCAGGCGGACAAGCTGGAACATCATCAAGAATTGAAAATTACTTGGGTTTTCCCACAGGATTAAGCGGTGCAGATTTAACAAGAAGAGCCGTTACCCAAGCCACTCGCTTTGGAACTGAAATGTTGAGTCCACAAGAAGTCGTAAAAATTGAGTTGAGAGACCAATATAAAAAGCTGCATTTAAAAGATGGAGCAATAATTACAGCCAAAAGTTTGGTTATTACTTCTGGTGTTTCATACAGGCAATTAGAAACTGAAGGTTTGGCCCAATTTACAGGTGCTGGTGTTTATTATGGTGCCGCCAATACTGAAGCACATGCCTGCAAAGACAAAGATGTTTATATAGTTGGGGGCGGTAATAGTGCAGGACAAGCAGCCATGTATTTGAGCAAGTTTTCGAAAAATGTATTTATTGTAATTAGAAAACCAGATTTAACTGCAACTATGTCTTCTTATCTGATAGACCAAATAGCAGAAACCCCAAACATTGCAGTTTTAGGAAATACAGAAGTTGAAAGCGTAGAAGGTGGAGACAGTTTAGAAAGGGTAAAAATTAAATTTTATAAAGTGAATAAAAGTGAATGTTTTGATGCTGCAGCATTATTCATTTTTATTGGAGCAAAACCATTTACAGATTGGACACCTGATGAATTATTTAAAGATGATAAGGGTTTTGTGCTTACTGGCAGAGATTTGCAATCGAAAGATGATTTTAAGAAAAACTGGAAACAACCGCGTGAACCATATTTGTTAGAAACAAGTATTCCTGGGATTTTTGCAGCGGGTGATGTGCGTTCGGGTGCTATGAACCGTGTGGCTTCGGCTGTTGGCGAAGGTGCTATGGCCATTTCGTTTGTTCACCGCTACCTGGCAGAAGTTTGATTGGATTGATTTAAAATTGAAAAATAAAAATGTATGATAGTATACGAATCAAATAAACACTGGTTAAAAGACATTACACACTTGTTCAGGTCATGGACTATGACCAAGATAATGCGTTCTGTTGGCTCAATAGGAATTTTTACAGCTGTAGTATGTGTATTGGAATTAGAAGTTTTTGATATGGAAAGTTTTTCGTTTTCAACTTCTGTTTTCTCTTTGCTAGGAATTGTGCTCAGTATTTTGTTGGTTTTCAGGACCAATACATCTTATGACCGTTGGTGGGAAGGCAGGCAATTGTGGGGCTCATTGGTAAATAATAGTAGGAATTTAGCCATTACTGCCCATAGTACCATTCCTTTAGAGGACCATAAAACAAGGCACAGAATTTCTGCGCTGATTGCCAATTTTGCAATAGCACTAAAAGAACATTTACGAGGAGGAACTAAAATAGAAGAGTTGATTTTTTTGACAGAAGAGGATAAAGTTAACTACCCGAAAAAACAACATTTGCCAAATTATATAAGCGCACAAATTCACCAATTGGTTGAACACCAGTACCGCGAAAAAATTATTACAGGCGAAGATATTTTGAATTACAAACCGCATATGCAAGCCTTAATGGATATTGCAGGAGCTTGCGAAAGGATTAAGAAAACGCCCATTCCGTTTTCTTACAATGTATAATTAAAGGTATTTATTACAGCTTACGCCATTTTAATGCCCATTGCCATGGCACCTGAAATGGGTTATTGGGCAATACCTGCTGTGATGTTTGTCTTCTTTGCATTTATTGGTGTAGAAATGATGGCCGAAGAAATAGAAGACCCATTTGGTCTCGATTGCAACGACTTGCCAACGGGCGACATTGCACATACGATTAAAAACAATGTGTTTGAAATTTTAGACCATGCACATATTCATGCGGAGGTTGAGCAGGAATTGTATGCTAAGATTTTTTAAAGTTAACGCTTGCCAAACTTAAGTTCCACTTAGTTTAGAATTCATAAATTACTTGCAATTAACTTTGTTATTAAGAGGCTCAGCGGCCCCGATAGCAGTGATAGCCCGGAGCGACGCAGGAGCGAGGACTAGAACGGATAGCGGGAATAGCCGCCCAAATAAAAATTGTATGAGATGAATTGGGGTTTCTATTCTAAATTAAAACCTTACTTTTGCACCGCTTTCGAAAAAAAGCATTTTGTTGAACCCTTAACCCACCGCCATGGACGATGATAACGATCTTTCGCACAACACAACGCAAGCTCGAAGAAATTCAGAAGCCGGAACCTGGTTGCTGGGTAAATGTAGTTGAGCCTACTGAAGCAGAACTAAACTGGCTGGTAGAAACCTTCCCTTTTTCAGAAGAATACCTGCAAGACCCTTTAGATATTGATGAAAAAGCGCGTGCCGAAAGGGATGAAGATGTGCTATTTACATTGATTAGAATTCCACACTTTCAGGGGAAAAAAGATGAAGCGCCATTTATAACCATACCGCTTGGGGTGATTATGAATAACGATTACATTGTTACCATTACTAAGGAAGACAATATAATTGTGCAGGAATTTGAGAATAACCGAGTAAAAAACCTTAATACATCTAAGCATTATCAGTTTTTATTGTTGATTTTATTAAAAACAGCTACCAAGTTTTTATCTCATTTGAGGGAAATTAATAAAACGGTAGACCAAATAGAAGACGACTTGCAGGTGAGCATGAGAAATCAAGATATTTTTGATTTGTTGAAATACCAAAAAGTATTGATTTACTATACCACTGCTTTGAAATCGAACGAATTAATGATGGCGAGATTGAACAGATTACAATTGATACGTACTTATGAGGAAGATGAAGAGTTGTTTCAGGATGTTGTTACTGAGTTTCAGCAGGCAATAGAAATGACGAATATTGCACATAACATCTTGTTACAAATGACTTCGGCTTATGCGAGTATCATTAACAACAACATGAACAAGATTATAAAGACGCTTACGCTAATTACGATTGTGTTGTACGTTCCTACACTAATTGCCAGTTTATTTGGAATGAATGTGCCGATTCCGGGGCAAAATTCAGGTTCTGCTTTCGCAATTATATTAAGCGTTTCATTGGCTTTGAGTGGAATAATATTAGTGATTTTTATGCGTAGGCGCTGGTTTTAAAAATGATAGAATGGCTGTTGAAAGCCAATATTTAAAACAATTTATTTACCTTCGCCCAAATTCAAAATAGGTTTTTTACATGGCAACTACACAAGACGTTAACGTAGGTACGTTTATTAGATACAATGGTGATTTGTGCGTTATTACTGAATGGCAGCACCGCACACCTGGAAATTTACGTGCATTTTATCAAGCAAAAATGCGCAATATTAAGAATGGTAAAGCAGCCGAAAACCGTTTTAGATCGGGAGAAGAGATAGAAGTGGTACGTGTTGAAATGAAACCTTTACAGTTTTTATACAAGGAAAATTCGTCTTTGATTTGCATGGATAGCGAAACCTATGAGCAGATTTATATTGACGAGGTTTTGTTTGGTGATGGCGTGAAGTTTATGAAGGAAGAAATGATAGTGAATGCTGCATTTGAGGGCGATTCTGTGATTTATGCTGAACCTCCGCGTTCGGTAGAATTAGAAGTAACATACACTGAGCCTGGTGTAAAAGGAGATACTGCAACTAAAACTTTAAAACCTGCAACGTTAGAAACTGGGGCAAATATCAATATTCCGCTTTTTATAAATATTGGTGAAAAAATAAAAGTAGATACGCGCACAGGAGAGTACATGGAAAGAGTTAAATAATTGTTGTGAACGTTTATGATACTATAATTGCGGCGAAGAAGGTTAAAAAGACTCTCTTCGCCGTTTTAGTTGACCCTGCAAAGACAGAAGTTTCGCAATTAAATAAACTGTTAAAAGCAATAGAAAAACGTCCTGTTGATTTTATCTTTATAGGCGGAAGTTTAGCGAGTGCGCATCAATTGGACCAGTGTATTCAAATTTTAAAGGATTATCAAACTGCACCCATCGTTATTTTTCCTGGCAATGAAGTTCAAATTCATCCTCAAGCAGATGCCATTTTATTGTTGTCTTTGATTTCAGGCAGAAACCCCGATTTATTGATTGGTAAGCATGTAAATGCTGCACTTCAGTTGAAAAAGAGCAAACTAGAAGTGATTCCTACTGGTTACATGCTGATAGAAAGCGGGAAGCTTACTTCGGTTGCCTACATGAGTCATACTTTACCGATTCCGAGGGATAAAAACGATATAGCAAGTGCAACAGCATTGGCGGGAGAGTTGTTGGGTATGAAGTTAATTTATTTGGAAGCTGGTAGCGGTGCCGAAAATGCTGTACCAGCTGAAATGATAAAGATGGTAAAAGACACAATAGATATCCCATTAATTGTAGGAGGAGGAATCGATACGGCAGAAAAGTATGAGCTGGCGCTTAAGGCGGGTGCGGATTTAATTGTTGTTGGAAATGCTTTAGAAAAGAAACCTGAGCTATTATTAGAATTTAAATAAGTGCGGAATTAATTTTTAGAGAAAATATTGGAAACAATGGCCAAACCTTCAAAAACAGTTTTCTTTGAGAATCTCGATGGCTTGAGAGCTATTGCGGCTATTTCAGTAATCTTTTACCATATGTCGTTATGGTATAAATTTCCAAGTGATCAGATTTATATTTATCTCAAGCAAGTTTTTACATTTGGAAGAGTTGGTGGTAATTTAGGAGTTATTTTTTTCTTTGTTCTAAGTGGTTTCCTTATTACATATTTATTGCTTTTGGAACAAGAAAATCATTCAAAAATAAACGTTCCGAAATTCTATTTAAGAAGAGTGTTAAGAATCTGGCCTTTGTATTATCTAACAATTTTTATAGGCTTTGCTATTTATCCTTTATTTACCCGTTGTGCGGTTAAGATTGTTAATAAATAAAGTAATTTAAGGTTGTGCAATATACTGTAATACAGTACATTAGATAAGCTTCTCACACAAATCTAATTATGCACAACCTTATCG
>Ga0247843_1000165_pt1 | contig 153917 bp, 151 predicted proteins | sample LaCruzMarch2017__FD_192420 | JGI IMG/M metagenome (GOLD analysis project Ga0247843, IMG submission 192420) | Freshwater microbial communities from meromictic Lake La Cruz, Castile-La Mancha, Spain - LaCruzMarch2017_8m | ecosystem: Environmental > Aquatic > Freshwater > Lake | place: Spain... | reverse complement strand
AGAAATTGGAGCGCTGTTGCAGTTGTCAAATTAAATCCCTTGAAAGAAAAAGAAAAGCAAACTACGAATACAAAACATCAACTCGCAAGTTGATCGACCCGACAACTATCCTGAAATTTTCCGCAAGGAGATTTAACTGTACTCTATGTTTGTCACTCAAAGGATGAAGCCTTGCGCCTTTCAGATCGAATTGTGGTCTTAAAAAATTCGGGTCTTTTTGAAGGAGCTCATTTATGAAAAATTCATTATTTAATTCTATTTCTAAAGTAGTGGCAGCGCTTCTTCGATTGCATGGTTTGGCTTTGATCTTATTGCTGGCAGTGCAGTTTTTTTGTCTCTGGGTGCTTCGCTCGCAGTACAATATGGATCCATTTATTCACGCGGACCATCAGCCTCAGGATTTGTGGCCCTTCTTGGGTCTTATTTTTGGGTATTCATTTTTCATTTTAGCCTTAGGAATTCTATTCAATACAAGATCAAGAACCAGCTGGCTTTTTCAACTTCCAGTTCACGAATCCGCCTTCACAATTATACCCATCGGAGCCATAGGGCTGCTGGGCAGTACTTTTTCTTTTCTTGCTCCCTGGGGTGATTTTAGAGCGGGACTTGAAATGCTGCTGTTCGGAGCGCCATTTCTTTGTTTCCTGATCATTCGCAGTGATTCAAGCCTTAGTTCAGGTGTCGTGAAGGCCGGAGGATTTGCGATTCTACTTTTCTTTTTTTGGCAGGGGCTCTTGGTCGAATGGAGCGTTCGCCAAGAGGGCTGGCAAGTTGAATTTTTCTATTTGATACTTTTCGCAGTTCTTTGTTTTGTGATTGATCAGCGCTCGCGCGGGACCGCTGGCTCTGCGATCGTCTTGCTGTTTTGTGTTCTAGTCGGCAAACTTGCATTCGTCGCAAGGTCCTTGCCCGAATCATTTAAGGAAAGTGTTCTCCATCGTGCCTACCTAAAGAGCGATAAAACTGCCCGGGAATTCCGTCGCTTGGTGATGGACCCTGAGTCATGGAGCTCTGTGGAGGCTTTTGATTTCAATCGATTCATTAACGGAAGGGCACACTTATTCGCCACCGAGCTACTGAACGGAGACGAACAAATTCAATTTTTCATAAACATTCATACCAATTGGAAGCTTTGGAATGAAAAGGTGATGAACAACAACTGGCTGAGTAGAACTGGACTCTTTCACCAGCCCAGGAATGTATTTGGATCCGACCGGTTTCCACTGAACAGCTATGTCGCGGATCCGAAATTGGTCGAGTATCTTTATGCAAATTGGAGGGACGACAAACCTTTTTGCGATGCTCTGCCGATCGAAAGATCCTCACGCTTTGTTGGGAAACTTTTTAGCTCGAACTGTCCCAATATCTTAAGCTTGCGTCATGAGATTTGGACGACTTACTCGCTATCAAACCCTACGGAGTACGAAGCGGCCATCGATGAGTGGCTCACTGAAAAGTATTCTTCGATGCACCCGGCGATGAAGCAAAGGCTTCCGCAGAATTTATTCTATCTTGACTATTTGGAAGCACTAGACAGGTCATCTCGCATCGAAATGGAGAGAGCCCTCAATCTGGGTGCACTGACTCGTGCACAGCTTAAGGATTTTAAAGAAAAAATTATTACACAAAGAAAGAGGTTGCTATCGGTGTTCCCAACAGAGCGAGAAGAATTTATAAAAAGTGTCTGGCAGCGCTCTTGGTATCGAAATGAAGAAAGTGTCTTAGATTCGAGGTCGGTTGTGCTAGCACACATACTGGGCGATTCAGCGATCTCTGAGATGTATCGCCGGGAATTGCAAAGCTGGAGTCCGATCGATGCCATTCGATTTTGGCTACTCTATCCCAAGAATCAACTGATTGGTATGCAGCGCTTTGAGATTTATAGGTTGCTGAGTGACGAGAGGTTCTGGCCCGAAATTCAAAGAATAATTTCGGAGGTTCAGAAGTAGAGTCGGGGGGAGCTTGAATCAAAATGGCTTTAACTTTTGAAAGTGTTGGTGCGCCAATTCATTCAATTCAGATCGCTTGTTAAGAAATCCGAAATCTCCTCACTGTAGTGCCAGTAGGTCCAAAGAATGCCAAAAAAGTCATTTCCTTATAGATCGAAACGTTTTGGCTTTCCGAGGGCTTCCCAAAGTTTTTCTTGAGTTTCGTAAGGAACGGTTCCATCACCCGAGGCAAGAGAAATTAATATTTGCTCTGGCGGAACCAAAGACTCTGAGGCTTTTGCTGAGGGTCCAACAATTCCACCAATTCTGGGATTATAATTTGGATATCTTGGAGGCAAGAAATCCATCTGATGTCCGCCCTACTAATTCGTTCTTCCCAATTGGATCAGAGGGTCTTGCCTTCAGGTTTTGGAAAGAAGATAATCACGGCTTGGAGGCACTCCATGGATCAATGGTCGGGGCTCGATTTTTTTCAAGTTGATAATCTTATTCGCGGTCGAGTTGCATTTCACATCGTGAATCTGGGCGTGAGTTTTGAAGAAATTTATCCGGTGTCACGCCATCCGATGGAAGCAATTCACATTCGCAATCGAGAACTCAAGCTTGGGGCCGCCCTCGAAGCAGCGCAAGTCATAGCAGCCATCGAGCAGGAGAAAATTGCGGTTCAAGAACCCATTGTTGTTTTTTGCGAAGATGGAAAACTGTCAGCTCGCGTGACAGAGCTTCTTCAGGCAAAGGGATTTAAGAATGCTTACTTTGCCAAAGGCGGGGTGGATTCTTTAAAGCTTCAGATGAATTCTGGAATGGCTTAGATTGAGCGCCCAGCCCTGACCTGATTGGGCTTGCTAATCGGGTCAAAATATGACCCAATTAAGGCTCCTAACCAGGTCATAATGGAGTTTTTTTTAAATGAAGACCTATCTCTGGCAGCAAAAATCCTGGCCGAAGTTTTTTTGGGATGATTCTAAAATCTTGGCTCATCTAAGTCTTGCTCGCCAAAAGAGATTTAGCGGATCTAGAAGAAAAAAAACTGATCGTAAGAAACGAATCGAAAGGCCGCTCGACGAGTTATTCACTGGTTATAGAGTAACTGAATTTCGTCACTCGATTCCAGCTGAAAATCAAGTCGCTGCGAGATCTCGGGTTCTCTTTTTCACTAGAGTCCAAAATAGTTTTCGTGTTTTATTTTCCATTGGGATACGTCCAAGAAGAGCATTGTATTTTTCAAAATCCTTCAGAAGTTGGTCGAGCATTTTTTCCAAGGCGAGCGAAGGTATTCCTAGGCGTTCACCAAATTGGAGGATGGATTTCCGTTTCAGATTGTCGTCCTTGCCATCGAATTTCAAGGCCATCTTGACGTCTCCATAGATCGACGTGCAGATCAGGTCATAGGCCGGTGATAGATCAATGAAACCACGTTCAGACACTAAAAGACTGATATTTTTAGCGTGAAGGTCTCCATTGCCAATCAAATAAGAATAGGAATAAATTCGCAGCAGTTTAAGCAGCGTCACACTGGCAGCAGGCACAAGGTTTTTGATTTCTTTCGCGATGTCTGAAAAGGGCACCCGGTACTTGTCCGCTGGGTAAAGATCTAGGAACTGGCAGGCATCCTCTTGATGAAGCATCTTGAAAGTTCGTTTTTGTCCGTCCCAGGTTCGATCAAATCTTTCGACCAAGAGTCCAAGTTTTCCTTTGCCGTCTTTGACGAATTTTACTTTCGGGACAGCGATCCCGCATTTCTCGGCCAGTTTCATGCAAAAAAATTCGTTCTCTACTAAATTTTTTTTGTCGGGCGGATTTAGTTTTACCAAGGACATCGTCTGCTGTCCGGCGATGTTGAGTGGAAAATGGATCATCGAAGCAGAGATCTTTTCCTGAACGCCGGAGATTGCATCTTCACCCCGAGCATAAGAATTCATTTTCAAAATTTTTTCCAGATACAAGTCAAAATCAACTTCCTTCAGTTTCGGGGGTAGAATTTTCTTTTGATCCCTCAATCTTTCCTGGACCTGCACATCGCCGATGACATGACTTCCGACTGCGGCGAAAAGACTAAAGAGATCGTCCTGCGACGTTTTTAGCTGGCCGACAAGGGCTTTCAAGCGCAGTCCCTCGGGCAAAAGCCCGGCAAAAAAAGGATGCAAATTTGTACCCTGCACAAGAAATTCGTTGGTGGTTTTTCGCATTCGGAAACTAAGCCCTTTGAATTTTTTGGACTCCAGAAATTGCTGATTGAACTTAAAGACACAGCCATCGCGAGTGCGCTTGAGTGTTCCAGCTTCAACACCTGCACGCAAGATGACCAGCGAAGTTGCATCCTTAGATTTGGTAGGACTCATGGCGCTAGTTTTCCGCGAGGGCTGCTTTTGAGTTTCCCTTCGCGACTCGCGAGTCCGCTCCCAACACGACTCACAAAGCGGTTTTTGCCGAACTCCAGTACAAGCTGAAGTCCCAGTGCTTGCAGAAGGTCAAAAACCAAGCCGATCCTGGCGGTGGCTTTACCGGCCTCGGTCTGACTTACGAAATTGAGGCTGACACCCACAAGTCGAGCGAGTTCAGTTTGGGAAAGCCCCAGCTGCTTTCTTTGAGCCTGAATGGCTAGTCCCAGTTGGCGGATGCTTTCACTTTTCTTCGCAACTGAATCCATTGAATCCTCTTGTTCCGTTCTTCTTATTCCTTCGATCATGGAATTATTGATACAGGATAAGGCAATTTAAGTGCCTTATCCAAGAATATTCACTCGAACATGGTAAAATATCGATAATTAGGACAAAAATCCTTAGATATTTCAATAAATTCATACGATCGAATGAATCTATTAGTTTGGACGATTGAGGTCTTCGCCGAATCAATCCATCAATCTAAAAACTAAGCTTTGAACAATTACCAAAATAACAGCACCAAAGATGGCGCTCCACCAGGAATCGATCGAAAAGCCGCCGATCAAGCCCGCAGAAATTTTAAGAACAATGGCATTCACCACAAATGTAAAAAGTCCCAAAGTCAGAATGTTAATCGGTAAAGTCAGAATTAAAAGAATGGGCTTTAAAAAAATATTGAAAAAGCCCACCACTGCCGCGGCAAAGAGTGCTGTGGTGAGACCATCCACCTTAAAGCCCGGTACAAAATAGGCAGTAATTATAAATGTAATTGCTGTCAAAAACCAAAGAACGAGTAGATTGATCATAGGCACAAGCCCTACTTCAATCCACCCTTATCGCCAAGCTAAAAGCCCAAAAGCCTAAACCATTCCATCTTGTTGAATATTCGGCATTCCAATATTGGGCATGTATTTCTCGCCTTGTTCCAGCAAGGTCATATGAGCCTGAGCTAATGCCTTCAGGTTTGCCTCAAACTGCATGCGCGCCCGCTTAAGTTCTGTGATATCGCCATAGATTTTGCGTAGGGCATCTCGAGAATCTCGAGTCATAAACTCTGCTTTCTGCTGAGCATCCGCAATAATCAAACGTGCTTCACGTTCTGAATCTTGCCGCATTTTTTCAGACATTTGCGAAGCCGTAGTGATCGTGCTTTTGAGAAGCTGGTCTCTTTCCTTGTATTCGCCGATTTGGACCTCCTTCTCGCGAAGGGCCTCTTTCAGGACGTTCCTCTCGTGGATCAAGGCTTCCATCTGGGCCGCGACGGCCGTTAAGAATTCAGTAACTTCGTTATCGTCATACCCAAACATCCGTCTGGAAAATGTGCGATGACTTACATCTATCGGAGTAATTTTCATCAGCTTCCTCCTTGAAACCTTACCTACATCCTACGGATGAAAGCCTCAATCAGCAAGGCTGGTGGGACCTTCCCTGGACTTGGCTAGCTTTCCCGGCTGAGCTCTGTATTGCGTATCGCCGCTTTTTCGAAACTAATCCGCAGCGCGCGTTCGATCTCAAGTTCTCGCATGGACTCTAGTCCAGCCGCGGTGACTCCTTTTTTCGAAACCACTTTTGCTTGGAGTTCCTCCAGCGGTAAGGCGGCTTGAAAGCTTGCCAGCTGTGCTGCTCCTAAAAATGTTTCTACGGTCATCTTGCGAGCGACTTCGGGTTCAAATCCATGTTCCTCAATCCATTCTTGGAAATAAGACATGAACTCAAAAACGAAACCAGTTCCGCTGGAGCAGCTAACAATCAAGGCCTCGAATTGATCTTCATCGAAAGTTTCAATGATTGCGCCGAGAGGGGAAAAGATGTCTTCGATGACCGACTGAAGCGCAAGATTATTTTCGTGAAGGTAGTATCCAAGCAGTCCGCGGCGGATCACTGCCGGGGTATTGGCTGCGACTCGTGCGAGGCGACACTGCGGCAGCTTTTTCCTCAAAGTCTGCATCCGAATTCCAGCAGCTAGGCTGATCACAATTTGGTTCGGATTAAAGGAGCTGACGATGGGTTCCACGGCGGCAACAAAATCCTGCGGCTTCATTCCAAGAATAATCACGTCGGCCGCATCCACCACTTCTTCGTTACCAGGCAGCCCATTTATTTTCCAAGCGTCCACCGCTTTTTGCAATTTCCCAGGCGATCTGTTGGAGGCAAATATTTGTCTACCTTCAGTGGCTCCAGATTCGACCAATCCACGCACGATAGCCTGGGACATATTGCCCATTCCGATGAAGCCAATTTTATAAGGCAATTTGTAAAGACTCATGTCGAGGATCTCCTGTCTGTGGGTCTTGGTCCAAAGAGGATGGTGCCGAGGCGAACCATCGTGGCACCCTCTTTCAAAGCGATTTTATAATCTGAACTTGTTCCCATGGAAAGTTCCGTGCACGAAGGAATTACCTTTTTAAGTTCATCGCGCAAACTGCGAAGGCTAGCGAAATAGGGTTGTGACTTCTCTGGATCTTCGAAAAGCGGAGGCATGGTCATCAAACCTCGCAGCCTCACGTGGGGATTATTCTCAAAAAATAATTTCGCTTCCTGAGTGAAAAGCTGAGGTTCAGGTCTCAGAAAGCCAGATTTCGAAGCTTCACCGCTGAGATTGATTTCTAAAAGAATGTCTTGAACAAGATTTTGCGCTTGAGCCTGCTTATTTAGCTCCTCAGCAAGTTCCCAGCGATCCACACCATGAATCAGCTGGAACTTCCCAACGACTAGTTTCGCTTTATTTCTTTGAAGATGACCAACAAAATGCCACTCGATGTTTAAATCCGAAAGGGCTTCCTGTTTGGGAAGTGCTTCTTGAACGTAATTTTCCCCGAAAATTTTTTGTCCATCCGAATGCAAAGCTCGAATGGCATCCAAGGATTGCAGCTTGGAGACTGCAATGAGTCGAACTTTAGGGTCAAGGCTCGACAGTATTTTATGAAAGCCGTCCTGGGACGCCAAACCACTTTGGGTCATTTTATTTTCTTCTTTTGGGGTTTTTGTCGACAGTTTTTTCCGAAGACTTTTCAGTCATAAATTTTTCAATGGCAGTGTCGGTGTTCTTCCGTCCGATTTCGATCACATCGGAGAGCAGCCGAGGCATTAGTTCCAAAGACTTTTTACCAGCAGAGGTGGAATAAAACTTTTTATATTCTTCGATTTCTTTTGCAGTGAAATTTTTCTCCAAAGATGCCAGAGCCGTAGGTTCTAGTTCTTTCCATGAAAGCTCTTGTGCAAAAATTTCTCTGATCTCTGCTTCGTATTTCTTTAGCTCAGGCTGCACTTGTATTTTTAATTCTATCAATTTTTCCAGATTCCGGTTGTGCAGTCTTTCCATTCCCATGACTTCAAATAGATTGCGCTCGTCATTTGCTGCACTGGCGGGCGAAAATTCACCAGCTGCGATCAGCAATAAACCCACTAAGAATTGAAGAATTAAAAAATTCAATGAAGGGGTTCCCTTTGCATTTTTAAAAGCCGGTTGAACAATAAAAGCGATAGGCCAATCACATTGTCCAAGCGTCCTTCCAGTTTTTCCACAAAGCTGTCTTGCAGATTTTGAATACCGTAGCTACCGGCTTTATCCATTGGGTCTCCCGAGGCGACATAGGCTTTGATTTGTTCAGATGTGAGTTCTTTGAACAAAACTCGGGTCGATTCAATGCCAGCGGTCTCATTGTGAGACACAGAATCGATAATAACGATGGATGTTCGGACTTCATGCCAGCGGCCTGAAAGCCTGTGCAAAGTTTTTTCCGCATCCTCGGAGTCCACAGGTTTTCCGAGAACTTCATTGTCCAGAATGACCAAAGTGTCTGCTCCTATGACAATAAAAGGAGCTTTTTTGATGCTCATAAGTGAATTGAATCCAGCCCTAGCCTTTCGGCGAGCGATCTCGATAATTTGTTCACTGATTGTGAGTTTTTCTCTCAGGTTTTCTTCAAGATTTTCCGATACTTTTGTGGGGTGGACCGTGATCGGAAAGCCAGCTGTCTCCAAGATCATTTTTCGGCGTGGGGAAGCGGATGCAAGTACAAGATCGCGGGACAATAATTCCATGGACTCACTCCACCATAAAGGGGACTGAATGGGAAGTGCAGAACTCATGTTGATCGGAAGCTTGATTCTGGGCGGCGCCGCTATCTACATGTTCGTTTCGGGCTTACTGACCAATAATGCGGACAAAGATCTGCTGTCTTGGGCTAGTGGAAATGAGCCTGTCATGTCCAAGAGCCCTTTGATTAATTTCTCTCGGCCCCTCGTGCATCAATTCACGATTCAACATGCCTTTCGCATTAAGAGTCCTGCTTATCGAAAAAAAGTGGAGCGATTGATTTTAACCTCAGGCCTATCCCGCGAACTGAATGTGGACGAGTTCATCGGACTCCAAATATTTTGGGGTGTGGCTTTGCCTCTATTTTTGGCTTTAATGAACTTTGGTTTTCAATTTGGGGTGGGCTGGACGGTATTTGTCTTGATGGCTCCAGTGGGTTGGCAGTTTCCTCACATTTACGCCAATCGTGAGAAACGAATCCGTGAGGTCTCGGTTCGTGCGGACCTTCCATTTTTTGCAGATTTATTAGCCCTTTCCACCGAGGCAGGTCTTGATTTTATCGGCGCTATCCAGCGCATTGTGGATAAAGCCGAGGGCAGCGTATTGGGCGAAGAGTTAGGAATTGTTTTGAAAGATATCAAACTGGGCGCTGCTAGGGCCGAAGCGATGCGTGGTTTGGCCCGACGAATTGATCTGATGGAGATCACAAGCTTCGTAGCTGTTCTTGTGGACGCCGACGCGACCGGTGCGAGTATCGCGCAAGTTCTGAAGGATCAATCAGTCCAAATTCGCTTGGAGCGTTTTGTCCGTGCGGAAAAAGCGGGAGCCCGGGCCTCACAGTTGATGCTGGTGCCTCTAGTTCTTTTCATTCTTCCAGCGGTTTTTCTTGTGGTGTTTGGTCCAATGGTTGTGAACTTTTTTGTGGCGGGAAAATAAGAATGGTGCTTCAGCGAATTAAGAATAACCAAATCCTTGTTCCCCGGCTGAAAGAAGCCCGAACAAGTTATGATCGGACAGTCGGTCTTCTGGGACTCAAGGAGCTGCCGTCAGATCAAGGACTTTGGATTCATCGTTGTAATTCCATTCATACTTTTTTTATGAAGTTTAGTATCGACTGCGTATTTATGAACAAAAATTTTGAAGTTGTGAGTGTGGTCACTGACGTCCAGCCTTGGCGCTTGGTCTTCCCTCGCTGGGGAGCAAGCTCGGTCGTGGAACTAGCTGCCGGAGTTACAAAATCTTGGAATTTAGAAAAAGGGGAAAAGCTCCATGTGGGCTCTTAGAGTTCTGAATGGCCCTCTGGCCGGACAAGTTTTTTCACTTCAGCCAGGCAAACATCGCTTTGGCAGGGGACCAGCTTGTCAATTTCAGATTCAAGCGCCAGGAATTTCAAAAGAGCATATGGAGATCACTGTTCTTGCCGACAAAATCATCCTGACTGATCTTCGATCATCCAACGGAACCTACCTCAATGGTGTGAGAGTTCAGGGTGGTCTGTTGAAAATGGGCGATAAGATTAGTTTGCATAACATTTTGTTGGATGTGGTCTCAATTGCCTCTCGAGGTCCGGTTCCAAATGCTTCGACAGCCAAAGGGACTCCGGGTGCAGCACAAGCGAATTTACCGGCAGTTCATTATCCGAACCAGCCAGCAGCCATGGGAATGGGATCGGCCCATTCCGTTCAATCCGAGGCCATGCCGAACTTCTATGATTCAGGAAACTATTCTTCAGCGGGCCCTGCCGCTGCGGCTCCACAGTTTGGAAATTCAGTGGGGCGTTCTTGGGGCAAAGTAGAAAAATACGTTGAGGATGTGTTGTTGCCAGGCATCTATCATCTGGCTCATATTTTTGAATTTAAACATGTCATCATGGGATTCGTCGCGATCTATATTGTCATGGTCGCCCTACTTTCTATGATTCCACTTTACACGATCACTTCTGAATCCATCACGACCGAAAGCAAGCGCCGAGCCATCACCGTGGCGCGATCTTTGGCTGCAAGCAATGAACGCAGTATTCGCAACAATGATATTGACGGTTTTAGCACCGAGACCGTTATTCGCGAAGAGGGCATAGACGATATCTATATAGTATCTAAAGAAGGAAATATTCTTGCGCCCCATGAACGCATGGGCATGCAGCCTCGGGAAGTCAGCTTTGTCCGAGCCGTGAAGGGTCGAACTCGGGAATACGTGGAGAGTCTTTTAGACGGAAGAATTGCAGCAGCTGTACCCATCCTCGTTTTTGATCCTGAACTTCAGCAAAACTCGGCTAAGGCACATGCCATTGTCGTTTATAATCCCGGTTCTTTGTCTTTTGATGATGGTCGAGCTTTCAGTTTATTTATGCAGGTCTTGTCATTGGCTCTAATTGCTGGCGGAGTCCTCTTTTTCTTTCTCTATAAACTGATCGAGTATCCTTTTAGAAATCTGAACATTGAACTTGATGCGGCCCTTCGTGAACGAAGGGACAATGCTTCAGTGCAATTTAATTTTCCCGTTTTCCAAGCGCTAACGACCAATGTGAACAGCCTGCTTGCGCGAATGGCTTCCATGAAATCCGATGATGCGGTCATCGTGGGTAAAGGATCTCGGGACCAAGAACTCACGAATTTGCTAAAGCTGATTGGCTATCCCACGATTCTAATTTCGCGGGAAGGAGTCATCAGCCGCCTCAACCCTGGTTTTGAAGCTCTGACACAAATCCCTTCGGACCGCCTCATTGGTAATAAAATTTCTGATATTCCCGATCCGGCGATGCAGCAGAACTTTGTCCACCTAATGAATCAGTCAACGACAAATATGAATGCGATTAATTCGGATCAGCTCGAAATCGGGGGGCATCTTTTTCAACTCAACTGTCAGGCCATTGCTTCGGCTTCGGGTGATATCGAATACTTTCTGATTACAATCTCGCCGGTGGATACAGGGGAAAGTGGAGCTGCATGAGTAAAGCTGCTCTGGTTGCAAAGCCCCTCCGTTTGAATATTACGGTGACGAAAGGTCCGAATGCGGGTCCGGCGCTTTCTTTTCAGCAGCAGTTGATTACGGTCGGGCGAGGTCCTGAAAATCAGATCGTCCTTTCCCAAGATCCCAAGATCAGTCGAAACCATTTAGAGTTTCATGTTTCTTCGAATAGCATTTTCTTTCGAAACTTAAGTCAGCGCAATGCCGCCGCCATCAATGGCGAAATCGTGCACGAAAAGATTTTAATGGGGTCAACCCTTTTAGCAGTGGGCGACAGTGAGCTTTTGATTGAAGCTCCTGAGATGCCGAAAGAGTCTTCCATCAACAGCCTTAAAGTAGTAACAGGCAGTGGAGGGACTCACTCGGGGGCTCTGCAAAAAAAGGAAACAGGCAATGCCCAAAACTTTCAAGCCGCGGGTCAGTTCGGCGCTCCCGGAAGCTTTGGACAGGCGGGAAGCTTCAATCAGAATGGTCAGTATGCAGCAGGAGCCACTCCAGCTGCGGAAAGCCCGTTAAAAGATCTTTTCGCAAATCCCAAGGCTCGTTTCTATATGATCGTCGCAGTGGTTCTGCTGGGAGGAATTTGGCTTTTTAATGGAAATGAGACCAAGAAAAAACAAGAGATCAAACTGCGAGACTCCGTTCAGTCGAATGAAGATTTTGTGAAATCTGAAGCTGAAGTTCAGCGGATGCGTGATGATCCAAAATTCAAAGCCAAAGATTCCATTCAGTTCCAAAAAGCCGACGAACATTACACTCGTGGTTTTCGAGACTACACAAATGGTCAGTATGTGCGTGCCATTGAAGGTTTTCAGGCGGCCCTGTCGTTTTATCCCTCGCATGAGCTGGCTCGTAGATACTATTCCTTGGCCGTGCGAAAATTCGACCAGACCGTGCAGGGCCATATGGTTCGTGGTCGCCAGTACTACGGGAAAAAGAATTACCAAAAATGCATTTCGGAGTTCCGCTCCGTTGTTATTATGAAAAAGGATCCTCGAGATGCCGTTCGAAAAGAAGCGCTGCAGTTGCATGATGAATGCAGGCTGCGCCTTGAGGAAGGCCGATGATGAGGGCTAGCTTATGAATCGCCTCAAAATATTTTTAAATGGACAATATCAAAACACCAAAGAACTGGATCCGAGCCATACATTTCTAGCTGGCCGTGGAGAGTCCTGTGACGTGGTCTTGAATGCAGAGCGAGGCGTCTCTCGCCAGCACTTTCAAATTCAAAATGTAAAAGGTGTTTGGCGTGTGAAGGTGCTTTCCAAGTTTGGTGAGCTTTATTCAGAAGGACATAAGGTTCAGGATTTAGAACTTAGAAATGCCTTGATGTTTTCAGTGCCTCCCTATGACTTTGTCTTTGAATCTGACGAAGAGGCCCAAGTTGAAAAATCGCAGGGTCATAGTGGAGCTTCAATTGTTGTTTCGGGGAGCGATGATGATCGCACGCACATTGGCTTTGTCCCATCGGCTGCATTCCTGCGCTTGGTGAATGCGCATGGGGATGTGATACAATCTTACCGATTGGATGGACAGAGCTGGGTGGGCGGCAGGGACCTCAGCTGTTCAATCTTTATCGACAATCAGAAAATCAGCCGGCGCCAATTTGAAATCTATAAACAGGATGAAGCTTACTTTGTTCGTGATTTGGGATCGGTGAATGTTACGCAGGTAAACAGCCGCCCCATTCCAGCGGAGACATGGACCCAGCTCACCAGCATGGATGTGATCTCCGTCGCGGACTGGATGCTGCACTTTGAAATGCGGGATGCACAGTTTGAGCACCGTCTTCAAGAAGTGGCTCCGAATCTGAGATCTCCAGTCATCTTTGAATCAGGCAATAGTTTGGTCCGCCAAGATCAGAATGGCCTCATGTTGCATGAGACACCGCAAGCGAGTCCAGGCTTTGCTTCGATACCAGGAAATCAGACCCCGCCTGTGGGTCGAAAAGCACCTGCAAAAAAAATAAAAATGAACCCGGTGCGGATTGCAATTTTAGCCATCACAGTCGTTGGCCTGGGCTTTTTTATTTTTGATGGCAGCAGCAAAGACACACCTGAAGCCAGCAAAAGACAGACTCCTTTTGAAAAGTTGCCTGTCGAAAAACAGCAATATGTAAAGCAGGCCTATCTGGCTGCACAAGCGCATCTAGCCCAGGGAAATTACGAACTTGCTCGTCAAGAAATTGTCAAAATTCATCAGGAAATTCCTGTCTACGAGGACTCCAAACAAATTGAAGCGGCAGCAGCTCGAGGTGTCGAAATGCTGGCGGAAATGGAGAAACTCCAGCAGCAAGAGGCCGAGAAAAAGCAGATCGATGAAAAAGTGAATGCAACCATTCGGACCTGCAAAGCGGGAATTAATAAAGAAACGGATCTCCCTTGGCTTGAACAGTGTTTGGCTCCAATCATGGAGTTCAATCCAGATCATCCAGGAATTTTAGAACTCAAGGCCGAAGTGGAATCAAATATGCAGGAACGTGCCATGAACGCAGCCGCTTCGGAGCTGTATCGCCAAAACGTAGCTAAGTTTAAAGCGATCTTTCAAAAAGCTGAAAAAATTGAAAAGTCTGGTCAGATTTTGGAAGCCATTAAGGCCTACTCTAAAATCCCAAATTATAAACTTCCTGATCCGGGCAAGCTCAAAGAAAAAGCTAAACGGCAAGTCGCTGCGCTTTCGAATATGGTGCAAAAGAATCAAGAAGCGTTCGAGAAAAAAGCCGACGCAGCCCATGCCGAAGAGCGTTTTCGCGATGCTGTGGAAATGATTCGCAAGGCGGTGAGCTTCAATCCTGAAAATGAGGCGATAAAAGGCAAACAGCGGACTTATGAGAAAGCACTCACAAAATCATTGATGCCAATTTATCACGAAGGAATCTTGGAAGAGAATGTAGGCAATGTTGAAGTTGCCAAAAAGAAATGGCAAGCCATCCTCGAAGCGAGCATGGAAGGTGAAGAGTACTTTAAAAAAGCCAAAGCAAAACTTAAGAAGTACGGCGCACTATGATTCAGTTTGAAATGAGATCCTACACATCTGGAAAAGTTTTTAGGCCGAAACCCTTTCATGGAATACGCGAAGAGAGTCAGCTCCAAGGAATTATTACGCCTTGGGGCCCCATCGAACAGGCCGAGGCGGTCTGGAAGAGGCTCTGTGAATTGTTTGAAGCTCCGGAGACCGCTCAGCTCACACAGTTCAGCAATCCACTAGAAAGTGAAACCTCAAATCGTTTGGCGCAATGTATTCGAATCGTGCACTCAGAAATATATCAATCTGAAAATGCAAAGCAGCTACGAATGGGTTTTGAAGTTTTGATCATGCATGAACATGGAGGGCGACTGCATTGGGCCCGCGTCGGTCAGCCGCATGTGATTCTTTCCACCGAGCGTGATTTTCATCCGATTTCTTACGAACCTGATTGGAGCTGGCACCACGGCGGGGTCTGTGCTCCTTTGCCAACCAATGCGATTGGTATTGAGACTTCTGTGCAAGTCTATTCTGGAACTATGAATATTTTTAAGGGCAACCGATTGATTCTTGTGAGTCGCGGGGGCTTGCCCCGCCGTTTCTTTGCAGACATGGCTGAGAATAAAGTGGATCTCAAGTTCCTATCGCGCTCCCTGGTGGATTCGGATGCAAACGCACCTTTCTGGCTGGCGATAGGTCATGTAATATAGATTAAGGTCGACTTTTTTATTGATCAACACCGAATGCTCGGCTTTGCCAACTTGGAGCAGAAGGGTCTGCCTTCGCCTCTTCGTATTTCTTTCCATATTCTCGAACCTGCACGCAGGAACCGACTGAAGCTCCAATCCCGCAAGACAATCCTGCTTCAACAGATAAGCTCTTATCTTTTCTACTGCCACGCACTCCCACGTCGGGACCGCACCCAATTCCAGGAAAGCTGAATGAGACACCACAATGTTCCCCAGTTATCTTTTTACCGCCAAATTTGATCACGCCCCTTACCCCCACTGAAGCCTCCAAACCGAATCGTGTACCTGTGACGACATAACGTTTGCCTTTTGCCCAGCAGGTGTATTCTTCAAAGCCGATGATCGGTACAAACTTATAACCAACGCAGGCTTTCAGCGTTATTGCCTGAGCCTGAGAATTAAAGAACAATATTCCGGCTGCTAGTAAAACGAGTGATAGTAATTGATTTAAGCTTTTCATTTGAGACACCCCTTGTTCGTAATACTAATTGTCAATACAAAAGGGTGCCGCACTCGTTTCATCTTATAGCGCTCTACAGGATAGAAAATGTATATTCCATTGCTGAAGCAACTAAGAGTTCGCCTCCGAATTGTTTTCTAGATTTCCGTCTTAAATAAGAGTTTTTTCGTGGATGGATGCGTGTCTCGAAATGAGGCCTCATCTTGAAACACAGGTCGAGCTCAATTGCGATCAATAGGTCATGTTTTCTAAATATTATATTCAGGAAGCAAATACCTTTTTGATTCCTTGTCCAGCATCAAGGCTGGAACCTTCGTTTAGATAGGAACGGTCGACGAGATCAAGTATCTGAGCCGGTCAAGGCAGAGGAATAGAGCATTGATTTAAGTCCATTCAGGCTCTTGCGGAGAGTTAGCATTTCCGCCTCTAAAGAACAGGCTTTCTTTTGATTGATTTTTTAAGCTCAGTCAGTCGATCGCGCCAGGTGTTATCCATGTCTGGCGCAAGCTTCGATTTTAAAAGTCTTTCCATCACCCAAAGATTACGGATCCTTTTGGAATCCAATTGCCAGGGACGTCCTAGGCTGAGGTCCACTCGCAGTGAGGTCTCCAGCAAATAAGATAATGAAAGTTCGCGGCTGAGCTGTGCAGTGAGTAAAGGGTTATCCATATCTGCGGACCAAGCCTTCAGCAAAGGGATCATTTCCAGCGCACAATTTTTCCATTCTGGAGATTCCAGCGGGACCTGAAATGCGAGTTCACAAGAATCTGCATAGCGATCGACAAGAAGGAAGCCATTCTGTTCAGAGAGATAGATCATCAGATCTCTCAGGCGTCCATTGGAATATTCCGTTAGGAGCGAGGCCATTTTCGCCTGGGTAATTTTGCTATCCCAAAAGTCTTGAAACTGCCATTTGTTCTGCCGAAAATTTTTTTGCGGGGGATTCGTCGAAGCCTCTTTTTTTCTTGTCAATTGTCTTGCGAACTTGAGGAGCTGATCCTGAGGATCATTCCAAAGAGTTCTTTCAAAACTATCGATCAAAGAATTATAAATCAAGGGCTGCCCCACCCCTTCATGAATCAGAAAATGATTGATTCGAAAGCCTGAAGTGGTTTGCTGCTGATCATCCGCGGCCAGGTAAATTCCAGATTGTGCTAGGGGCCGATCTTCAATTTTCTGAAAGTTCGGCGTTTGCTCCGAAAGGACATCTTTTAGAAAAGCATTGAGATCGCCGACAATAAGATTGGATTCTTGGTTCGGGTCGCTCCAAGGGTCGCGCTCCTTGAACGGAGGTTTCACAAAAAGAGGCGTTTGCATGTTCTCAGAGTGCAGATCCAAAGTAGGGGCTAACATACGATCCGCTTCGCTGCGACCCGTAATTCCTAGGACGATGATCCAGCTGTTTTCCCAGCGTCTTTGTTTCTTGAGCGCTTGAAAAAGTTCGGCCAAGCGGCTGTCCAGTTCTTCAATCTGACCTTCCAAAGATTTGGGCCGGGAAACGCCCAGTTCGTCTTTTGTATCAAACCAAGGTTCATTTAAATCAGATAAGACGATTGCCGAAAAGCTTTGGGGATTATTGTCCAGCCATTCCAAAAACGGCTTCATCAAACTATAAAAGGGTCTTGAGACTCGATACTGGCTTGGACTCCATAGGTCTTCAATGTGTTCAAAACCCTGAGTAATTCCTGAACCGCGCAGGTAAGGTGGGCCAGAGGGCCAAAAACTAGTGCGATATTTATTTTTATGAGCGATCTCCGCCAGAGTTTCTTTTTTGGAACTTAGAATCGAGCGATTCTGTTTGAGAGACAAAGGTCCAGCAAAAATTGCTGCAAGGTTAGGAAGGGCATGGGTGCTTTCTAGCCAGTGATGCGGAAATCTTTGAGCTTCGTTGCACAAAATTTCGAAACCCGAAGCCGCGCCCGAGCTCAACTGACTGCAGCGAACATCGATATGCCTCAGGCGCTCCACTGCAATTAAAATGATGCTATTCTTTGGTGAAGTTTTTGGAGTGCATCCAGTGGAAAAAATCCAGCCGCCCAAGAACAACAAGATCAACAAGATCAAAGTGACAAGATAAAGTATCCGAAGCGATAATGAACGAAGTTCATAGATCCCCAAAGGAGCCCTTCGATGTTGACTGACAAAATCTTTGCCGTAGCCCATGTTTTGGATCAAGCCATCCTTTACATTCTGATTGCTCTCAGCGTACTGAGCGTTGGACTGATTCTCGAGAGATTTTTCTATCTCAATCGCATTTTTTCTGACAGCTCCCGCATGCGTCTGCGACTCAGGGCAGCTTTACAGATGAATAACTTGGATGAGGTCGAGCTTATTGCTCGAGAAGTTAACACTCTTGAGGGCCGCGCCGTTGCTTGCGGAATGAGACATCAAAAAGAGCATGGGACCAAGGGACTCGAGGAAATTTTTAATTCCTTTAGTCTTTCAGAGCGGCCCGATCTTGAAAAGTCCCTCAATGTCCTTGCAACGATTGGCTCGAATGCTCCTTACATTGGACTTTTCGGTACGGTGCTTGGAATTATGAAAGCCTTCCAAGATCTGGCGCTTTCATCCGATGCGGGTCAACAGACTGTGATGGCCGGAATTTCTCAGGCTCTCGTCGCAACGGCAGCAGGTCTTTTTGTAGCGATTCCTGCGACCATGGCTTACAACTATTTTCAAAAACGAGTCCGGGGCGTACTGACGAATCTTGAAGCCGTTAAGGAAATTTGCCTGGCCTATGCTAAGCAGAAGGGCGGCTAAGAATGGGCTCGAAGTTGGATCTGAATGACGAACCCATTTCAGAAATAAATGTTGTCCCTTTAGTTGATATCGTTTTGGTCGTTCTGATTATTTTTATGGTTACGGCTCCGATGATCATGAAGCCAAGCATAAATGTGAATTTACCAAAGGCAGCCAGCGGGGAGAGCACACAGCCCACCAAGCTATCTATTTCCCTCACGAAGGACGGCCAAATATTGCTGAACGGAACAGTTGCGACCGAAGATGCAATTAAGTTGAAAGCCGAAGAAGAATTGAAATCCAATGCAGAAGTGCAAGCGGTGATTTCTGCTGATCGAGATGTTCCTCACGGAACTGTTGTGCGAATCTTAGATGTGGTGAAGCTTGCTGGAGTAAAAAAGTTTGCCATCAGTATTGAGAAACCAAACTGATGGCTTAGGTTTTTATTTGAGACCGTACTTGTCCAGAATCTTCTTGAGATCCCCGGAAGCTTGAATTTTCTTGTAACCATCATTTAGGGCTTTTGTGATTGCTGCAGTGTCTTTGTTTTTCTCACCGAAGGCGACATAGACTGCAGATGCGGGCAAACAGCCTTTGGCTTCGAAGGGATTTTTCTTTCCTTGATTGGCATAAAAATAGTCGACGACATTTTTATCTTCAACGAAGACTTGGACACGGCCAGCTTCAAGTTTTTTAAGACTTTGTGGCAGCGGGCTGTCTCCGCCAAGTAGCTGCACTTTATCGGCATTGGATTTGTTCTTCTCGATGTAAGCGTCAATATCGCTGTAGGTGTAGCCCACGATGGCTCCCAGAGACACTTTAGCAAGCGATTCTGGACCCTCATACTTCCATGCTAAATCCGGCTTTGCATAAAAACAGGTTTGGGAATCGCCAAAGCTAGGTGAGAAAACCATTCCCTCTTTATCTGTCTCTGTTGCCCCCGCTGCGCCATGGGCTGTGCCTTTTCTGACTTCATCCAGCGCCCGTGCCCAAGGCATAATTTTGTATTCCACTTTGTGTTCGGTCCCAGCTAAAGCTGCCTGACTGACTTCGATGAGGAAACCTGGTTTTTTTTGTACGTCTTCGCAAGTGTAGGGACACCAGGGATCAGCTAAAATACTCACCGAACCTGCTAATGCCGACGAGCTTTGAATCGCAATCATCGCCAAAGCAAACTGCCAGACTGAAAAATAGTTCTTCATAAAATCCTCCGTGTGAATTGAGATTATTCAATTCGGGGAGGGCTGTCCTTACGCGGCCTGTTGTCTTTGACTGGACTCACTCGACGAAGGACCATGGGAATCTTGGTGAGTCGTGGACCTACCGAACAAAGACTGCTCCATAGATTCAACCATCTCAGCAAGTCGACCGGCCTCGGTTACCAATTCTGTGGAAACCTGCTGGCCGGTGCGAGCATTCTGATCATTCATGGACGTCGATTGCTCGATTTTCTGCATTGCCGTCGAAATATTTTGAATACCCAGGCTTTGTTCTTTAAAGGCTAGACTGACTTCTTCCATTTTGGTTTTTACGCCACCAACCTGATAGACCAGTTGATCTAAAACTGCGCCGCACCTTTGAGCTATATCCACACCTTCTTGTACACGCTGTTGCCCCATTTTCGAAGCGGAGCCAACATCTCGAGAAACTTTTTGCACAATGTGCTCGGTTTTCTGAACACTTTCCGACAGTAACCGATCAATTTCGTCAGCCGCAGAGCCGCTCATGCGTGCGAGGTTGCCAACTTCATCAGCGACTACGGCAAAGCCTTTGCCATGTTCACCCGCCCGTGCGGCTTCGACCGCAGCGTTGAACGAAAGCAGTTTGGTTTGAAAAACGATTTCATTGATTACTTTCGTTTTTTGAGAAATTTCTTGGATCATGGTCACCAAGCCTCGGACTTGGGTGTTGCTTTCTTCGACTTTATTCACCAGGGACTGATTGGATTCATCGATGGTCTGCACGGCGGAGATCATCTCGTCCACCATGGTCTTACCTTCTCGCACCAATTGATCGCCGTTACTTGCCGAATTGGAAGACTCCTGAATATTTTCTGCGGACTTGGACATCATCGAACGAATTTCTTCGAGTGCGGCCATGGTCTCATGCACGCTAGCGGATTGATCTTGGGCAATATCCATCACATTTCCGGCTGTATTTTTCATGACATCAGCCTTTTCGTAAGCTGTGTTCGATGAATTGCGAATTTCTAAGATCAGCATACCAAGGGAGCTCACCATTTTGCGACTGGACCACCAGGATCCAAGAAAACCAGCAAGTTGAACCAGAAAAAGAAGTGAAACACCGATAAGAATCAACCGGGCATCTTCAATGTATGCATGCCACTGTTCGAGTTTGTTATAGGTTATAACAATGGTGCCCACCTTTTCACCATTCTTATCCGTAAATTCCAAAGAAGAAGTGAACAAAGGGTAGTCCTTTTTAACTTCTTGATCGGGGACGACTGGCTTTCCGGATTTGTCTTTCCATGAAATGGTTTCCAAAAAGCTGACTTTCGTATTCTTCCGAATTCCTTCTAAAGCTTCAGTATCAAAATTCCAAACGAGCACGGCGGTGGTGGTGTGAAGAACTTTCGTTAAATCCAAGGCCGCTTGATCAATCAGTTGGCCCGAGCGCGTGTATCTTGCGTTCAAGATAACAGCTGAAAAAATTCCAAGACCGATCATTGCAATCAGGCTTCCTGCTAAAGTGATTCTCCTTCCCACTTTTAGCCAACGTGTCCAAGAATAGTTCATACTGAGCCTCCAGGCTTATTCGCAAACGCTGGTTTGCTTTCACACACAATGAGTTCGGCATTTTCTTAGAACACTTGAGGAGTCGTGTTTTTCGAAATCCCCTAAAGTCCCGTCAATAAATTGCCGATTAAACCCTTGATGAGCGTCAAACAAGAACATCATTTTATCGGAATTACCTCTATCTTGGTGTTGTCCCTTGGCTTTGCCGCATGGTTGAGTCTGACCAATCCTCTGAATTCTGAAGGAACTTCATCTCAGGCGGCCAGCACTATGACCAGTAGCGATTCTAAAACCGGAGTGACCAGCGAAGCTGTCCCAACGTCGGGGGGCTCACGATTTCCTGCGAGCTTACCAGTGGTGAAGCCTCGAACTTTGGTCGAAATTTTTTGTAATCGCAAAGGTCAGCGCATCGAAACTTCGGAGGCGCAGGTTCGCCTTAAACTGGTGGGTTGTCTTGGCAGCCAGAAAAGCCAACTCAAAAGCCAACTTCTCGTGAAGAACCTCACCAACGGCTTTACGGCATCAGTATTCAAAGACAAAGAAACTCTTTCTACTGATTATATTGATGTGGTTAAAGGTGAAAATAAGCTTCGTATTGATGTCATAGAATCCAAAACAAGCATCACCGAAACCGACTTTACTGTTATTTCACAGAAAAATTAAAAAAGGTAGTTGAGACCCACTAAGTAACGAGTTGCTCCTGGCACTCGGCCCGATGAGGAATACTTTGCTGTGGTTGAGTAACTGGTGCTGAGCCAGGGTTTGTGAAAAGTAAGCCATTCAAGGGTCACTAAGCCATCCATCGTCGCCCAGATATTGTTGAGGCGATATTTGGGAGCAAAACTTTTCCCAAGGATGATTTTATTTTCCATGACTCGAGAGGGACCAAAAGCACTGGGATCCATCTCAATACTCATCTTGGAATCGAGGTAGGCATTGTCGACGATAATGTCTAGATTGTTCGATGAAAGATTGTACTGAACTTCCAGTTTGGTTTGCTTTGTGACTTGTACGTTGACCTTACTCAGTTTCTCTTTCAGCTCGTAGACGGGGCGCATATTCGGTTCACTTTTAAAATAGTTATCTACGTGCCATTCTGAAAGCCGCTTCATCATGTACTCGGCAAAGGCCCGTCGCTCTCTTTGTTGAGCCAAAACTTCGTTTGAAATTAAGTTCAAGTCATGTCGAAAAGGATCCGCTGAAGTGACGGAAGCACGCTGGTAGATGATGCTTTCTGTGTCCAGTTGTCCAAATTTCTCCCGATACTTTTCACGAAACTCACGCGACAGCTGCACGTTGAAAATGGCATCCACCAAACGTTTTTGGGGTTCGGGTTTTCGAATGTAGAGAAAGATTTCGCGGAATTTTTCCTGCCGCTCTTTTTGGATGTCGTTCACATAGCCCTCGGGCAACAAGGCTTTCTCAGAAAAAGGAGGCAACTCTGATGGATCAGGCCTCTCAAATGAATTGAGCCTCGCATTGACAGGGGAAGCCCAAATCATCAACAAGCCCAGCCAAATGAGAATAAAACGCAAACTGCGCATGCAATCATTCTATGCAAATACTGAGCAAGGTTCGAGCATAGTTCTTGAATGCAGCTAGAAAAAGTTCAAGAGTCTAGAGTGTTTAACTTCTAAGCAGCTGTCGACAGTCTAGCTTCGGGAAGGTTTTTTACGACCGACCGAAAAATGATCGTGAAAGCTATGACGTGCCGCCTTTGACAGAAATCTTCAATGCTCTTAGCTTGAGGAGCATGGACATAGAAATCCGAGGGACTGCGTCGATGGCAAACACGGCCAATCCGAGATCACCACAAGGTCCTAGCTATCACAATCGTTCGCATTTGCATTTGGCGCGTAAGCTTTGGCACGCGACGACGGTGTCAGTTATGGCCGCAACTTTTGCTTGGGCACCCCTAGAATTTTCCCTATGGTTGCTGGGTATTTCTCTGACGCTTTCATCGCTGGTGGATTTTTTGAGGCAGCGCAATCCCGCTCTGAACAAAGTAATGGTTCGCATGTTCAGCCTCTTCATTCGTGAAAACGAAGTGCACTCTTGGGCTGGTACGACCTTTCTCTTGTTGGGCGTGACGTTCTCCGTGGTATTTTTCCACGCTCCCATCACTTTGCTCAGTTTACTTTTTCTGGCATTTGCTGATCCTTTGGCGTCTTTCGTTGGCATTCAATTTGGTCGGACAAAAATTTTTGGCCACAAATCTTTGGAAGGTGCCCTTGGAGCTTTCTTAGTCTGTGCTTTGATTTCAGCACTCTTTTTTATTCATCACCAAGTCTATACGGATCGACTTTTGTTGGTTGCTGTCCTTTGCGGAATTGCCGGCAGTTTATCCGAATTGATTCCTATTGGGAAACTCGACGACAATCTAACTTTTCCTGTACTGAGTTCTTTCTTTCTATGGGGTATTTTTAGTGTTATGAATTTGTGGAGTGCCTTTCCTCTGCCGCTTTAGATAAGGACCCGAATGACCACTTCAAATCCTGCCGCCAAAGATGGACAACAAGATGACCAAAGCGACCATGATTCTGAAGACGGCGGCCGTAAAGTTTCAATGCACATTTACCTGCTGCCGAATTTAGCGACCACGGGAAATCTGTTTTTTGGTTTTTTCGCGGTCATTCAATCCATCAAACACAATTATTTGTATGCCTCTTATGCCATTATCGGCGCTGCAATTTTTGATTTGCTCGATGGCAGGCTGGCGCGTTTGACTCGGTCCACTTCTAAATTTGGTGCTGAATACGATTCTCTTTGTGATTTGATTAGTTTTTGTATGGCTCCGGCTATCTTACTTTATCTTTGGGCGCTGCAACCATTTGGTCGCATCGGTTGGCTGGCTTCCTTCCTTTACGTCACCTGTGGGGCCCTGCGCCTGGCGCGATTCAATGTTCAGGCCCATGTCGTGGAGAAAGCCTATTTTCAAGGCTTGCCAACTCCAATGGCTGCGGGAATTGTCGCAAGTTCAGTATTGGCCTTTCACGATCTGCAGTGGGATTCCAATGGAAATTTTCTGTTGCTAGGAATGACTTTTCTACTGGCAGTGGTGATGGTTTCCACTTTTCGCTATCGAAGCTTTAAAGATCTTGATCTGAAGGAACGTGTTCGATTCCGCTATTTGGTTTTTGGAGCCATGCTCATCGCCTTGGTCGCTTGGTGGCCCGAAGTAAATCTTTTTATCCTCTTTTTGACTTATGCTGTTTTGGGAGCCGTCTTCGGAGTCCTCAGACTTGGCAGTCGAAAGATTCGGCCCAGCGTTTATTTGCCTCCGCACAATCCAAATGAATCGGATCTTTTGCATGATGATGACGGTTCAGCACAGGGTACTACGAAGGACAAAAGGTAAGGAAAAAACAAATGAGCCAAAAAAAAATCTGCCGCAAGGTCGGCATTGTTGGTGCCACGGGAATGGTGGGGAAATCTTTTCTTTCTTTGCTCGAAGGACAGAAGCTGAATTTTGAAGAGCTCCGCCTTTTTGCTAGCGAAAATTCCGAAGGGCAAACTCGGGACTATCTTGGTAAAAAGTTTCCCGTTTTAAAGCTAGGGCCGGAATGTTTTCGAGGCCTCGATCTGGTCTTTTTTTCTTCGGGAGATGATATTTCTGAGATATGGGCTCCGCAGGCAAAGGCGCAGGGGGCCTGGGTTGTCGATAATTCTGCGGCTTTTCGTATGAAAGACAATTTATTGGTGGTGCCCGAGGTCAACGGTTCGCTTTTGAATTCGGCTGGTTCCCCCCAAATCATTGCCAATCCAAACTGTTCAACCATTCAGCTGGTGGTGGCACTCAAGCCATTGGCAGATGCTTTTGGTTTGGAAGAGGTCATCGTTTCTTCCTATCAAGCCGTTTCGGGTGGTGGACAAAAAGCCCAAGAGGAGCTGGTCCAGCAAGTGAAAACCCTTGCCGCAAAGGACTATCAACAAGGATCACAGCCTTTGGAATCCCAAATGTTCCCTCATCAAATCGCATTCAACTGCATTCCCCAAGTGGGATCCTTTGGAGAAAATGGTTTTTCGAGTGAAGAGATGAAAATCATGCTGGAGACCCGCAAAATCCTAGGACTGCCTTCGCTCACGGTCTCTGCAACCGCAGTGAGGGTCCCTGTAATGAATGCTCATGCCGAGTCCGTCTGGGTGAAATTAAAACAAAAAGTGGATCGAAGTAGCTTTCTGGCCGCCATGAAAGCCATGAAGGGGCTCGAGATCTTTGAAAGTCAGACTTCAAAAGACTATCCCACCCAAGTTTTTGCTTCGGGAAAAGGGCCTGTCTTTGTAGGCCGTATCCATCAAGATCTGTTTGATGATCGCCGGTGGATCTTTTGGGTTGTTGCAGACAACATTTTGAAAGGTGCTGCCCTGAATGGCCTTCAGATAGCCGAAGCTATTTTTGACTTCGACCGGCGACCATGATGCAATTTGAAGGATGAAGCTTCAAAAAAGAATTTTTGTTCTATTGCCCTGGGCTTTTGTTATTTTGGGGTTGCTGCGAATGGCACCAGTCGAAGCAGCCACGAAACTTGTCGGTTATTCGAATTATTTTTACACGGCTGAGCCAGTTGACGCGACGACCGTTCGAATTTTTGCAGGATCGACCAGAAATCAATGTGTGAACACAGATTTAAATAAACCTTGTAACAGCTGCGCCAGTTCAAATTTGTCCACGCAGCCTTTTCAAAGCTACTTCACTGGCAACGTCAATCGAGTCTGCAGCGAACAGGAAGCTTATCCCTCGCTTCGATTCAGTGTGACTCTCAGTTCAGATCAGGGGGCTCTCTACAAAAGCAGCTGCTCAAGACTGATTATCGGTCAATTTTCAAACACCAACGTTTCCACTCTTGAAGTCACGCCGGTTCAAGTTTCAGAGGGAGTGGCGAATCAAGATGTCACAGCGGTCTTTGATTGGGCTTCGATTTGTAACGGCGGAGGCGGTGGTTCTTCTTGCAACGTTTCGTGGAAAAATACTTTTTCGGTGGGTTTTAATAAAGATTGCGGAGACAGCGAACTTGCTGATGGAAGTGTGAAGTTTGAAATCCACTATCGGTATGTCGAAGATTCTCCAGCGGCGACTCCTGCCTGCGATCCAAATGCGCTGCAGGGACTTGAAGGTTTTTGTAACTTCACTGCTTATCCTGGGGATGAGAAGATTTTTATAAATACTCTTGGCTATGAACAAGGGAACGGCCTCAAAGTTCCAAATTTTGAAAGTGCCATTACTGCGCCTTTTACTCAAGATGGCTCGCAAATGATCTATAAAGCAGCTCGATTTTATTTCGTAGAGGGTGATGGCTCAACTATTCAAGCTGCCTCTCTATCTACAGCATCTTCTCCAGCGGATATAAATTTCTCCATCGCCCAAGGCATAGCCTCGGATTCGATTCGAGGGCTGACCAATGGCACTCAGTACTCTCTGGTCATGGCCAGCGTGGATCAGGCAGGCATTGCTACCTTTTTTACTGATGTGACTACTTTGAACTATGCAACTGATCCTATCGGCGAAACTCAGTCCGCAATTCCAGAACAGGTTTCTGGACTTTTGGATGGGAAGAAATGTTTTATCGCCACCGCTGCTTTTGGATCAGAGCTTGCTCCCCAAGTGGAAAGATTGAGGCAGTTTCGCGATCAAGTTTTGCGCAAGTCGAGCTTGGGAAGGTCCTTTATAAAGACCTATTACAAACATTCGCCGCCACTGGCTCGTTGGATTTCTGAACACGAAATCGCCAAGGTCTGGGTTCGCAGCCAGCTGTGGTTGATTCTTCTGGTTGCTGAACTCATCCTGATTGTGGGCTGGGTGCCTATGTTTTTTAGCGCAGTCGCAGTTTCGGTGGCCATCCTCAGTTGGTCACAGCGAAGCAGGGATGTGATCCTTTGAGGATTTTTCGGAAAGCTAATAGGGCGTTTCTTCTTTGTTGCTGCCTAACTTTCGCTTGCAGCATTTTCAGTATTAAAGCCTGGGCGCAGGCAGCGTCTTCAAGCATTCTTCCCGAAGTCCCACAAGAAGTCTTACCGGAACCAGTTCCGGAACCTATTCCCGACGCGATACCAGACACAATTCAGGATGCGACTTTTGATGAAGAAGCTTCAAGTCCGACCTCATCGACAAGCTCCTTATCGACGACTTCCACATCCAGTACCACGGCGACAAATCCAGACGCTCAGTTTGTAAAGCCCCCCGGACCTGCCCGCGGGGGTGTGATTAAAGCTCCGCATCCTTACACTTCCAAGGGCCTGATTCGTATCGAAGATGATGGCACCTACATCTATAAAACAAAAAGGATCACAAAGACTCATTCGGTTGCGGTCAAGGTTGGACCATCGACCCCTCCTAAAATCCAAGGTCCTCGAGATGGTGTTGATTTCTCCACAGTGTATGGTGGTCAAACTGTTACCGGAGTGAATGTCGACTATGAGTGGCAGGCACTGAAAGCATTTGGCTCATTGGGTTTACAATTTGGTGGGGGCTTGATCACTGTTACTGGTCAGGGTTTTCTGGCCAGTGGGGGAAGGGCGCTTGAGAAATACACTCTCTATATGCTTCCTCTTACGGGATTTGTTATTTATCGTTTCGAGTATTCTCGAAAGCAATGGCTCGTTCCTTACCTCTTAGGAGGCGGAAGCTTGGTGGGCTTGGTGGAAACCCGGGATGACAATAAAAGACCGGGAACGGCGGTGGCACCTGCCGTGGGTGGAGCCGCCGGCTTTCACCTATCTCTTACAAAGTTAGACAGCGTTTCTGCCTTTGAACTTTCTGAAGAATTCGGCGTGGCGGATCTTTGGCTGACAGTCGAAGGACGCGTGATGCAAGGGCTGCGTGCTGATGTCAATTATACGACTCAGATGCTATCAGCAGGCATCACCATGGACTTTTAAAAGTCATGAAAGTAGTGCTGTTAGTGTCCTACGACGGAACTGATTTTTGCGGTTGGCAAAGACAAAAAAAACATCGCCATGCTTCACCTTTGCCAAACATTCAAGAAACCATCGAACTCGCCTTATCGGCCCTTCTGAACGAAGAAATTTCACTGAGTGGTTCTGGCCGGACGGATGCGGGAGTGCATGCCATCAATCAGGTTTGCCACTTCGAAACTTCAAAAAAAATTCCGAAAGACCTTTGCTGGGCTTTGAAAGCAAAATTGCCACCGACAATTGTTGCAAAAAAAGCTTGGCTGGCTCCCGACGAATTTCATTCAACAATTTCCGCAACAAAAAAAACTTATCGCTATTGGATTTGGAATCACTCCCGAGGAAGTGCGCTGCTGAACCGTTACAGCTGGTGGATTCGTCTGCCCCTGGAGCTGAATCATCTGAATGCGATTTCTTCTACAATCCTTGGCAAGCATGATTTTGAAAGCTTTCGATCGGAAGGCACACCAGTGAAGCATTCCATCCGCACAGTTGAAAAGGCTATTTGGGTGCGGAAAAAAAGTGGCCTTTTGGAATTTTCCATCACTGGATCCGGCTTTATGAAACAAATGGTTCGAAACATCGTAGGCACCCACCTGGATATTTGTTTTGCAAAAGTCTCCGACGCCGAAGCCGCCGCAAAAATGAAGAAAATTCTCGCTGCCAAAGACCGCACCCAAGCGGGGCGGGCAGCTCCCCCTCAGGGTTTGTTCCTGGAAAAGGTTTACTATCCCACTCGGCTTGCTGGTCAACTGAAGCCGCAGTAGCTTTTTTAAATTTTTAGCTTAGGATTTTTCAGCAAATAGGATCTCACAGCACTCTGCAGAGTGTTTACGAGCCTGAATTTGAAATCCAAGCGCAGTCACTTTCGTGGAGAAACTGTCTCTGAGCATTCGGTCGCCATGAACTTCTACGAATAGATATCGAAACATACGAAAAATCTCCGGATCATGATTCAGAATTTCAAACTCTCCACCTTCGATATCCATTTTCAATAGATCGACGGCTTCAAAACTGTGTCTCTTGAGCAGTTCCCTCAAAGGTACGCTTGGAACAGTCACCTCTTTCCCAGGGCTGCTCGGTTCCTGAAGTCCTTGAAGGTGACTCATGCGATGGTTCTCAGAAATATGAAATTTCAGATCGCCATGTTTGTCACCGGAGGCAGCCACATTCTCTATGTTGAACTCAACAGGCAGTTGATAGCTTTTCATTTGAGCCGCAAATTCTTTCGCTAAGCTGGGATTGGCTTCTACGAACAGGCATTTTTTCAGATCGATGTGAGTTAAGAAATACAGCCCGGCCATGCCGGTGTTAGATCCTAGATCCACATAAGATTTGCAGCTGTCCAGTTTAAATGGGCTTGCATATTCTTGGCCCCAAAAAATTTCTTCAAACGAAGAAAGATCCGATGGCGAAAAAGATATAGGCAGCCGGATTGTTTTGCCGCATTTCAAAGGCAGTTGGATGTGAAACGAATAATTTTGAAAAAGGGGCCTCAACTTTGTTGCAAGTAACTTTCCCTTGGGCCCTCCGTATTCTGAAAGCCAGCTGAGTTTGAACAAAGGGTAATGCGCCATCAGCCACAAGAAATCTGTGGTGGCGATCTTGAAATTTTTTCGGAAAGTCCAAAGAGTGTTGAAGAATTCACCCATAGATCCAATGCTATTCATAAACATCACTTGAGTCGAATCGAATCGTCTCTTGAAAACTAGTCCTTAGTCCTTAACAGACAATTTAATTTGCGAAAATCACTCCATTCACGATATTCCAACTGCCAGCAAATTTTCGAATTTGCAGATCAGCTCAAGCTGACTCGGAAGGAAGCTCCAAAATGAAATTTAAAGAAATCGCGAAATCAAAAGAAGTCACTGCCATCATACCCACGCAGATACCATTGCTTCGAGAAATTCACTGGGTGATGCAGTCAAAAAAGCATCCCGTCACCGAGCGAGAGGCCGAGGCCATTGTCGATCTTCGTCGCTGCACCGTTCAGCTCAGCTTTGATCCCATTCGAATGCAATGGGAGGCCACAATCTTCCGTTCCGGACAATTGATTTTAAAAAAGCGAAGCTCCCTGTCTCATCGTGAAGGAGTGTCTTCCTTGCTTTGGCATTTTATTGATCTGACCGAAAAAATTCCTTGGAGTAAAATCCAGCGCGGCGAGATCTGGCGCACCAACAACGCGATTCTGGATTATCATTTTTGGCTGAGGTCTGAAATCGATGTGATTAGTCAGTCTCGCTCTTTACTCCTCTGCCAGTCATCGAGTGCAGCGATTCACTAAGGTAAATAGATGTCTTGAGCTCGTAGCTCGGCCTTCAGTGGCTCGTGGAAGGCCTAAGAACTAAGCGTTTTGAATGAAGTTTCGAAGCGCAGTTGCTTCCGAGCAACTGAAACTCAAGCTTTCAGTTGCGACTAAGCAACTGAAATTCAAAAGGAAAATTCACAAGTGAAGGCCCTGGCGGTGCACTCGGGCTTTCGATTAAAATTGAAAATCTGCAGGATTCGGCGAATGACTGTTGATTGCCATAACAGATTGCGCCAGAATTCTATGGGCCCGCGGTCCCTCAGGCCCGGCTTGACAAGAACTGATGCAGTATTTAGAACCTTGAGTTCTTGGTTTTCAAGAATCGTTTGTATTTTTAGAAGTAAGGGTAGTGTTCATGGCAAAGGCTACAAGCAAAACAGGTAAATCTACAGGATCAGGGGTCAAGAAAAAGGCCACTGGTGCAACCAAGGGAGCTAATAAAAAGGCCCCTGCTCGCAAGGCTTCCACCAAAGCTGGTGGTCTTGAGGCAAAATCTTCTGCCGTGGAAGAAGCTGCAATGGCGGCTCGCAATTCCACAGATTCTTTTCTAGTAAGAAAAGAAGATGCCGAACGAGGCTGGTGGATCGTCGATGCAACTGGGCAAAAAGTGGGTCGTTTAGCGACGGCTGTTGCTACTTTGATTCGTGGTAAACACAAGCCGACTTTTACTCCTCATGTTGATCACGGTGATTTCGTCGTCGTCATCAATACTGATAAGATCGTATTGTCTGGAAATAAGACTCTAGTTAAAAAATACTACCGTCACTCACGATTCTTCGGATCTTTGAAGGCAAAAACTGCAGAACAGTACATGAAAGAAGATTCTACTTTCATCGTAAAAGAAGCGGTTGAAGGAATGTTGCCTAATAATAAGATGGCAAATGGTTTGATTCTTAAACTCAAAGCATACAAAGGGGCTGAACATCCTCATTCTGCCCAGAAACCTCAGGTCTATCAGATGACGACAAGGAAGGGCTAATTCATGGCAGTCGATAAGTTTTATTATGCAACCGGAAGACGCAAAACCAGCGCTGCTCGTGTATTTTTGAAGCCTGGAAAAGGCGAACTCGAAATCAATGGCAAAAAGGCTGATGATTATTTAAGACGCCTTCAATCTAAAATGGTTATTGTGCAGCCTTTGGATCTCGTGAACATGCTTGATAAAATCGATGTGCGAGTGACAGTTACTGGTGGTGGCGAAGCTGGACAAAGCGGAGCCATCCGACATGCCATAGCTCGTGCGCTGACCGCTTTGGATCCTAACCTCCGACCTGCTTTGAAAAAAGCTGGTTACCTCACTCGAGATGCGCGTGAAGTGGAAAGAAAGAAATACGGATTGCACGGAGCTCGAAGAAGACCTCAGTACTCCAAGCGTTAAGATTTCTTGGATACAGCAAATTTCTGGGTTCTTTATCAGGACCCAGATTTGGAAGAAGCCCCTCGCAAAAGGGGCTTTTTGCTTTTTGTGGCTCGCATTCGACAGGCTTTAAAATCGATCCGTACATTTCAGTTGAGCCAGGTGAGTTACAAAGATGTCCGCCTGGGAAAAACTTTGACAGTTTTTGGTCTCAATTTCTAGCCAGAGAAGGCCTTCTTACTTTCTATTCGAATTCTTAGCCAAAACAGACGCTTAAGTGGCGAAATTTGGGATTCAATTGAACATTGGCATCTGGATTGAATACTTAACTTTTTGAATGAATGAATCATTCCTATCGATGGCATTGTTCATCGATTTTTTAAGGAGGAATCAATGACGAAATTTCTAGTGCTTACGTTTTCCTTGAGTCTTTTATTATCCACCAGTGTGTTTGCAAACGAGACTGAGGATCGTGTTGCAGAGTTTGATTTAGGTATTAAACAAAAATTGGCTCAACTTTTTGACAAAGAAGAAAGCGAATCGGGCAAGGCTTGTCAGTTCAGGCCTCTGCTGATGGGCGAAGCCTTTGGGACTCGCTATTTGAACCTCATGGTGACCAGGGGATCTCGCCGTTACCGCTGTGAACCTATCGAGAACACAAAAAATACGAAAAAAATGACACTTGTCTGCGATAGTCTTTTGTATGACGGCGTTGAGCCATGTCGTTCAAAATTAGTCCCAATCTATAAATATGCGGGTCCAGCTGCTACAGTTCAATACGTTCAGTCTGCAGGTCAAGGCGAGCTAGAGATAAAAGTTTTTCTTACCGATGGAAACAGCAAAGAGCTCAATTGCGAACTCAATCAAGAGCTCAATCAAACGAAGGAGCTTCCCTATTCGGATCTTTCCTGCAATTAGAGAAAAAGGACCCCGTCGGGTGGGTTGGTAGGGGATGACCCGACGGCAGTCCGCAAAAATAATACTCTAAAAATTAGTGATGAGCTTCTTGGCCAGTGAACTGGTCATGTTCAGTTGAGCCTACAAGCGCTGATGTGGAAGCGGTACCTTCCGTCACCAAGTTCAGCACCTGATCGAAGTAACCAGTGCCGACTTCTTGTTGATGTCTGACAGCGGTGTAGCCCAGGGGCTGAGCCTTGAATTCTTGCTCTTGCAAGGTCACATAGGCGGTCATACCCTGTTCAGCGTAATTTTTCGCAAGATCAAAAGTGTGATAGTTGATCAGATGCCAACCGGCCAAAGTGATGAACTGGAATTTATATCCCCAGCTGCCCAGCTTTTTCTGGAATTCTGCGATTTCCGTGTCGTTCAGAGTGCTTTTCCAATTGAAGGACGGGCTGCAGTTGTAAGCCAGAATTTTTCCAGGATATTTTGCGTGAATGGCTTTTGCGAAAGTTTCTGCCTCTTGCATATTGGGCTTTGAAGTTTCAAACCACAGCACATCTGCATAGGGAGCATAAGCCAAAGACCTTGCAATTGCGTAGTCAAGACCACCTGTAATCATGGAATAGCCTTCTGGAGTTCTTTCGCCAGTGATGAAAGGCTTATCTGCAGTGTCGATGTCGGAAGTCATCAGGTTTGCACTCAAAGCATCCGTTCGAGCGATGATGACTGTGGGGACTCCCAAAACGTCTGCAGCTAAGCGAGCGCTTTTCAGAGTTCGCACAAAAGTAGATGTGGGCACGAGAACTTTTCCAGCGAGATGCCCACATTTTTTCTCCGCAGCCAACTGGTCCTCAAAATGGACACCAGCTGCGCCCGCCTGGATCATGGATTTCATCAATTCAAAAGCATGCAAAGGACCACCGAATCCAGCTTCAGCGTCTGCAACAATGGGAGCATACCAGTCTGTCGCTTTAGGGGTGCCTTTGGTTTGCCGATCGATTTGATCAGCGCGCGTGAGTGCGTTGTTTAAACGCTGCACCAACTGGGGAACAGAGTTTGAAGGATAAAGACTTTGATCGGGATAAGTTTGACCAGACAGATTGCCGTCGGCAGCGACTTGCCAACCGCTGAGATAAATAGACTGAAGACCGCCTTTAACCATTTGTACGGCTTGGGCTCCAGTGAGGGCACCAAAAGTATTCAGGTAATTGGGGGAGTTCAGCTTTCCCCAAAGTTTTTCAGAAGTGTGTTTGGCAAGAGTGTGTTCGACAAGCAGAGAGGGTCTTAGTTTGATCACCTCTGCCGCGGTATAATTTCTTTCGATGCCTTTCCAGCGAGGCTCGGTCTTCCAATGAGTTTCTAAATCTCGGATTTGTTGTTCGCTGTCAGTGTCAATGTTCTTGATGTTGGTCAATGTATCCCCCTGTTGATTAGGTGCTCGCATTTAAGAGTCAGAAACTCAGGAAATTCTGAGTTTAAAATCAATTCAGCAAGTGCACGTTCGGACAAGTCCCTCGTGCGCAAAAGCCCTTGAGCAGCAGCTTTGTCGGCTTCTTCTTTGAGCCATTTTTCGATGTGGGCTTTCTCCAGTGTGAAGCCATCTTTTAATTGCACACGGTGCTGCAGCCATTGCCAGATTTGGCTTCGAGAAATTTCCGCCGTGGCTGCGTCTTCCATTAAATTATGAATGGCGACGGCTCCAGTTCCGTTGATCCAATTGTCTAAGTAGACCAAGGCAACGAAAAGATTACTGCGAACACCTGCTTCGGAGACAGAGGCATTAGGAATATGAATGTCTGAAAGCTCAGTGTCATTGGAAGGGCCAAGGGCTATGCGGTTTTTCTGATTGGAGTTGTCGCCGAGGATTTTTTCAAATTCTTCTCGGGCCACTGAAATCAAATCAGGGTGAGCCACCCAAGTTCCATCAAAACCCATGCTGACTTCGCGAGTTTTGTCTTCGCGAACTTTGATTAGAGCCTGAGCGGTAACCTCGGGTTCCTTGCGGTTGGGAATAAAGGCAGACATACCGCCCATGGCATGGGCACCGCGCTTGTGACAGACTTCGACGATGCGTTCGCAGTAAGCCTTCATGAAGGGAACATTCATCGTGACCTGTTGACGGTCGGGGAATACATGATCTTTGCGATGATGAAACTTTTTAATCCATGAAAAGATATAATCCCAGCGACCCGCATTGAGGCCGACAATGTATTTTCGCAGTTCGAAAAGAATTTCTTCCATCTCAAAAGCTGCGGGAGCCGTTTCAATCAAGACTGTTGCTTTAATGGATTCAGGGCGAAGGCCTAAATAGTTTTCGCTAAATTCAAAAACATCGGCCCAAAAGCGAGCTTCGAGATGGCTTTCCATTTTCGCAAGGTAAAAGTAGGGACCGGTACCTTTAGAAAGCAGCACTTCAGCGTTATGAAACAGGTAAGTACCGAAATCGAAGAGGGAAGCCGAGATGGCTTCCTTATCGACGGAAAAATGACTTTCCGTCATATGTAGGCCTCGGGGCCGAACGATGAGGGTCGCAAGTTTTTCATTCAAGCGATAAGTTTTACCTTCGTTTTCAAAGCTCAGACTTTTGCGTGCGGCCTGATTGAGAGCCAAATGCCCTTCCAGAATTCGTGACCAGGCGGGCGCAAGTGCATCTTCAAGATCAGCCATAAACACATTTGCTGCTGAATTCAGGGCATTGATGATCATTTTAGGTTCTGCGGGTCCGGTGATCTCCACGGTTCTGCATTGAAGATCCAGGGGTGTCGAGGTCACTTGCCATTGAGCCTGACGCACAGAACGTGTGCTTTCTAGTTGGTGTAGTGTTTCGCCGTCTTTGAATTTCCGATCTCGTTCGCGACGCTTTTCGAGAAGGCTGAGACGTCGGGCTCCAAAGGTCCGGTGGAGGGCCTTGAGGAAGGATTCCAGTTCATTTGTGATCAGTGCGGTTGAGTTCTGCGCGCTTGGTTTCTGCGCCGTTAGTTCGTGCTCAGTTCGTTTTTCCATATTCGAAGCTCTAACTCGTTTTTATACAAATGTACAAAATTACTTGTCGCGGCGTTAAATTATTCCAAAAGGCACCTCCTAAAATTTGGGGACGCGGTGCTTCGCTGCAAAGAAAACACACATTTGATGTGAAAATATTTAGACAGTTTCGCTGGGATTCCACGGACAGCGAATTCAATTAAGACGAATCGAATAATTTTCTCTGAGAATGGTGAAAGTCGGATCTAAACTTTGAATTGTGACATAGCAAATATTGGAGGGAATTATGGTTGATTCTCTGAAGCGACACCAAGAGGGTGTCTCAGAAAAACGAAGTCAGGTGTTGGTGGTGGCGGCGGCCCTTATGGCGCTGCTCAATGTGGGTTGCAGTTCCGCAACAAATCCTGTGGGAACTCGGCAAGTGCAAGAGTCCACAGATCAAGCTTTCAATCCAGGCGATGGTAAGCAAAGCAGCGGACTTCAAATGATGAAGTTCGATTTGAATCGTCATCCAATGACAAAGACGGTTTGCGATCCCTTTGATAATGGCACGACGACCGATCCTGAAATGGGAGTGAAGGCCTCGCTCTTTTATCGCGGTGCTGGTCAGCCTCGCTGGTATACAGCTCAGGAATATATCGATAAAGGTGTGGCTTCGCCGCAAACTTTATTTTTCTCTGACCTATTCGTGCCCACGCGCATGTTTTCTGCGGGCTTTGCCACTCAGGCTAGTGAAACGGTCAAAGATGATTCTGGCAGTCAGCTGATTGAGTATTTTGCCTTGAAGTTTGAAACTCAGCTGACCCTAGCGCCAGATGATCCAGAAGGCGACTATGAGCTCTCGAATCTTTCCGATGATGGCTCGATTGTGCGCCTTAAAATTGATGGAGTTTGGCAGACGATCATTAGCAACGATGGGGACCATTCCACTAAGATGGGTTGCAGTCAGACTTTGGTGCCGATGACTCGGGGAAAATCTTATCCGATGGAAATTCTTTATTACCAAGGGCCCCGCTTCCATATTTCGCATGTGCTCATGTGGCGCTTGTCCCATTCTGCACAGCTGGGCAAAGACAAGGAGTGCGGTAAGATGGGCAATAACTATTATTTCGATGTGAACAATGGATCGGCGCCACTGGCGGCTTACAATGGTTTGCTTGCGAGGGATTGGCGACCTCTGCGACCAAGCAACTATATGATCTCCGCTGGAGAGGTCTTCAATCCATGCGTTCAGGCGGCACAGAATCCGGTGGTTTCTAACTTTATGGTTGAAGAAATTACAGCAATCAATGCGACTGTGTCTTGGGTGACAGATATCCCTGCGACTTCGCAGGTCCTTTACAATGTGAAGGGGACTTCCGCTCAAGAAATTACAGCATCGGACAATTTGCTGCGCACTCAGCACCGCGTACAGATCAATGGCCTGACACCAGGTACGACTTATTTACTCCAAGCAGTGAGTACGGGTGAAGCGCTCGGCAAAGGGGTCAGCGAAGTGCTTGAGGCAACCACTTTTGCACTCGAGCAGTAGGCGAGAGCAACAGCCAGAGCAGTAAGCGAGAGCATTGATCAAGAGCAATAGCAAGAGCAGTAAGCGAGGATTTTTTCCAAACCTGGAATGACTTTTTGACCGCACCAATGGCCTCCGATAGAGCGGAGGCCGAGGTGCGGTGTGCTGGCGGAATTATTCACTTCAAGTTGGATGGCTTTTGTTCCCCTCGGGGCCATTCATTATCAATCGAACGCCACAATCAATCCACCAAATCAGCTTTGCACAGAGTCAGCCCAGTCCGCAGCATTGATGGAAGATTTTGAATTTTTGCAGCCTCATCCGACTAAAGATTTTGAATGGATCCGGGCAAATCTGGGAAACTGTTCTCATCCCTTAGTGAGGGCTCTTGCTTGGCTTCACAGGCATTCGGATGATTTGCATTCCCCGAAAGGGGTTTTCCAAGCGGGAGTTTTTACTTTTTTAAAGTCACGCATTCGAACCATTCGTTTTGAAAATGAAGAGACTGCGCACATTTGTTTGAACCCAGGCATTGCAGCATTCGTGGACGTGAAAATTCCGAACACCATTCGGGTTTGCCCGAGTTATTCAGAGCTGGAATCGACTCTGGTTCTTGCGCAGCTTTTGCTTCATGAGGCGCGGCACGTGGATGGTCATCCTCATGTGCTTTGCGCTCAGGGAGAATTTGCCAATGGTTGGGTGCACGCTTGTGATGAAAAAATCGAAGATCAGGGCTCCTATGCGATCGGTGCAGAATTTCTAAAAATAGTGATTCAAAGTGAAGGCCTTCCAGAGACCGTGCGGAACGAGGCTCGGGGGTTGTTGTTCGCGGATTTGATCAGTCGATTCAACCAGCTTCCCTATGGACTGAAAAGGGGAGCGCTCCTCAAAGCAAAGACAGGCAGCGCATTTTTCTATGATGGAAAACAGAGAATCGAAATCTCCGCAGCTGGTGGGCGGTCCTTGCAAAGTTCTCTTTTAATCAGTCGAAGTGGTCAGCCGACCCTTTTTGAAAAAGAAACTGGCGCAGTTTCGACTCTGCATATTGGTTCTGTTTGGCTTGATACATTGGGCGATTTCGCTGATCTTTTTCGTAAAAATTTTCAAATCAATCCATGGTCGAAGTTATTGGACGTATACTATGGAAAAAGCTACGCCTGCTTTCTTTTTGCCTCAAAGCTACATTGTGGAAAGCATGGGGAGCCTGACAAAAGCTTTGCGCTGAAGTCGATGAAGGCACAAAGTTTTCTGCATACGGAAAATTCCAAACTTTTAAAACGCGGGGAAATCTATCTTGCTGACGGAAGTAAAAAAGTGATTGCTCTTCCCAAAGCCTTCGGCTTATTGGGAAGTATTCGTGACAGCAACTGGCAGAAAGATTACCTGCCTCAATCTGCTATTGGTTACTTTGTGTTGAATCCAAGCAAGGAGCTATTGCTTCGTGCAGACGGTCGTCTTATGTCTTATGATTTTAGCAAAAGAAAGTGGGCTGAGGAAGGCGAACAGCTTGGATTCGAATCCCTGACTGGCCCGATTTTTTGGACCGAAGAATCCTTGCTGCAGTAGTTGTGGGCCCTGCCAGTTTATCCTGTTCTCGGTACCCTGCGTTTCAAAAAGGGAACTGTTACCTAAGTCTTGCTGCAGTAGTTAAGCTTCGATATACCCAGAGCATGTCAAGCCAATCTCCGGACAGCAATTCACTGACTAACTCTGAGAACATTTTAAGATTCCTTTTTCTGATTTCTGTGGCTTCTACAATCGGTAGCTTAATTTTTAGCGAGCTCATGAAATTTCCTCCTTGTGAACTCTGTTGGTATCAGCGCATCTGCATGTATCCCCTCATGGTGATTTATGGACTTGGCCTTTTGAAGACAGGTCAAGACTGTCTACAATATGCTTTAGGCTTGGTGGTGATCGGCTTGCTGCTGGCGGGCTATCATAACTTGCTTTACTTTGAAGTGATTCCGAAAGCTCTTGCGCCTTGTTCCGAGGCTTTGTCTTGCTCCACAAAGCAGATTGAATGGTTTGGGTTCATAACCATTCCGATGTTGGGGTTTTTATCTTTTCTGAGTCTTTTTGTAATCCATTGTTTCGAATATTTTAAGAAGGGATCTGTCCATGCGAGGAAATAAGTTTTTTATTATAATGGTTGCGGTGGTTGCTGTTTTCACGGTGATAGCCGCGCGGGTAGTTTTGCAGAATCAGAATAAGAACGAGCAAGTTCCTCCTGAAATTATGGCCTTACTTGTGAAAGACCATAGTCCCACGCTTGGCTCGAAAGATGCCCCTGTGCATTTGGTTGAATTTCTAGATCCTGAGTGTGAGTCCTGTGCCGCCATGGATCCCATCGTTAAAGGCTTAGTCAAAGAATACGAAGGCAAGATTTTCTACACGGTAAGATATATGCCTTTTCATGGGAACTCGGCTTATGCTGCGGCAATGTTGGAAGAAGCTCGCGAGCAAGGTAAATATTGGGAATCGCTTTCGACGCTGTTTCATCAAATCGGAAATTGGGGCGACCATCATGAACCTAAGCCCGAATTGATCAAAGGCTACCTCACTGAGCTCGGAGTAAAGTTCGACAGCCTCGATGACAAGGCAATCATCGAAAAACATTCTTCAAAGATTAAGCTCGATGAAACTGACGGCAAAAGATTGGGAGTCAAATACACCCCCACCTTTTTCGTGAACGGACGTATGCTAGCGGACATCGGTTATGAACCAATCAAAGAAGCCATCGAAGCCGCTTTGAAGAAGTGAAAAGGTAACAGTTCCCTTTTTGGTGCGCGTCGCGTTTCAAAAAGGGAACTGTTACCTGAATTCCGTCCCACTTTGAGACACTGCTGCGAATTTTTGAGGAATCTAGAAGAATTCGTATAGACTGAGGTCAGTAGGGGGAACTATGCGCCGATCTTGGTTGATTGTGTGTATTCTTGGGGGCCTGGTCATGTTCTTTCAGAACTGCGCACCGCCCATGAAGGCTGCTCAGGATCAGATTGCTGGAATTCCTGCTGACGGGAATGCGGCAGATGATCAGGGGAACTATTCTAAGCTCTCGACGAGCACCTTTGATACTCTGACTATTATAGATAATGAAAAATCTGTGGATATTGATTTGATCTCCGGCCGGGCCGACGCTTTCATGGGCAGTCGCAAAGGCGAGGCTTATTGTTTTCAAGCCTCAGATCTTGCGAATGCGCGGGCCATCTTGGAATCGGCTGAAGTCTGTGAACCTCTTCAGCCTTACTTGCAAGAAGAGGGTCGCATGTGCAGCCAAGTTTACCAGTATGCGCACTCGGCAATCGGAAAAGGATCACAAAAGTTGATGCTTGGTGAGCGCTTCAATGGTTGCCACATTGCCACGGATCTTTGTGGAGAGGCTGCAAGCTTACTCAAGGCCGAAGTCGCTAAATTGAAATCTTTGTTGTCAGCTCGCGCTTGCAACTAGGATATCTAACAAGTGGTTGCTAAAAGTACCGGCAATAAGTATTTTAGCAGCCAATGAAGCTAAACTCAGAAAAACAGACTGACACTCACAATTTCAAACTTAAAGATGGTCGGAACCTCAGTTATCGAGAGATAGGCTCTCGTATGGGCCGACCTCTTTTATTTTTCCACGGCTTTCCGGGTTCTTCGGTGCAAGCCACTGTAGTTCCTAATCCTGAAGTCTATACTCCCTTTCATCTCATTGCAGTGGATCGGCCAGGCTTTGGAGCTTCGGAGCACGATCCCAATCGAACCCACCTCAGTTTTGCACAAGATCTGCAGCAGCTTCTTAATTTTTTGAAGATCGATGAAGCTCACCTCTTGGCTGTTTCCGGAGGCAGCCCCTATGCATTCGCGACAGCACAGCTTCTCGGGTCCAGGGCTTTGTCCCTGAATGCTGTGGGAGGTTTGGGGCCCTTAGTTGAGGGCGATTTTATGAAGGAGATGAAATCCTTCGCCAAGTGGGGACTTAAGGTCTCCAGCCGGTCTGATATCGCGGCCGTCACATTGATGACATTGCTGCAGTCATTGATCACGCGGCGGGAAAAGAAGCCGGCTATCGATAAAGGCTTTAAGTTTTTGCTGAGGGGTCTCCCCGCGGCCGATAAAGAGTTTATTTTAAATGACGAACTGCGAGCGAAATTTCGAGCTTCTATGAAGCATTCTTTTCTGAATGGCCCCAAGGGTTCAGCGAAAGATCTGCAGTTAATGACCCAGGACTGGGGCGTGGATTTTAAAAATCTTAAGGTCCCTGTCAGATTGTGGCACGGAGCTTTGGACACGATTGTACCTGCTCGGCACAGTATTGATCTGGCGGCTCGTATTCCCCAGGCAGAGCTTCGGGTGCTTGAAAACGAAGGTCACTATAGTGTGCCTTTAGGCAGACTGGGTTTGATTCTGCGGCCTTTGCTCGAGGTTTAGACCAGCATCACCTAAGAGCTCCAGTTGATCGAATCACGTCGACTTGTTGAAAAGTCTTTTATCTAGCTGCTTTAACAGCTTCAAGCCATTCAACAATGAGTTGAAGCATTTTAACACGTTCTTCGACAGGCAGATGGGTGTCGCTCAGCTTTGGCGGCATATGATTATTTGCGACGACTTTATAGATCCAACTCGCTTTTGGATCTTCTATATTAGTTTAAGTATAAACAAAGAAATACTTTTCTTGTAGAAACCTCTTTTCATTTCCTTTGTAATCAAAAGGATCAATGCGCACCCCAGCTGGTGGACTAGAAAAGCGACCATGGCAGTGACTGCAGTAGACGTTGAGATAATCCCTCTGCAAAATTACGAATGGAGAGGTGGGTGCCTGAGCCAGATCTTGAGCAAAGCACGGAATCAATTCATTTCTAAGCGCCGCCCAATTCTTAGCAGCCATTTTAGCAGGAAGATTGAAGCCGTTTGGTAAAATCTGATTTGGGATGGCGTCGATTTTCCCGCAGTCCTGAGCTTTCAGAAGAGAGTGATGTGCAAAAATCAAATTGAAAAGGAAAAACCATTTTAACATTGTAGGCTCCTCTCTCTCCGGTTCACTGATAAGTCTAAGGTTTTAGAATATCATGCTAAGAGCATGCCAGGCCTGCGATATAATTTTATTGAGTTTGTGAGACTTCAGTCTGTTTAAGAACAAGCAAAATCGCAGAATGCTGACAGATACTTGCTGAGGAAAATATCGCTCGTTCTTGTAAATCGATAAGTCAGAGCTTCCCAGCTTTCGAGAACTTCCAGATTGCTGGGATCACCTTTATCGTTCGCGATTGGAGCGACTTTGTCTTTCAGTTTAGACCAGCTGCTCATGCTCCCCATCTAATAAATTGACGAAACGGCCTTTATGAAGGAAAGCACTGCAATACTTTTTTGTTTGGGGGGCCCTGCCGTGACAACCAAAATCTATTCTTATCTGCTTTCTGTCGCTTCAGTCTCCATTTTGGTTGGTTCTTGCGGACTGGCGGCAATGGCTGTCGATTCTGGTCGCTACAATGTCATTTCTAGTTCGGATGCAACACTTGTCAGTTTTACCAAGTGGCAGGAAAAGAATATTGAACTTGCCGATTGGAACAACCCAATACGCAATCAAGGTGCGATCGGTTCTTGTCAAAGTTTTGCTTTTCTAGGCGTCGTGGAAAATCAAGTCTTTCATCAATTCGGTGTGAGTCTTGATCTCAGCGAGCGCTATCAGCTGTTCACTAATTTTATGGAATTTTCCGGAATGGGTGCTGCGCCCACACAGCTTTCGAAATTTCATCTGAACTTTGCGAAGTGGGGAGCCCTTCCCGAAGAAATGTATCCTTATAAATTTATTGAAGACAATGCAGCGGTCTTTCAGGTGGATTCGGCTCAAGGCTTAGAAAGTCAGGTGGAACCCGCTCTGGATAAAGCTCTGAAGGGCGTGGTGGATCCTTTTGAAAAATCAAAAATTCTGCAAGAGGCACAATTTTTTGGTCCCTTGCCTGAGGGAAAACCTTCAATTGCACTTCCGGTGAAAGCTTTGCGTGTGAATGAGGCTAGGCCCCAGCGATTCGTCGCTGTCGCGGGGTCGGCCGAAGAGGTTCCTTGTTTTTCGGAGGAAGCGTTAGGCTCTGGAGTGGTTGTGAGTCCCTCGGAATTTGCTCAGCATTGTTTAGCTTATGAAGAAAAGAATTTTTCTGTGCATTCAATCTATGAAATTTCACATTCCTTTAAGACATTGCAGGAAATTTGCTCCGGCGCCGACAACCGTGCGGTGGTGGCGGGTTTGATACTAAGAGAGCGGCAAGAAATTTTGCGCTCCATTCTGATGAGCTCTATATTAAAGCGATCTTCTTTGATTGCGATATCGGTGCCGGACACACTTGATGGCAAAAAAAGTGTGCTTTGGCAATCTGCTGGGACTACGACTCATGCCGGACATGCGGTTGTGGCCTTGGGATTTTTGATGAAGAAAGATTTGTTGAATCTGAGGAGTCATTTCGCAGGACTGTTGGGCTCCGGTTTGTTTGATGAGCTAGCTCAGACCTTAGATGCGGATTACAAGCGCCCTTTGTCCCCAGCGAATGAAGAAGAACTTCAGCGCGTTCGGCTGGATTCCAAACTAGGTCAGGCGATTCTTGCCGAGCAAGGAATAGTCGTTGTTCGCAACAGCTGGGGCGACATCGCCGGCAAAGGCGGCTATCAAGCACTGACTTTCGATTATTTGCTGGAGCATGGAATGATGTCGGTGCATTCGGCCTTTAGTCCTAGTCTCGATTTGGGTCAACCTGAAGGGTTGGAGTTTTTGGTTACCGGCAAGGCGAGTGAGGCAGCGGCTAAGTTGGTGGATGGGTTTTGTCCCTAAAGTCTCAATGAATAGCCTCTAATTTTAATTTAATTCTATCGAGTATCAACTTGAGAATTTTACAACTACCTCCAAGAAGTCATTGAGATGCTGTGATAGTCTAATCTGAGACACATTAAAAATGTTAAATTGGACTCGACTCTAACACTGATGTTCCGATATTTCCAGAATGGAATATAGCTTATGGGTATAAGATATATAATTGGTCTTCTACTACTCTTTACGATTCCAGAACTAAGAGCACAGCTCGATTCGAGGGGCGTCGTCACAGGAGCAAGTCCTAAAGCCTCTGGAGCCGGGCTACAGCAACTTTCCGAATTACCTGACAACAAGCCCATTGTTAAGCCACTGAAAGAAGGTATGAAGCTCTGCGCTCCTGGTTGTGACTCCATAAGAAACTGGGGAATTACCGGGGATGCCGCTCATAAAGCACGGCCTTCTTGTCATAATTCCGATGAAGCGATCGACATTGCAGCGGTAGGCTGCCCCAATGGAGAAATGTCGCCCACCCAAAACAAAGACAAGTTTGAGGAATTTGTCACTTGCATGGGAACAAAAGCGAAAAAGCAATACGAGAAAGAAAGATACTACGGGAAATGGTGGAGTCCTTTATTGCAATTGAAAGATGCGGTTTTGGGAGACGGATTCAAAGTGCTCTATGATGGAATTCCGCAGTTTGAAAGTAAAGGGAAAGGACATTCTGGACATGTTCACATTCAGCTTAAGCAATGCAGGCCCAAGAGAGGATAGTTTTCTTCAATGAATAAATTGATGGGATATTTAATATTTGCGAATATCGGCTTAATGGTAATGTCGAGTCTGCCTGCTATTGCTAACAAGCAGCTCAAGTCAGAAAGATTCAAAATGAATTCAGGTCATGAGTTGAGCTTTCGACTGATTGATTATGGGGAACCTGTATCTCGTCCGCTTCGAATAGAAATGGATATTCTCTGCAAAGGCGAGAAAAACATAAAAAAGATAGAGCCCATCTATCTCTGCAAATTCCAGAAAAGATCATTTGATTCTTCGACGGGGGAATTGATAATTTTTTACGGTTCCCCACACGTAGACGAGACTGGGAATTCGAAATGTTCACACTTGGAATCCACAGAGATATTGATTTCGAAAAGCTGTCGGTAGTTGTGGAAATTGGATTATTCTGAACGGTCAATCCAACAATCAAATCTCATTTTGTAACGTCGAACTCCAATACAAAAATTTCGAGTTCGACACACTTTTATGTCTAAAGTCGAAACAGTTGTCTGCCGATAAGGCATGAGTATTGAAGTTAGACAGAGGTATATGCAGACACTTAACGACTCTAAAATTTCAGTACAAAATTTTTCAAGAAATGGATTATGTCTGATGCTGGCGATCTGTTGTTTATCCTTAAACAGTGCAGCCGATGATTGCTCGGAGCAAGAAGGACAATGCAGTAAACTTCCTGATCCAAAAGTTTCCGTGAATCTTGAAAAAAAATGTATGTGTATCAATATGAGTGGTAGCAAAAAATGTTTTAAGATAGATATTGGTACTGGTGGTCCAGATATGACAACGTCCGGACCAGGCAAAATGCATGATGCTGAAGGTGCTAAATATCAAACAAGAGCTGACGTTGGCACAACTAACTATGACAATGATGCAATCGCGATGGGGATTGGTGCAAATGATTCGGTTGGTAAGTGGATTCATAAAACACAAGGTTGTTCAGACGGCGGCAAGCAGGCTACAAAGGGCTGCATTGCCGTGCCATGCAAACATTGGACAGATTTGAAAAAGGTGTTTTTAGAAAGTAAGAGTGATTCGGGTCCAAATTTAGCAGTTTGTGGAAGCAATGAAGGTGATCCATCTGTAAAATACAAAAAGTTTGATAAAAATAGCAAAGATTCTGTTGAGACTGACTTGAAGGCGCCAAGCGATTTGAATAGAGATGCTAAGGATCGATAAATTAAGAGGGCTGTTCCATGAAGTTTGTAAATAAATTCTTAAAATCAATTGTAGCAATAACTGTTTTTTTTACTGCATTTCCAAGTTTTTCCAAAATTGCTTTAAAAAGTAATTCTACTGGTGCGGTAAAATTTGATCTGAAGTTTGGAAGCGATTTGCCTATCAAAAAGGGCCATCTGATCGAAATCCATTCATATTCCAAAAAGACAGGAACATATGTTGTTTCAGCAGTTGAGTTTCCTGGAGAGGGCCGTTCAAATGTCACCAAAGCTGCCTTAGCTCGTGCGGTTGGCTCTATACGATCAAAAGGATTTGAATCGGATGTTCTTGGGTATGTTGGAAATCAATATAAACTAGACCGTGACTTATCGACACTTTTTCCCGCCGAGCTAAAGGAATTGGAAAAAAAGTAGTTCAGCTTCCTTTGAGCATTTGGCCCAAGTGATTTGACAAAATAGGATTTCGATTCCATAATTGACAAATATGTGGATTCAAAGAGATATTTCGAGTGTTGCAAACTCGAATCAAGACCCAATTCAGATTTTTAGAGGACCTCGTCAGTGCGGAAAGTCCAGCCTGATCCTTAAGCTGGATCCTGAATTTAGGGAGGTGTCCCTCGACGATCCTTCACTACGAGAGCTTGCTCAGACAGATCCTGAAGTTTTTCTTAAACAGTTCGAAGGCGAAAAACTTTTTATCGATGAAGCTCAGTATGCTCCAAATCTTTTTCCTTCTTTGAAGCGGATGGTTGACCTCTATAAACGAAAAAATTCGAAAATAGAAACGATCTTGCGGCTAACGGGTTCAAATCAAATTCTGATGGATCGAAATGTGAAAGAAAGTTTAGCAGGGCGCGCGAGCTACTTTGATATGAACACCCTGAGTGTTTCGGAGATCCGTCGATCCAGCGATCTCTCAATACAGGAGATTCTTTATCGTGGAGGCTGGCCAGAACTTTATGTTCGTGAAGGCAAAGATCCCAAAAAATATTTGGACGATTACATCAACACCTATGTCGAAAAGGACATCGTTCTCGCAGCCGGAATACAAAAATCGAACGAATTTTTGAAATTCACACGTCTCCTGGCAGGACGAGTGGGGCAACTTCTCGATCTTTCGTCTTTGTCCAGGGAAGTTGGAGTCGATGCCAAGACCATAAAAGAATGGACTTCAGTTCTTGAAAGAATGCATTTGATCGTCTTGGTTCAGCCCTTCTTTTCAAATCTTTCTTCAAGGTTGACGAAAATGCCAAAAGTGTATTTTGTCGACACAGGGCTTGCTTGCCGTCTTCAAGGTTGGACTTCTTCTGGTCCGATACTCACTTCGCCCCAGCAAGGGCACCTTTTTGAAAATTTAGTTTTCTCAGAAATTTTTAAATTGAATCTGAATTTTCAACTGGGTTGGCAGATCTTTCACTGGCGATCCCGCGCTGGGGAAGAGGTTGATTTTCTGATCCAGAAGGCCCCAAACGAATTTATTTTTATCGAAGTTAAAGTGGGCGCTTCGAGCGCGCCGGATCTGTCTAGCTTTCCTGAGGTCCGGAAGGTTTTTGGAGGCAAGCCTCCGCCCTTAATCGTCTGTCAGCAAGAAGGGGAGCGAGTCACAGGTCCAAGAGTTCCGATTTCATTTTTAGCAGATTTCCTCTTGCGGACAGACTGACACATTTACCATATGCAAATAGACTTGCACAAAGTACTACTATATGAAAGTATAGTTGCATATGGTAAGGCCGTTCTGGGTCACAAAAATTCATGAAAAATGGCGAGAAAAGTCTGTTGTGTGGCTGACTGGCGTGAGGCGATCCGGTAAAACGACACTTTGCCAAAGTCTCACACCCAAAGCCTATTATGACTGCGAGCTTCCTCGCATTCGGCAAGCACTGGAGGATCCAGAGGCCTTTTTTAAGGATCAGACAGAAGTTGCCATTACCCTTGATGAGATTCATCGTTTGGATAATGCCGCAGAAGTCTTAAAGATCGCAGCGGATCATTTTCCTAAGCTACGTGTGATAGCGACGGGATCTTCCACCCTGGCTGCGGGGAAAAAATTTAAAGATTCACTGACAGATCGTAAGAGGACCCTTTTTCTGCCTCCCATTCCTTGTTTTGAATTGAAAGTGTTCAATCAAAGCCTCGAAGATCGCCTATTGCGAGGTGGCTTGCCTCCCTTTCTGCTTGCGAAGGGTTTTCCTGAAAGTGGATATCAAGACTGGATCGACTCATATTGGGCAAAAGACATTCAGGAGCTCTTTCGAATTGAAAAGCGAGCGGCATTCTTGAAGTTTGTAGAACTTCTTGCTTTACAAAGTGGCGGTATGTTCCAAGCAAATAGTTTTTCCACCCCTTGCGGAGTCAGTCATACAACAATTGCATCCTACCTGGATGCGCTCGAGCAAACGCATGTGGCGGGAGTTCTCCGTCCCTATGCAAAGAACCCAAGCAAAGAGATTGTTTCTACTCCGAAAGTTTTTTTCTTTGATACAGGCTTTGTTAATTTTTTCCAAGGTGTCGATCAACTTCATCCAACGCGGAAGGGACATTTATGGGAACATCTCGTCTACAATGAGCTCCTGACAATGGTCGAGAAAACTGAGATCCACTATTGGCGCGATAAATCTAAAAATGAAGTGGACTTTGTGGTGAAGCGAAGAGGCGCACCTCCCGTCGCTATTGAATGCAAAAGCAAATTCAAGGATTTTGATCCTCATTCCATTCAGAAGTTTCGGAATCAGCATCCTGAAGGCAAGAACTTGGTTGTGGCTATGGATCTTTCCACGCGCGTTCGTAAATCGTTCGACACTTTCGAAGTGACAGGAATTTCGATTGCGGGACTTCGAGCCGCCTTAGCTTAGGGCCGAACTGTTGTTACTTTCTTTGCCACACTCAGCCTAGCGAGGCCCTTTAGCGGCAACTGGTACAAGAGAAGTGAATCGCTCCCGTACTTCTTTATATTCAGGCTCAGCCTCGTAGCCATTCGGATAAAGCACAACATCGGGGCTAAGCCCCATAAAAGCAGCAAGCTTTAAGGCGACACGGGGACCAACTTCACGACGATTCTTTTCTATCGCAGAAAAATGAGCTTGTGAGATTTTGCAGGCATGAGCCATTTCATCTTGTTTAATATTAAAATTAGAACGGAAAGCTTTAATGAGATCGCCCGTAGTTTTTGCAGTCTTAAACATGTCGATAGGTTTTTTAGCTAACTTCTTCATTTCTTGCGACCTTTCTTGTAATCATGTTCATCAGTCAGCTAATTCAAGGGGTCTTTCGGCGCTCAATCCCAACCAAAGCGCGAGCCTTCCCAATCTGCACCATGACAGCTTCAGGCGAAGTCCCACCCAAACTGCGTCTTGCCTTCATCACAGCCTCAGGCTGAACCAACTGAAGTGCCGCCACAGTGAAGAGCGGCGAAAACTGTCTAAGTTCCTCAAGGCTCAGATCTTCGATTCCAAAGCTCTTCTCCTTCTCCAAACAATAGCGAACAATCTTCCCCACCACCTCATGGGCCTCGCGAAAGGGCAAACCCAATCTTGCTAGCTCATCCGCCAAATCAGTGGCGTTTGAAAAATCGCCAGTCAAAGCGGCGCGCATTCGTTCGGAATTGAACTGGGCATCCTTCATCATGAGCAGCATCAGCTGAGTACAGTCCTTCACGTTATCTAAAGCGGTAAATAAATGGAGTTTATCTTCCTGCAGGTCGCGGTTATAAGACAAAGGCAAAGCCTTCATCATCGTCAGTGCCGCCATCAAAGCGCCATAGCTGCGGCCTGTGCGCCCTCGAATAAGCTCGGCCACATCGGGATTTTTCTTTTGCGGCATAATGCTGGAGCCTGTCGTCACAGAATCATCCAGCTCGATAAAGCCAAATTCTGGAGCCGACCAAATAACCAGTTCTTCGCACCATCTTGAGAGGTGCATCGAAATCAATGAGGCCACCGACAAAAACTCGATCACAAAATCACGATCCGAAACGGCATCAAGACTGTTTTCCGAGGCATGAAAAAAGCCAAGCTCCGCAGCGGACTTTTCGCGATCAAAGGGAAAAGGCGTTCCCGCTAAAGCCGCCGAGCCCAAGGGCAATCTTCGCACGCGCACAGACAAGTCAGCGATCCTTTCGCGATCCCTTTGCAGCATCCAAAAATAAGCCAGCAGGTGATGCGATAAACTCACCGGCTGCGCGTGCTGAAAATGTGTCAGACCTGGCAGCAGTGTTTCTAAATGAGCTTCCGCCTTGGCCAAGATCCATTTTTGTAAATCAAGAATCTGTGTATCAAGCACAAGCAGCTCATCCGCGAGATAAATTCGCGTGGCCGTCACGACTTGGTCGTTCCTCGATCGGCCGGTATGAAGTTTTCCAGCTAGGGGCCCGATCTGTTCCCGCAAAAGTCTTTCGATTTCAGAATGAATATCTTCGGCGTCCAGATTGAACTCAAAAGTTTCCGAAAGCAAAGCTTCAACTTTCCCAAGCCCCGCCAGCATCGTGGAAAGCTCCGAAGGCGAGAGTATCCCCACCTCAAGCAAACGTTGAGCATGAACCTTCGATCCCTTGATATCCGCCTGCCAAAGTCTTTGATCCACTTCAAGCGAAGAGGAAAACTGACTGACTTGACTGTTGAGATCCTTACTAAACCGGCCGCCCCAAAGTTTTTGCGACATGTGATTTCTCCAAATGTAAAAACATTCTTGATTGCAATCCGAAATTCTTGACGGCTCCGGTGCTTTCCCTCTGATCGAAAGTGGTCGAATCAAAAGAAGCCAAATCCATCGAATACAGCGCCCAAGGACTTTGCCGAGCCACGATTTGAACAGATCCTTTGTAGAGGGAAAGCTCCACGGATCCTGTGGCTCGCGTTTGGCACTGGTTGATGAATGCCTCTAAATCCGTTTTCAAGGGATCTAACCACAAACCTTCATAGGCAAGCTTGCTCCATTCTTGATCGACAATTTTTTTAAAGCGCAGTTCGTCTCTGGTTAGAACCAAAGCCTCAAGCGCTGCGTGAGCTTTCAGTAAAACAGTGGCTGCTGGGCATTCGTAGTTCTCACGAACTTTTAAGCCCATCAATCGATCTTCCATAATATCAATGCGGCCGACTCCGTTGGCACCAGCGACTGTATTGAGATGAGTCACCATATTTGCTGGCGAGAAGGCTTTGCCATTCACCGCGACCGGCAAACCTTCAGCAAAGTCGATTTTCAGAAATGTTTTTTCGTTCTGGGCCTTTTCGGGCGACTGGGTCCACAGAAAAATTTCCTCGGGAGGCTGAAAGTCCGGTTCTTCCAGTCGGCCGCCTTCAATGGATCTTCCCCAAAGATTTTCGTCGATGCTCCAGATTTTTTCTAAACTCTGCTGAATGGGAATTCCTTTTTCTTTGGCGTATTCAATTTCCCAGGTGCGAGTCAGATTCTTTTCCCGAATTGGAGCATGAATCACCGCATGAGGCATCATCGCTCGTATCATATATTCAATTCGAAACTGATCATTCCCTTTTCCTGTGCAGCCGTGACCAAAAGCTGTGGCGCCAAGTTTTTCGGCGACTTCGACGGCTTTCGCGGCAATCAAAGGCCGCGCAATCGAAGTACTCATAGGATAACCTTGGTAATCGCCGTTCGCCTTCAAAGCGGGGAAGCAATAATTTTTGATAAATTCTTCTTTGGCGTCCACGGTGAAGTGAGTGGTGCCAAGAGTCTTGGCTTTTTGCTCCGCCTGGTCGAGGTCTGCTTTTGGCAAACCCACGTCCACGGTCACGGTGATCACTTCATCATAACCGTAATCTTCCTTCATCATTGGAATGCAGATGGAAGTATCCAGTCCGCCGGAGTAAACCAGCACGACCTTTTTACCACCTACTTTTTTGCTGTCACTTTTTGTCATATAAAAACCTCCCATTCGTTTCGCTGAATTCTCCGCCTGATCCCTACCGGAGCTGCCAAATTTTGTTTCGGCATGCGCATATTTATGCATCTAGACCATGTTTATAATAATTAAATTGCATTAACAACGAAAAATATGCATTAATGTGCATTACTATGCATACAAACGAGACCCAACTGAAACAGCTTCGAACTCAAGAAATCATCAACGATTCTTTCACGCCCGCTTTCATTCAGTGCGAGCGCTGGGATGTTCCGGTAGCCATCGTCGGAGCCCGCGGCTATTCCGGTTTGGAGCTGGCTCGTTTGTTATTGAAACATCCAAGGGCCAACCTCACCGCTTGCTTTGGAAATAAAGATTTTTCTCTGGCTGACTATTTGCCCGAAGCCAGTGCGACGCCCACAATTCCTATGGATCAAATGCTCTCTTATGTAAAAGAGAACCAGATTCGTTTGATCTTTTTGGCGACACCTGTTGAGGCTTCTCTTGAATGGGCACCAAAACTTATGCAAGCCGGGGTTTCTGTCGTTGACCTGAGCGGAGCTTTCCGACTGAGCCAGGGAAATATCTCTGAAAATTATCAGCACTGGTACAAGGCAGATCATCAAGCCCAAGACTGGGTTAAGAATGCCACCTATGGTCTGACAGCTTGGACTAAAAACTATTCTGTCGTTCAGGGGGATGCGCTGGTTGCCAATCCAGGCTGCTTTGCGACAGCAATCTTGACTGGGCTATTGCCTTTGCTGAAAGAAAACCTCATTCAAGCGGACAGCCTCGTGATCGATGCCAAATCTGGAACTACGGGAGCAGGAAAAAAAGCGGAAGAGAGACTTCTTTATTCTGAAGTGGAAGGGCAGTGTCTGCCTTACCGCATTGGTCAGCATCAGCACTTGCCTGAAATCTGTCAAACTGTGGTGCGACTGACCGGAGTCACCATCGATCCACATTTCACGACTCATTTAATAAATGTGCGACGTGGAATCATCGCTGGCATCTATGCTAAGCTGGACAAAAATTTCGGTGATGAGCTGAATAATGACCAAGACAAGAATCCAAGTCAGGTGGAGAAAGACCAGCTTGCCACCCAGAAAATTCTGGAAGCTTTTCAAAAACACTATTCAGAAGACCATCTGATTCAGGTCGCTGCTTTGACCCCAGCGAACGAAGCTCAAATTCTGAATTTGCGACGCGTGGTTGGCAGTCCTCGGACTCAAATTGGCTTTAAAGTCGTTGGCGGGAAACTTTATCTGTTTTCCCTGATCGATAATTTAATGAAGGGTGCTGCTAGTCAGGCCGTTGAAAACTTCAATCAGCTGATTGGGCTGCCAAGTTGGACAGGCCTTCAGGATGTGCAGGGGGTGCTATGACCTTAGGACCTGGAATATCAAGAACGCTTTTGCCAAAAGGATTTTTGGCTTCAGGGTTGAACTCTGGAGTGCGTCGCTATCGACCGGATGTGGGACTTATTCTTTCTGAAGTGGACGCTGTTGCTGCGGGAGTTTTTACTCTCAACACTTGTGCTGCGGCACCCGTGCAATTTTGCCGAAGTATTCTTCCTTCAAATTCCATTCGAGGGATATTCACCAACAGCGGCCAAGCCAACGCAGCCACCGGAGAGCAAGGTGAAAAAAACAATCTGCTTTTAGCCGCGAAAGTGGCTGAAACTTTGGGCTGCAATCAAAGTCAGGTGCTGATTGCCTCCACCGGTGTCATCGGCCAGCAGATCGATATGGAAAAAGTCCTTCCAAGCATTCCTGCTCTTGTGAAATCCGCAGATGATGCAGCAGAAAATTTCGCCCTCGCAATTTTGACAACAGATTTAGTTCCTAAAACCGCAACTACACAAGTGGAGCTGAGTACCGGATCTGTGCGAGTCACAGGTGTCAGCAAAGGTTCTGGTATGATTCATCCCAACATGGCTACTATGTTGGGCTATCTTCTGACCGACGCAAAACTTTCCACCGAGCAAGTTCAGACTTGGGTGCGAGAAATTGCAGATGTCAGTTTCAATATGATTTCTGTGGATGGTGATACCTCAACCAATGATTCATTTTTTATGATGGCCAATGGGGCAGCAAAGGTAGCACCGGAGACTCCACAAGACATCGAGCTTTTGAAGAAAGCTTTAACAGATGTGGCGCAAGTTCTTGCTCAGTCCATTGCGGCCGATGGCGAAGGTGCAAGTAAATTGATTGAAGTGCGAATCAAAGGATCCAGTGATCTTGCTTGGGCACGAAAAGCCGCACGCAGTATCACAGTGAGTCCTTTGATCAAATCGGCTGTGCACGGCGAAGATCCCAATTGGGGACGAATCCTCGCACGACTTGGAGCCGAAGGCATCAGCGAAAAAGATTTAGCGCGAATGACTCTGCATCTGGAAGGCAATTTGCTTTTTGCTGAAGGGGCACCTGTGCCTTTTGAAAAAGATTTGGTCAAAGCAACTTTGAAGAAGCACAAAATTCATATCGAAATCGATCTCAAAGGTGGGGATGAAGAGGCCGTCGCTTGGGGCTGTGATCTCACCAAAAAATATGTGGAAATCAACACGGAGTATTCTTAATGCTTGAAGGTGTTCAGCAAACTCTAAAATATGTCAGAGAATTTGCGGGCTCGCGCATTGTTGTGAAGCTGGGTGGCTCAGTACTTCAGGATGATCAGCTTCTTGAAGATCTATGTCAGGACCTCAGCCTGATTCGCAAAGTTGGAGTTGAGCTTGTCATTGTTCATGGTGGTGGACCCGCCATTAACGAAGAACTGAGGCGCCGAGAAATTACCTGGAAATTTGTCGAAGGTCTGCGCGTCACTTCACCTGAAATGATGAAAGTGATCGAGATGGTTCTTTGCGGCACAGTCAATCAGCGCATCACGCGCGCGCTGAATGCTGCAGGTCTGCGTGCCGTTGGCCTATCGGGAAATGATGCTTCGATGATTCTGTGCAAAGCCGCGGACGCAAGGCTTGGACAAGTTGGTCAAATCGAACGAGTGAACACGCAATTGATCGATTTGATTTTAGCGATGAAAGACGATCTTGGGCATAGATCCATTCCGGTGATTGCGCCCATCGGGATTGGCCGTGAAGGCGAAGCTTATAATGTGAACGCGGACTGGGTGGCTAGCCGAGTGGCCTCTGCGCTGGGTTCTAGCAAAATGATTTTTCTCACGGATCAAGATGGAATTTTAGATTCAAATGGAAAATTAATGAATGAACTCGATGCCGGCGATCTGCAGCAGTTGATCGAAGAGGGTACAGTCAAAGATGGGATGCTTGCGAAGGTGAACACCATACTGCATGCACTTCAGAATCAAGTGACGACTGTGCATGTGCTGAATGCCAAGCGGCCTCATAGTTTACTAGAAGAACTTTTTACGGACAAAGGCGTGGGCACAGTTTGCCGGCTGAGATCTCGGGGCTAAAAAATGTTCGTAAAAGCTTTCAAACTTAGAACCAAACATTTTCTAACGGGCATGGAGCTTTCCAGTCACGAGCTGCAGGAAACTTTAGCTCTTGCGGAACAATTAAAAGAAATTCGGGGCTCTGGTAATTTGAAAACCTTAGACCGCAGTCAGCTTGCAGGCCGCACCGTTGCTTTGCTGTTTGAAAAACCTTCTTTAAGAACTCGGGTCAGCTTCTCTGTTGCGGTCAGCGAGCTTGGCGGTTCGTCTATCGAGATTAATAACCAAAGTAAAAAGAAAGAGGATCCGGAAGACACCATTCGGGTTCTTGAAGGCTATTGCCACGCCGTGATGGTGAGAACTCACTCCCATTCTATTGTTGAACGCATGGCTGCGAAGTCGAAAGTTCCTATCATCAATGGTCTGACGGATTCGCATCATCCTTGTCAGGTTTTGGCGGACCTTCAAACTTTGATGCAAAGTTATCGGTCCTTAAAGGGCGTGAAGCTTGCCTATGTTGGCGACGGCAATAATATGCTGCACAGTCTGCTCTTGCTGGCTCCCTTTCTAGGAGTCGAACTGCACTATGCCTGCCCAGCGGGTTATGAGCCAAATTCTTTGATTTTGCGAGCAGCAAGACTTCGGGCCCGAGAAGGTGGAGGCTCTATCTCTGGTCACAAAAATCCTGTGAAGGCTGTTGAAAAAGCTCAGGCGGTCTACACCGATGTGTGGACCAGCATGGGCTTTGAACAAGAAGAAACCGATCGCGATAAAGCCTTCGCGGATTATGCTCTCAATGAAGAGCTTTATGCGCATGCGGCTCCTGGGGCCTTGATTATGCATTGTATGCCGATGATTCGAGACAAAGAAATCAGTAGCAAACTAGTCGAACACGAAGCCTCAGCACTTTTTCGCCAAAGCGAAAATCGCTTGCATGCTCAGAAAGCCTTATTAATTGGGCTGCTTGGGGGAATCCATGGCAATAGTTGAAAAATCAGATGCGCGGGCGCGCCTGCAAGCGCTGAAAAACTTGTTGCTTGAGGAAGACGCCAGCACTCAGGAGGGGCTGCGCTTTGCTTTAGAAAAACTCGATTTTGATGTGAATCAAAGTACGATTTCGCGGGACCTGCGGCGTCTGGGTGCCATCAAGGTCATCGATGCGGAAGGGAAGACGACCTATCAATTGTCTAAAGAAAATTCAGCGCCTTTCTCAGTCTCTTCGCGAACCAATGGAATTTCAGATTTGATTTTTTCGATCAAAGACAATGGCTCCCTGATTGTCATTTCAACTTCGCCAGGTTCAGCTTCACTCATTGCAAGGCACATCGATACACTTCGCAGCGACGAAATTTTGGGTACTATCGCCGGTGATGATACGGTTTTTATCGCACCAGCGAATACGAAACAAATTTCGGAATTGGTTCAGCGGCTGAAGGAATCTTGGGGAGACTAACCACAGGTTCCATGTGAGCCAGGGTCGGCACCAGTAAACAAGGCTTAATCCCTGGAACCAATCCATAAATGACACCATAATGGCGATTTTGCTTCTAAATCGCCATTACGTATGACAATATAGAGTCCTATGATTGATCGAATTTTGAGTCCTCCCAAGAAAAGTTTTTTCCTATTTGGACCGAGAGGTGTCGGAAAATCGACTTATTTAAAAAACTCCCTGAAGGCTGCGCTTTACATCGATTTGCTTCGCAGCGATCAATATCTACCACTTCTCAGAAACCCTTCGGTCTTGAGGGAAAAATGTGATGCCCTGAAAGCTGGCAACTGGGTAATTATTGATGAAGTTCAAAGAATTCCTGAACTCCTGAATGAAGTTCACAGTCTTTATGAAGATCTCAAACTTAATTTCGCACTGAGTGGCTCCAGCGCCCGCAAACTGAAACGAGGCGGAGCAAATTTGTTAGCTGGTCGAGCTCTTCAAAAATTTATGTACCCTCTGGTCTGGTCAGAGTTCCCTAAAAATTGGACGATTGAAAAAGCAATCTCATGGGGAACCTTGCCGGGGGTGGTCACGGATGAAACTCATAAGGTGGAGACTCTCGCCACTTACGTGGAAACTTATTTGCGCCAAGAGCTTATGGAAGAGGGCCTGATTAGAAAAGCAGATCCTTTCATGCGATTTCTAGCAGTAGCTGGAATTATGAGTGGCCAGACTCTGAATGTCGACAATGTGGCCAGGGATGCTGCCGTTGGACGAACGACGGTACAAACTTATTTTGATATTCTTGAGGACACACTTATTGGCTTTCGACTTCCGAGTTACCGGGCTGAGCTCAAGGTCAAAGAGGTCTCCCACCCAAAATTTTATTTCTTTGATTCCGGAGTCGCCAGGGCCTGCGGCGATCAAGTACGTTTTGAAATCGATTCTAGTTATAGGGGATTTTTATTCGAAAGTTTCATGATTGGACAGCTACAAGCCTTTAATTCCTATTTTGGACGAGGTCTTAAATTAGCCTACTATAAAATATCGGGAGGGGCTGAAATTGACCTAGTGATCGAAACTAAGAAAAAATCGCAACGAGGGGCAGCGGAAGTGGTGTGCATCGAGTTCAAATCTGCAAAAAAATGGGACCACCGGTGGAATCAACCGATCAACGATTTTTCAGACCAGGGAAAACTAAAAGTTCAAAGAAAAATTGGAGTCTACCTGGGCCAGGAGTCCCTGAAATCGAATGGCTTCGAAGTCTGGCCCGCAGAAAAGTTCCTAGAAGAACTTTTCTCGGGCAGTCTTTTCTAAATTAAGGAAAAGAACAACGCCCTTTGCTGGACCGACCATTTCGAGTCAGAGTGCCCTTGTTGTAGCGAAAAGTAGTTCCAAGTGCCTTGAAGGAAAAGCTAATGATCTTTCCTTTCTTTTCGACAAAGCCCTGAACCTGAGTTTGAGGAATCTGGTGCCCCTTACCATCAGCAAGTTCAATATAGGTGACAAAGGGAGCAGATCCAGCCATGCGCGGGGCAAAGCCACCGATTTTCAAACCATCTTTAAATGAACATTCAAAATCGGCGGTCGCTTGTGCAGTGACCGATGCGAGAGTCAGAACCACAGCGGCAACGACAGCTTTAAAAGTCATTTGGAACATAAAAGTCCTCCTTAGGTAGGTTGGCAAATTTTTTGACAAAGTGCCGGCATTTTGGAGTCTCAGATTTCCGAGACCCCTCCCTAAGGCGATGTCAGCAGAGTGCTGACCGAACCATTTGCCTGCGATCGACCACAGAGCAAAGTGCGAGCCAGCGCCCGCCCTTCTATTAAGCTTTGGATTTAGCCTCGAGCAGATCGAGACCGCGATCAAAATCCTTTTCTATATTTTTTCGCACGCCCATCAAGAGCCAAAAGACCCGAGCAATCAAATTGTTTTTGCCCTCCATCACCCAAGTGACCTGAGTGCCGTCCACGGACCCATCCGGCTTGGTGAATGCGACCAAACGAAATTCACCGAAGTTTGTGGCATTCCAATCTATGAATTGCACTTGATATTTAACTCGGGACGGAGCCTCAGCTTCGAGTAATGTGATTGAGCCCGAGCCAATTTTTTGACCTTTCCAAGTTTGGGTGGCTCCAGCACCAGCTTCGGGTCCTGAATAGCTCACTTCTGCACCGGGTTCCATTTCAAGCCAAGGGGACCAATCACGCCACTTTGCCATCGTGCCGATCAAAGAGTAAATTGCTTCCGGAGGCGCTGATAACTTGCGAGTTCTTTCAATCCGAAAATCAGGAGTCTGCAGGCCTGCCACAATAAATACGCCCACGATCACTGCGCCGATCAATCCCAGAATTTTAAGTATGATTCTCAAGTGTTCTCCCTTCCGACAACATGTTCCGACCTTGATTCATTTGTGACAATTTATCAACTGTGGAATCAGTTGTGGAATCAACTGTGGAAAGCGAGCCAAAAATAAGCTCAATTTGATCACCCCATTGACAGCGATATGAGCTCAATAAGGCTTCATTGCGAAAATATCGCTTTTGATTCCTGGTATGGATCTTTCATGTGCGTGGACGGAAGCCATACAAACAAGCCTTCGATTAATAAACTAAGGAGTCCTATGAAAACACTCTTCGCAGTTGTCATTCTTAATCTAGCCTTAGCCAACCAAGCTTATGCGGTGGGCAATATTTTTACTTTCGCCTGCATGAAAGACCAGAACATCGTGGATACAACTTGGTCCTTCTTTGAAAACGGCAGTGTCGCACGACAATTCAAGGCTAAGTGCTCCATTTTGGGCGGTAAAGTTCGCATCGACTGCAGTCAGGAAAAGTGCGGCAGAGGTTGAAAAGGCCTTGGGCTCAGACTAGAATTTTGGCAGCTCCAGCAAAATTCAGTCTGAACTCTAAAAAGGAGGGGCTCCGTGAAGGGTCCATCATCGAAAGAAATTCGCCAAGGTTTTGTGTCCTATTTCGAAAAGAATGGCCATGTGGCGGTGCCAAGCTCCAGTTTGATTCCCGAAAATGATGCCACCCTCCTTTTTGCCAATGCGGGAATGAATCAATTTAAAAATCTATTCTTGGGACTGGAAGAGCGGCCCTACAAAAGGGCCGTCTCGGTTCAGAAGTGTGTCCGTGCGGGCGGCAAGCACAATGACTTGGACAATGTGGGCTTCACAGCTCGGCATCATACATTTTTCGAAATGCTGGGGAATTTTTCTTTCGGAGACTATTTCAAAAAAGACGCGATTCACTTTGCTTGGGAATTGCTGACCAAAGAGTATGGGATACCCAAAGAAAAACTTTACGTAACAGTTTTTGAAAATGACGAGGAAGCGGCAGACATCTGGCACAAGCAAGAAGGCGTGCCCAAGGATCGGATTTTCCGCCTGGGCGAAAAAGATAACTTTTGGCGTATGGGTGACGTGGGACCTTGCGGACCTTGCACCGAAATATTTTATGATCACGGTCCTAAGGGTGGCCGGGAAAGCGATCCCTACAAAGGAATTATCGCTGGCGAGGATCGCTTCGTGGAAATTTGGAACCTGGTGTTCATGCAATTTGATGAACAGGCTCCAGGAAAAATGATTCCCCTTCCGAAACCTTCTGTGGATACTGGATCGGGTCTAGAGCGAGTCACAGCAGCCCTTCAGGGCAAGTTTTCAAATTACGACACGGATCTATTTATTCCGATGATTCAAAAAGCTGCAGGCATTGCCAAGTGGGACTTAGAAAAACTTCTATTCCTCGAAGATCAGGCCAGAGTTCAAACTGAACTGCGCACAAAGCACTCAGAAACAAAAACGGCACTGGAGCAACTGGCGGCCCTTCGCGTCCTGGCAGATCACACACGATCAGCGAGTCTATTGATTGCCGATGGTGCCCTTCCTTCCAACGAAGGACGGGGTTATGTTCTTCGCCGTATCATTCGAAGGGCGATTCGATTTGGTCGAAAACTTTCTGAGTCTTCATCGATCCTGCCTTCCATGAGTGAAGTCCTCATCACCGAAATGAACAGCGTCTATCCGGAGCTTCAGCAGCGCCGCGATGCGATCCTTTCGACTTTGAAGGACGAAGAATCTCGTTTTCTGCAAACCTTGGATCAAGGCACGCAGATCTTGGAGCAGGAACTTCTTCAGCTTAAGAGTACTGGGAAAAAGAAATTACCCGGTGCCATTGTTTTTAGGCTCTATGATACTTTTGGATTTCCTGTGGATCTCACTCAAGTGATGGCCGCAGAAAAAGGAGTCGAGATTGATCAAGAAGGCTTTGATCAAGAAAGCGAAAAGGCTCGGGCCAAAGCCAAAGCTTCGTGGAAAGGAAAAGGTCTTGCGGCAGATGAATCACTTCTTGTGCGTCTGGCAAATGATCTCGTGCAAAAGTCTCAGGTCACGCGTTTTACTGGCTATGAAGAAATGACGGGACAGGCTTCGATTCTTCAAGTGGGCGTTAGTGGCTCAAGTGAAAGTTCGGAGATAAAACAAGGCGAGCAAGGTTATTTGACTTTCCCGAGCACTCCTTTCTACGCAGAGTCGGGTGGGCAGGCAGGAGATCTGGGAATCATTAGCTCGGCAAGCGGTTCAAAAGCTCAGGTTCTTCAAACGACGAAGGTGAGCAACGTTCATTTTCACCACGTCGAGGTCCTTAAGGGAAGTTTCAAGGTCGGTGAGACCTGCAGTTTAGAAGTTGGAGCTTCGGAGCGTAGAAAAACCGCTGCTAATCACTCGGCAACTCATCTTCTGCACGCAGCACTTCGCAAAGTTTTAGGGGAGCAAGTAACTCAAGCTGGTTCTTTGGTGGATTCTGAAAAATTGCGTTTTGACTTCACTTACAATCAACCGCTGACTGCGACGCAAATTGAGCAAATAGAACAGATGGTGAACGAAGAAATTGCTAAGGCTCATCCGGTAAAGCCTCAAACCATGAACATGGAAGGTGCTTTGAAAATGGGAGCGCTCGCACTGTTCGGTGAAAAGTATGGAGCTGAAGTTCGAGTTCTTAAGATGGGTGAATTCTGCACTGAACTTTGCGGTGGCACCCATGTCAGCAACACCGCCCAAATTCGCATTTTTAAAATAGTGAGCGAAGTCGGCGTCAGTTCCGGTGTCCGCAGAATTGAAGGCCTCACGGCCGAAGGTGCACTCGCCTTTTTCTTGAAACACGCAAAGGAAAATTCCCGCACTCGAGAAGCCACGGGCATTCAGGAAACTTGGAGCGTGTTTCTTGAATCTGATAAAGAACCTTTGCAGTGGATAGAAGAATCTAAAAACCAAATTCGGAAATTGGAAAAGGATATTAAATCTTTGAAAGGTGGGCAGATCGATGTGGACGATTGGGTCAAGAAGGCCGCCTCTTTCGCCGATGGTTCAAAGCTGATCTGTGCAGATCTTGAAGTGGATGATAGGGATCTTTTGGCCCAGCTGTCGGATTCGATGAAGTCCAAAGCGGGTTCCGGAATCGTGGTCCTTTTAGGAAAAGGGACGGACTCCCATCCTTTGGTTGTTTCTGTGTCGAAGGATCTTTTGCCGAAGTTTTCTGCCGGAAATATCTTAAAGGAAGTGGCCGCAGTCATGGGTGGCAAAGGTGGCGGTCGACCGGACTTTGCACAGGGCTCAGTACCTCAAAGGGACAAAGCAGCTGCTGGATTTACAAAAGTGCGCCAAATGTTGGGAGTTCAATAGATGCAAAAGAAAATCATGCTTCTTGGGTCTGGTGAGCTTGGGAAAGAGTTTGTGATTTCTGCTCAGCGCATGGGTCTTTATGTGGTGGCTGTGGATCGCTATGCGGGAGCACCAGCGATGCAAGTCGCGGATGAATATGAGGTGCTCGATATGCTGAACGGCGATCGCCTCGAGGCTCTTGTTAAAAAACATAAACCACAGATCATAGTTCCCGAAATTGAAGCGATTCGTACTGAAAAACTGAAAGACTTCGAAGATCAAGGAATTCAAGTGGTGCCAACAGCAAAGGCCACACATCTGACGATGAATAGGGATGCCATTCGCGATCTGGCTAGCAAAAAATTGAAATTAAAAACGGCAAAGTTTGCTTATGCGACTGAGTTTACAGAGATGTTAGAAGTTAGCCGAGAGATTGGCTTTCCCTGCGTTGCAAAGCCGGTGATGTCTTCCTCTGGCAAAGGGCAGTCTGTTGTCAAGAATGCGGATGGCCTACTTGCGGCTTGGGAGTACGCTGTTCAGGGCATGCGCGGTGATAAGCAAAAAATCATTGTTGAAGAGTTCATTCGCTTTGAAAGCGAAATCACTTTGCTTACGATCAAACAAAAAAAAGGTCCCACACTTTTTGTGCAACCCATTGGTCATCGTCAGGAGCGAGGTGACTATCAAGAATCCTGGCTGCCTGCGCGGATAACTCCAGCACAGCTGAAGAAAGCTCAAGGGATGGCCAAGAAGGTGACAGATGCTTTGGGCGGCAGCGGACTTTTCGGAGTGGAATTTTTTCTGACAAAAAAAGAAATTTATTTTTCTGAACTTTCCCCCCGTCCCCACGACACGGGAATGGTCACCCTTATTTCACAGAACCTGACGGAGTTTGATCTGCATCTACGGGCCATTCTTGGGTTCCCAATTCCTGAAATTCAATACTTTGGACCCTCTGCGTCTGCCGTCATTTTAGCATCCAAAGACTCCAATAATTTTGAATTTCGCGGAATTGAAAAAGCACTCGCTGTGAAAGGCACGGATGTTCGAATCTTTGGAAAGCCCGAGACTAGACCCTACCGACGGATGGCTGTGGCTTTAGCGAGAGGAAAAAATATTGCAGAGGCTCGAAAGAAGGCGGCCAAGGCAGCTGCTTCAGTTGAAATTGTCTATAAGGCGAAGACCTAAATCTATTGCTTGCAGATTTGAGCTTTGTTCGAGTTGGAAAGTTTGAGGCCGTCTTGGAAGCTTAATTTTTCCTTCATTTCCTCAGCGCTCACGGTAACTTCCAGTCGATAGGTCGAAATCTGATAGGCTCGGTATTGGACTCTTGAATAGCGATCCCGCTTTTCTAAAAGCGCAAAAATCGGAAGCTTTTGTAGGACCGTTTGGGGCGAAGTTGGTGCCTGATGAAGAATGCACAAATCTTTGTGAAGCACTGTCGCAATGGACCCATCAAGGTTGTAGGAAATGTCCAACTGGTAGTTGATTTCTAAAAAGCCTTCATCAAACTTTAATCTGTGCTTGGCTTCAATTGCTGTAGGAGAACTAGAAGTCGGCCCGGAGAGCCACCCGGAATTCCAATCTGAGAAAGCCTTCACAAAGGCTTTTCGAATGGCTTCGTTCGTTTCATCCTTGAAGGCTTTTCTTTTTGCAGCGAAGTAGGCTTCACGATTGTCCGCAGCGCAGAGTGGAGGTGCCGGTGGAATTGATTCAAGCTTTTCCATCACAATCGCTGCACATCGCAGATTGGTGACAAATGCGGGTCGCTCCAGTTTTTCTGCATCCGCCGATGCCTTGGCATTGAGATCCATTTTGGGATCAAGCCCTCCATGCAAGATGGCGACGACAAGGCCTTGATCGTTCAGCACTGGGGAGCCCGAATTCCCTGGCTTAGCCTTGCAATTCTCACAAAACAGCACAGAGACCTCTGAGTTTTCATCTCGATCCAGGGGAATAAATTTAGATCCTTTGACCGCTTCACAGCTATTTTTTCGAATGGTTCCTGATGGAATTTGACCAGGACTCGGATCAACGGCAACGAAACTAAATTTTTGGTTTTGCGCCAAACCACTGCGGTCGATGGCAAGTGCGCCCCGAGGAATTGCTTTTGCCAATCGAAAAAAAGCAAAGTCTGACTTGTTCACGAAATCGGCTTCGCCTTCTTTGGCGATTTCAGAAAAAGTGAGGAGTTCCTCACACAGGGACCAAACCGCAGGACTGCCTTCTTTTTCTGGAAACTTGATTCCGAGCTGAGTGCTGCACTTACTGGGGTCCTCTTTGACGGATTCAGGAATGCAGTGACTGTTTGTAGCCACTAAATCAGCAGCGATAAGAAAGCCAGTGCAGCGGGCGACTCCCTCTTGCCCTTGATGAGTCACATTTCCCAGAATCATGCCCACGCTTTCGGAGCATTCGGAGGGGGCTTCGCATTGAATACTGGCTTCCTCAAGATTTTGAGGCAGTGGCTTTCGTGGGCTTTGCTTAAAAAAAGCTTCTTCGGGTGCGCTCGAGCCGCAAGCCTGAAGTGCAACCGCGAGCGCAAAAAGGAAGCTTCTAATCAGGGCCTGGCTGAAGTTGCCATAGTTATTTCGCATGTGCTTCGCATTGCAACCCAAATGCCTGTGAAATACCTATGAAAGAAGAGTGAAATCGAATCAGCGCAGCTTGGTGCCGCAAGCCCGGCTTTTCTTGAAGAAAACTCCAAAGGATCTAAAGCTTTTACTTTGAATATTTTTCCTCTGTGATAGTTTGAGGGCATGAAGAACTTCGCAATCTTGCTGGCAACATGGTTTCATGTGGGCCGTATCAAAAAAGCTCCCGGCACCTGGGGTACTTTGGCCGCCATTCCACTTTGTCTGGCACTGCATTTTTTTGGTCCCTTTTGGCAGATGGGTTTTTCCTTGTTGCTTTTTCCGGTCGCGGTCTGGGCCGCAGAAGCCTATGAAGCTCACGTGGGCCGGCACGACAGTTCTGAGATTGTGATCGATGAAGTCCTTGGATTTTTAATCACAGTGACTTGGCTTCCGCTGACCTGGCAAACCTATGTGATTGGCTTTCTGGTTTTTAGAGCTCTAGATATTCTTAAGCCCTTTCCTATCAGCTATTTTGACAAGCATGTCAAAGGTGGTATCGGAGTGGTCGCCGACGATGTGGTCGCTGGAATTTTAGGAAATATGCTTCTTCAATTTATTTTTATAAAGAGCAACCTGCTAGGGCTGCAATGGAGTCCACTATGAGTGATGATTTTTTGTTGAACCACAAGATCGTGCCTTCGACACTTTCGCTGTTGAATGCAGAGTTTTATGATCGGGTCTCTGAGATCATTCTGCATCTGCGGCGGAAAGGACTTCGACTTGGGATTGCTGAGTCCTGCACCGGTGGACTTTTGTGCGCGGAGCTGGCTCGTCATCCCGGAATCTCCGATGTTTTTTCAGGAGGAGTTGTGACTTACTCGAACGAGGCCAAGTCTCGGCTGCTTCAGGTCTCAGGTGACTTGATCGAAAAACATGGAGCCGTTTCTTCGCAGGTGGTTGGAGCCATGGCCATGGGCGCTTTGAATTCTTTGGACAGTGATTGGGCTTTGTCGATTTCGGGAGTTGCAGGTCCTTCAGGAGGCACTGTGGATAAACCGGTGGGTTTAGTTTGGTTTGGGATCGGACATAAAGACATGCTGAAGACGATGACTCAAAAGTTCACTGGAGATCGCCGAGAGGTTCAGGAGCGCGCAGTGATCTTCGCAACAGAGTTGCTTTTCCGCGAACTGCGCTAGACCAATTGATAGTTCAGCGCGTCTTTCCCTGGACTGGACGATTTTTTTGATGACCTGTAAATTATATGGAAGTAAATTCTATGTAAGTTCAGCGACGGCCCCCGAATTCAAATACAAAATCTGGATCCAAATATTGGAGATCTCAAAGCTATTTTGATTTCTCAGGGTTCTGTATTTTGCTTGGAACTGGCGCAGGACTTCGGTCTTAAATAATTTACCATCCAAGGAGGATGTTATGGTGCCAGCGAATTCAGCAGTTTCCGCAAAAGCGAAAGATCTTCTTAATTCAGATACGACTTCGGATCAAAAGGGCGATATGAAATTCTCTCTGGAAAAGTCTCTGCCAAAAAAAGAAGAGGGGAAAAGCGATATGAAATCTGATTTTAAAATAGATCCCAAAGTTCAAGCGGAACGAGTGAGGGCATTGGACCTTGCAGTTTCCACGATTGAAAAACAATTCGGAAAAGGTTCCATCATGCGCCTCGGAGCTGATGAGGGCCTTAATAAGGGCGCCGAAGTCATTAGCACGGGCTCGCTGGGTCTGGATATCGCTCTGGGTATCGGTGGTCTTCCGAAAGGTCGAATCGTTGAAATCTTTGGCCCAGAATCCTCTGGTAAAACCACGATTGCTTTGTCGACGATTGCTCAGGCTCAAAAGAAGGGCGGAGTGGTTGCCTTCATCGATGCGGAGCACGCTTTGGATGTGAATTACGCTCGAAAGTTGGGTGTGAACATTGAAGATCTTTTGATTTCTCAACCGGACACGGGTGAACAGGCTTTAGAAATTGCGGAAACCTTGGTTCGCTCCGGTGCGGTGGATGCCTTGGTTGTGGATTCTGTTGCGGCACTTGTGCCCCGTGCGGAAATCGAAGGAGAAATGGGCGACAGTCACATGGGTCTTCAGGCTCGTTTGATGTCACAGGCTTTGCGAAAGCTGACGGCGGCCATTGCTCGATCCAAGACTTTGGTTATTTTCATTAATCAAATTCGTATGAAAATTGGAGTTATGTTTGGAAATCCTGAGACCACTACAGGGGGAAATGCGCTGAAGTTTTATTCTTCAGTTCGTTTGGATGTTCGCCGTGTGGGTGCCATCAAAAATGGTGAAGAAGTCACAGGAAATCGAACGGCGGTGAAGGTTGTGAAAAATAAAATGGCCCCTCCCTTTACGAAGGTGGAATTTGATTTGATGTACAACGAAGGTATTTCTGGCGAAGGCGATGTGCTGGATCTGGCTGTGACGGCCAATATGGTTGAAAAGTCTGGAGCTTGGTTCAGCATTAACGGTGAACGCATGGGGCAGGGACGTGATCAAGCGAAGCAGTATCTTAAAGAACATCCCCAATTGATGATCGAGCTTCGTAAAAAAATCTTAGCTGCCAATGGAATTGGTAAACTTCTTTTGACAACTCCGGAGCCAGATGCGGAAGGCGCGGATGAGGAAGCTCTTCTCGAGAGTCCCAAAGCCAAAACTGCGGCGAAGGAAAAAGAAGCTCCTAAGAAGACTAAAACTCACTAATTTATTATAATTTGTTAAGTACCTCGTTTCTTTTTTCGACAGACCTTGATTGGTCTTAAATCGGGTCTGTCGATCTATTTTTCGGTCCCCATTTTTTTTGTCTCATTCTGAGAAACTTTTTCATTTTCCCTCATTGACCATCTAAAATTCATTCTAAAATAGAAGAATGAAACCATCAAATATTCGAAGAAGTCCTCTAGGGGTTCTGTTTGGGTTTACTGTCTCTTTAGGCCTCAGTCTGATGGCAGTGGCGGACCTAGCTTTGGCGGATGGAGCACTGACCACTTGCGCAGACGATCGAGTCGGCAGATGTTCGACGTCTACAATTGTTAATGGCGTTTGTGGGAAAATGAATTCAATGACCGACTCAATTGATAATTCAAATGCGACCCTTCAGAGAGAATATAAGAAGTACACGGAAATGCTTGAAGCCGCGAAAACTGGGACAGTCGATGCAAGTCGTCGGCAAGCATTGATCACTCAGCAAAATATATTGAAGGAAGCCAGGTTGGAATGTGCCGCTGAAATAAGGCATTGTGATTCTTGTTCGATTCGGCACGCGGACCGAGCTGGAATTGATAAACTTTTGACGAGATCCAGGGAAAAGATTCGAGCTGGACTTCCTGCTCTAGCGGCTAGGAAAGCTGATGACGATCCCGATGCACCGCCGGGCGCCAAGGGCCCCTCTTTGCTTACTGAGGGCGGTGATGGCGACAACGGCGATGCAGGTGGTGGCGCGCCTCCAGATCCGGGTGGATCTCAAGATGAGGAACCAAAGACAGCCGAAAAGAAAAAAGATTCTGGCTCTAACATGTCGTCAAACGACATGACCGGAATTATGTCGGCTGTGTCGGCATTGATGGCTCAGCAGAACCAACCAAAGCCTGTGGTTGATAACTCTTGCAATGGACCAACTCCGGGCCCTTATTGTCCACCAAAGCATGCCTGCTTTACAAATCCCAGTTCATTGGAGTGTAAGTGCAGCGAATATGGTCCCGGCGGAACTGAATGTGGCCGCATGGCGGCCCTTCCAACTGAGAGAAATCTTGGTGGTAACAAGCTCGCGGAAAATTTTGAAGAACCGCCCCCTCCTGATTTAACCAATAGTGCTGCAGATCCAGGTATCGCTGCTCATCAAGTGAAGGACAAAAGGAGTTCTGCCATCCCCCAGCAAGGGGGCGGTGGTGCTGGCATCAGTGCGAACAATTCTTCGGGAGCCTTAACAGCTAAGAAGCCACCACGCCGATCTGGCGGAAGCGCAGCTGCAGGATCCGGTGGGACAAGTCAGGGTTATATGTCTTCTGGATCGGTGGCCGTCAAAGGTGGTTCTACTAAAGGTGGCGGTGGCAATGGTGGTAAAGAAAAGGTTACTAAAAGTGAATTTGATGATCCAACCCTCCAGGGTGTGAAAATGCACTATGGAAAAATGCTCCAAGCCGGCTTTGAAAGTGCAAAGCGAAGAACGGCAGGCACGCAGCAGGGCATTATTTCGAAGGAATTACGTCCGGCCTCGGACGATATTTTCAAAGCAGTGAGCGATATGTATCAACTCAAACTCGCAAGTTTGCTGCGCTAGTCTGCTTTTTAGAATCAATTGGCGAAATGTGAATTTACTGTATTTCCACTGCTCCAAAGCTCTTGTAGTCGCTCATAAAAAAAGCCCCGTGACCTTTCCTTTTGGTAGGCGATCTTGCCTGCGACCTCCTGTTAATTGAGTTTTATGTGGCTTCTAACGATCAAGTCGGCCTTGCCCACCAAAGACTTTTGCCCTCTTTCTTTTGCTGAAGGGTACCGGTCGCTGGCTGAAATATTTTAGTCGCAGGATGCCTCAACCCCTTTTCTGAAGGCCGGTGGTATTTCTTTAAACACGATCTTTAAACAGGATGTGAAGTGGGACCGATACCCCCCCCTCAAGTTGAGAGAGCGAAAAAATCTTTGTCATTGGAGTTTGGCGATAGATTCTCTGTTCGATTTGACGGAAGTCCGATTCTCAATCCAATTTCGCAGCCGATTCTTCAGGATTGCCATGTCGAAGTTTCAGCTAGAGAAGGGTGAGTTCGACACCTGACTCACTTTCAAACATCCAATAATGAGATTGAGTGCACGGAATGCTCCTTGCTTTGAAGTGTTTGTGATCAATGATTTGATTCAAACAGCTTTCTGAATTTTTAATGTGTGTAGAAGAGGGAGTTTCACATGCGCAAATCTCAATGCGCGTCCGCCGGGACGCTGAAAGTATTCATTTGTGTTGCTGCAGTTCTTTCCTCCGACTTTTCTCAGGCTAAATGCCCTCAAGAACGGCGAAAGGTCGAACCAGTGCATTTTCAATTTTCTTATGCAGGCACTTCAGCTTCGCCCATAGGAAAATGTGGGAAACAAACCATGGGTGGCTATTCCCCCAACCATAAACAGTCGATGCCTTCAGCTTCAAAATTTGACTTTCGTTTTGCCTATCTAGATGCTTTCGGTGGTCCCACTGCAAGAAATCCGAAAAGTTGGATGGATGCCTTCAATACTGCGTTCGGTCGTGCGGAAATTAAAAACGTCACGCGAGTGGCTAAGAGCTATGGTTGCAAATTAGACCCTTACAATAAACCGAGCGATCGATCGCGCTGGCTGGGCGAAGAAGGCATGCGCTGCCTCATGGGACAGTTAAAAGATCTGCAAAAAAAAGGTGTCACAGATTTTGAAATCGACAATGCCGGTTGGCTCAAAGGGCAATACTCAGACCAAGCGCAGTTCGTGGAAAAATTCACAAAGATTATGGAAGAAGAGGGCGTCTGCGATTTGAATTTGGTGATGAAAAATTTGAAGCCCACTGAACTTTCGAATGTCATTTCGAAAATGGAGTCTGGGCAAATTAATTCTCGCCTTATTTCTAATTTTGCGATCTCAGAAGAGTTTCAGAAATCAAGTTGGACGAAGATGCAGCAGGTATTGGATAAAGCTCCTTTTCCGATGACACTCGCCACGAGCGGAAACACTTATAAGTATGCGGTTTCAAAAAGTGCGAAAAATTCAAAATGTGGACCGGCTGCTTTGACCGCTCGGAATTCACCTGCAAAAGTTCCGCAGGAAATTCCTCAAGAAGTTGCGCAGGATGCTCCGGAGGAAGTCGAAGAGTTTGAAGAGCCTTCTGTTCCTGCTCCCTTTCGCGCGACAAAAGCGCAGCGAATTCCCGCTGGACAAAGAGCCCGAACCCTCCAGACTCAGACTGAAGCCTCGTCTTACCCACAATGGGCACTAGATGCCTTCCAGGTTTCGCGATGAACATGTTAAGATCAAGGCTGTGCAAAGCAACAAACGGCGCAGTCGCATTTGGTTTGGTTTTTTAGCAGTCTGCTGTTTTGTGAGCGGCATGTTTTTGGAATCTTATTTTTCGCAAGAAGAATCCCCGGTTTCGGAAATGTCGATGGCAAGCCAAGTTCAGCCGAGTGATCTTTATCGCGACTATGCTCAAAGTGTATTCGATCAGCGCTGTGTTCAGTGTCACTCTTGTAATAATGCTCCCTGCCAGTTGAATCTCACTTCTTACGAAGGTGTTCGGCGGGGGTTTCATAAAACTCCGGCGATTGATCCAGAACGGCTTCAAAGTACGCCACCGACTCGTTTGGGAATTGATGGGCGCAGCGAAAGCGACTGGAGGCGGCTTGGTTTTCATTCGGTTCTGAAAGGTTCGAATCTTTATGCAACTCTTCTTCTGAAAAGTCTGACACTCAAAGAAAAGAGCACCAAAAAGAATCCGAACGGAATGGATCCCTTAGCAGCCACGGAAAGTATGGAGTGTCCGAAGGCGGAGGACTATTTAGAATTCGGTCAAGCTCGAAGTCTTGCGGGCATGCCTTACAACTTACCCGCCCTCTCGGCAAGCGAACTCAAGAAAGTCACCACTTGGATGGCGGCTGGGGCTCCTGGTCCAAAAAAGCCTTTGTTCATTGCCTCGCAAGAAGAACAGAGCTTGAAAAAATCCTGGGAAGAGTTTTTCAATGCAGCAGATCTTCGGCAGCGCTTGGTGGCACGATATCTTTATGAACATCTATTTTTAGCCCATATTTACTTTAAAAATGAGCAAAGTGGTTTTTATCGCATGATTCGCAGTCGAACAGCTTGTGCCGATCCTTCGGAAATCTCCACGCGGCGTCCAATCGATGACCCTGGAAAAATCTTTTTCTATTGCTTCAAATCACTTCAGCAAACCATCGCCGAAAAAACCCATATTCCTTACAGACTAGATGCGGAAAAGAAAGTTTGGATTGAAAATAACTTTTTGAGTGAGGCCTGGAAAGTTTCTAAGCTACCTAGTTATGTGCCAGCCTTGTCTGCCAATCCATTTAAAACTTTTCGAGACATTCCTATTGCTGCCAGATATCGATTTTTGCTTGAGGATTCGCATTACCACATCAATACCTTTATAAAAGGCCCAGTCTGCAATGGTTCCAAAGCAGTCAGCGCCATTGATGAACAATTTTATGTTTTTTTTACCGATCCCAAGGCAGATTTAATGATCAAAGATTCACAGTTTTCAAAATCAATTGAAAATCTTTTGGTGCTTCCTGCCGAAATCGGTACAAATTCTTCCATTTTGGAAATGGGCTATTATCTTCGGCATTATCCTCAGGCGCGAAATAAGTATCGGCTGCTGCGCCATAAAACATTGAAGCGGCACTATCCAAAGGGATTGGGATTAGAAACTCTTTGGGATGGATCCTCCGCTGCGAACTCCAAGACAAAAAATCCCAATGCAGTGCTGACAGTGATGAGGCACTCGGACAATTCCTATGTCCTTCAGGGAGCCAAAGGCCCTCCCAGTCACTCTGCTTTCGTTCTGGATTATGCTTTGTTCGAAAGGCTGGTCTATAATTTGACGGTGGGTTTTGATCTTTATGGGAATATTTCGCATCAATTTCACACCCGCGTTTATATGGGAATGATTCGCACCGAAGGCGAAGGAAATTTTCTCGAGTATCTGCCGCCGGCTGGTCGAAATCGATTGCGAAATCACTGGTACTCTGCCCAAGGACTGAGGGCCTTCGAACGAGCCGTCGTTCAGGCACCCTTGCCGGAAAACTTTCCGGCGTCTCTGAAGTTTTCCGCAAAGAACCCAGAAGCACTTCGAAATGAATTCTATGCACAGATCTTCAAAGAAAGACTGAATCATCATGAGTCTCTTGCATTGCCTTCACCAGAAGAGGCAAGTGCCCTTTCTGCCTTAGCTGGCTTGGAGGTTCGAAAAGGTGCCGGCTGGGTCGAGGATCTGCCAGACAGTGTTTTTGTAATGGAAGAAGACGGGGACAAGATTACTAATCTTTGGACTCTGATTCGAAATAAAAGATACAAAGATATTGGCTCAATGTTTTTAGCGGACTCGCTTCGTGAACCAGAGCGGGATTCTCTGCTTCTGGTGAAGGATCTGGGGACAAGTTATCCTCACTATTTCTTTTTTGTTCCTCGCCAGGAGATCAGTGAATTCGTGAAGTCGCTGAAGAGTGGTAAGCTTTCAGAGGCTAAGAAGAACTGGGGCCGCGAACGTTCCGATCAGCGCTTTTGGAAAGATTCAGATCGATTGCATCGATTTATCTTTAGCTCTTACGGTGAAAAAGCGGGAGTGCTTGACTACACCAAATATGATGATTGGGACTAGACTACTTTTGCACCAATTCATGCAAGGACTGTAGGGCTTTTTTTCTGTCAGTCTGAGGAAGAATCATGAATACCGACAGAGCACTCAGCCATAAGTTTTGCGGGGCCACCTGAGTCTTTTTTAGCTGATCGAGAAGGAGGGCCGATAGTTCCGGCGAGGCAGTTCCATTGCAAGTCGCTGTGATGAGGCAGTTCGAACCATTGATTTCATAGAGATCTTTCATTCTTGATTCGATGGCTTCAAGTATTTCGGAAGGACCTGACAACATCAGCTGATAGGAACTTTCCAATGAAGTTGCAGACTGAGTTTGAAAGTGTAAAATTTGCGGATCAGCGACTTGAAATTTTTGAAGGCCTTCTCGAAAGTTCTTGATAAAATCTAAAGCACTGTCTGCACTTCCATGAAGTATAAGAACTTTATCGAATGAATTAAGAGATACAACCGAGACCTTTTCATACATGGGAAGACTCCCTTTATTTATGACTTGAGTACCTTCTTGTTCAATATTTTCCATTGGCCCAATCCAAAGATCCATTTTGTGGCGGGTTGCAAGCTCGATGGCCCGATAGTGCACGACTTTGGCTCCACCAAATGTCATATCTGCCATTTGTTCATAACTCAGTCGCGGCAGATTAAAGGCGCCTTCAATAAAGTTTGGATCTGCGCTGAACACGCCGGCAACATCTTTGACAATTTCGCAGCGATCCGCTTTCAGATAACAGGCCATTGCGACGGCAGTGGTATCGGTTCCCCCGCGTCCTAAGGTTGTGATTTCTTTCGTTGCGGGACTCACTCCCTGAAAGCCCGCGAGGACGACGACTTTTCCTTCCTCAAGAGCTTCTGCCACACGAAAAGCTTTCACGTCAGTAATGAGCGCGTTCACATGGGAATCATTCGTGAGGACCCCAGCCTGACTGCCTGTATAGGAAATTGCAGGAACTCCTAGATCATTCAGCGCCATGGAAACAAGAGACATGCTGATGCGCTCTCCGGTTGTGAGGAGCATATCTAGTTCTCGGAGCGAAGGCTGAGTCGAGACCTGATTCGCAAGTGAAATGAGTTCATTCGTGGTTTTTCCCATCGCCGAAACGATCGCGACCACGCGATGGCCCTCGCGAATATAAGACTCAATTCTGCGGGCCACTTTTTTCACTTTTTCAGGAGTCGAAAGAGTCGCGCCTCCATATTTTTGTACGATGAGCATCTGTCTTTTTCTCGGTCAAAGTTTGACCGAATCCTTGTCTTTATCCTTTAGCTCCTGCTGAGCTGATTTGTCTAGGATCGGCTGCTTGGCAGTCGAAGCGCTTGGAAATTTTTTCTTCAAATAGGCACTGGCCAGGTTTTGTGCGCCTTTGGGCACCCGAATCAAATGCTTTTCAACCTGCACAGGAATGTAACCCAAAATAAGTTCAGCATTCATATCTTTCAGCGCCTTACGAGTCACGCCCAAGTGATCTGCCAGATTATTCAGATCTGTGCCACCTGCAGCTTCTAAGGTGTCGTACTCTAGAGGATTCATTTTCGCGACATCTCGAAAGCCATAAAGACCCGGGGCTTTGGCTATTAACATGGCGGCCAAAATTTTCGGAACGTAGTCGATGGTTTCTTGAGGAATCGCTTTCAGTTTCGACAAAGCCCAGAAATCTCGAGTGCCATGTTTCTTGATTTGGCGCCGCATGCCGTTTTCGCCCATATTGTAGGAGGCAGCAACTAAATACCACGAACCAAAATCGAGATGGAGGTCTCGTAAATAGCGAGTGGCAGCCCGAGTGGCTTTCAATAAATCTCGGCGTTCATCCAGCCACCAAGAGACGCGCAGTCCATAGCGCTCTCCGGTTGGTTGAATAAATTGCCAAGGACCCATCGCCTTCGCAATGCTTTGAGCATTGGGCTCAAAGCCACTTTCAATCATCACAATGTATCCCAGATCCATAGGTAGGCCTGCGTTTTTAAGTTCCTTAGTAATGAAAGGCATGTATTTGGTGGCTTTCTCCAGCCATTCTCGGAACCAGCCTTTTCCTCGGGATTGAAAATAGTTCAGCCAATAACCTACGCGCGAATTGAATGTCACGGGAATATCAAAGATCAGCGAAACTTGTGACAATGAAGCCCGCTGCGCTTTTTCCACCATCCGTTTGCGAAGAATCTCCTCTGGCGTTTGCACCGATTCGTTCTTCGGTGCTTTTACCAAAGGAACTGGAGCGATCGCTGCCGGCTGATTCGGAATTGCAGCCCAAAGGCTTGCGGGACTGCAGATCAAACCAGAAATCAAAACACTAAGCCAAGTTACGATTGTAGGTCGAAAAAATAGAGCCTCTTGAAATTGCAAACAGGAACTCCTTTCCACGTCTGACAGTTTCGCCTAACTTAGATTGTCGCTTTTGATTGAGAGGCAGTCACTGAAGAATTTATGCTGCCACACCAGCTCTTTGAACTAGACATTCAGCTAGCAAAAAGTTTCGTCGTATTTCTGACACGATGTCAGTTCATTGGCGCAAACAAGTCGGTCGTATCGGCCTTGTGAGCTAACTTCTTGAGTCCAGAGCCTGGCATTTCGCAAATTTCCTGGACTTAAGGCAAACAAATCTAGACCTGAATCCATGTGCACCAGCGCGGCATTAGCTTTGCTTTTCTAAACAGGAAGTAGGAGGTCCAGTGAGTACAAAAGGCGTGTACACAGCACTCAGCGGTGCAATGGCGCAATCACTCAAGCTGGACACCATCGCGAATAATATCGCCAACGTGAACACTCCTGGCTTTAAAAGAGACCAACAGGTTTTTCAAGAATACATCACGGAGCGTGAGAAAGAAGGAACCGTCATCAATGTTCCACGAATCCCAGCTTCGCCAGAATCTTTTTACGAATTAAATGGCGCCGATAAATCATTCGTCGACCTTGCGGGCACCTATACTGATTTTTCACAAGGGGCTCCCAAGGCTACGGGCAATGCCTTGGATGTGACAATTGAAGGCGAAGGATTTTTTGAAATTGCTACGCCCACGGGCGTGCACTTGACAAGAAATGGATCCTTTCGCGTGGATGGTAACGGTCAGTTGGTCACGGGTGAAGGATATCCTGTGCTCAGGGAAGCAGAGCCTGGTGCTGATGTTGAAGCGAGGTTGATCCGTTCGGACTCAGGTCAAGTACGGATCGAAAAAAATGGAGATGTGCTGGCTGGCGATCAGCTGCTGGGGAAGCTGTCCGTCTCTTCGGTGGCCGATAAAAACGCACTTCATAAAGTCGGATCTCAGCGCTATACGTTTAAGCCGAATTTTCAACCCGAGATCACTCCAGTGCAAAATGCTCAGCTGTCCCCTGGTTATCTTGAGTCCAGCAATGTGAATATCGTTCGTGAAATGACAGACATGATCGGAACCACCCGCCTTTTTGAAAGCGCTCAGAAAGCAATTTCCGCCTATGACTCGATGGCAGATAAACTTGTTAACTTGGTACCGAAATATTAATAGGGAGGCCCTTTGATTAAAGCACTCAATACAGCTGCGACGGGGATGCAGGCCCAACAAACGAATATGGAAGTTGTCACCAATAACTTGGCTAACGTCTCCACCGCGGGCTTTAAAAAATCCCGGGCAGAATTTGAAGATTTAGTTTACCAGAACATTCGTGAACCCGGACAAGCCTCAGGTCTGAATGCCTATTCCCCAACGGGAGTCCAAACTGGAAGTGGTGTGCGGACCTCTGCAATTCAAAAAGATTTTACCAACGGAAATGCAGTGATCACAAAAAATCCCTTGGATGTACAAATCGAGGGTTCAGGATTTTTTCAAGTTTCTACACCAGACGGACAGGTGGCCTACACCCGAGACGGACAATTTAAAAAAGACGCTCAAGGAAGGATTGTGGATAAGAACGGAAACACCTTAGTTCCAGAAGTCACGCTTCCTCCAGAAACTTCTGGGATGGAAATTACTCCCGCCGGTGAAGTGCGCATTCAGACCAATGGAGCCACAGCAATGCAAACCGTAGGAAATGTTGAAATTGTGAACTTCGTGAATCCAGCAGGCCTTACCGCGCTCGGCCGAAATTTGTTTTCACCCACAGGTGCGAGTGGCCAACCAGTTCCCGGCCGACCAGGCACTCAAGGTCTTGGATTTTTGTCTCAAGGGCAGCATGAATCCAGCAACGTGAATGTGGTGGATGAAATGGTGAGCATGATTTCTGCTCAGCGGGCTTATGAAACAAACAGCAAAGCCATTCAAGCTGCCGATCAAATGTTACAAACAGTCAATGCGTTGAGGTAATTGCTTTGAAGAAGTGGATGATAGCTTTCTTTTTTAATACTCTGAGTCTTCAGGCAGCAGCTTTGGTTGATGCTCGTGAAGTAAAAATTATTTTTTATTCTCAAGCGAAGGTTGTGAAGGGCCAAAAGATTGTCTTGGATGACTTGGGATTCGTGGACGGGGGAAAAGCCGAAGAGTCCCTCATTCTTGGAAAGACTATGATTTTTCCGCGCCTTGAATTTCAAGGATCTTTGGCCGTGATGCCAGGCTCTGAAATTGGCCGTGCTTTTAAAGTTAATGCCGTGATTCCAACAGGAACGCAGCTGCGGCTGATCCTGCCTGAACAAATTGAATTACAAACTTCAGAAACTATTTTGCCCGAGGCTCGGGTCGAAAATCAGATTCGATATCAGGCTTCAAGACTTTGTGAGGACTGCCGAGTCACAGTGAAGGATTTAAAAATTCCCTATGCTTCCGTCGCCGATGGGCCTGCAGATTGGGATCTGGATTTGAATTCCCTCAAGCGCGGTGGTGCTGTGCTTTTGCCACTCAAATCTCAGGCCAGCTCAAAAAAGTTTTGGATCTCTGCCTATGTTCAGCTGGAGAAACAAGGCTTTGCCATGAAGCGAGGTCTTCCTGCGGGCAGCTCCCTGACAACTGAAGACGTGGAGAAAAAATGGATCGACATCACGTTTGCGAAAGATGAGCTCGCTTCGGAAAACGAAGTTCTTGGCCAAATTTTACAAAAGTTTCTGACCATCCACACGGCAATCTATCGAACGGATCTAAGAAAAGTCTTCGCTGTGCGAAAAGGTCAATCGCTGCGGGTGAAGTCTGGTTATGGTGCTCTTGAAGTTTCCCGTGATGTCATTGCCGACGAAAATGGCTATGTCGGAGACCTCATTCGGCTCCGAGTTCCAGAAAGTAAGATCACTCTCACAGGTAAAGTGATGGGGACGCTTGAGGCGAGGATCGAATGAAAATAAAAAATTTGCTGCTGCAGGCCTTCTTTTTGTGCGCCATTTTTATCGGAATGATGAATACCGGCTGTTCCACTTTAGACGAAGAAGTGAAAGAGGTCGCGAATGATATCATCAAATTTTCGGAAAATCAGAATGTTTTGAATACTTCCAATCGTCAATACAAGAAAACCACTCGGCAGAAGATCGAAGAGGACTCCGAGCTGCAGGCTCAAGCGGGATCAATGTGGGTGATGGAAGGCCAGGGTGCTTACCTTTTTGCACAGAACAAAACTCGTAAAGAGGGTGACCTCCTCAATGTAAAATTAGACGGTGGAGCTTTAAAACAAGTCGACACCAAGGTTTCAGTCATTCGAAAACTTTTAAAGCAACTTGAAGATCAAGAAGCTCAAGATAAGCTCAAGCAGCAACAAGAAGATGGCGAGGTGCCTCTTCAAAAGCTAGCTGATGGCAGTGCAGACGGCTCTAAAGACGGCAGGTCACCTGCGGCAGACAAAAAGTCTGGCACTGAGAAGGCGGGCACAGATGCGGCTTCGTCGCAGAAGTCAGCAGACAAAGCGGATGAAAAAGCCGAAACTGATGGGCCGACCATTTCTGAAGGAATTCCCACTCGAATCACCGAACGAATGGCCGATGGCAATTACCGTCTGAAGGGACAGGCGCCCTTTATGATCGGCAAGCGAGAGTACCGTGTCATTGTGACTGGAATGATTCGTGCGGAAGATTACAACGATGAAGGAGTGTCCTCCAACAAGTTATTGGATGCACAGTATGATGTGGTCAGCCTTCGTAAGAAGGAGGCGCTATGATGAATCTAAAGAAGCAGGCTCAGAAACTTAGAATTGCAATTTTGTTTTTTATGATCTCACTTTTTATTGGTGTCTCCGATTCTTGGGGCGCCCGATTGAAAGACATCGCATCGATTCGTGGTGTGCGAGAAAATCAATTGGTCGGTTATGGAATTGTCGTGGGTCTGAAAGGCTCGGGCGATGGCAAAGCTGAATTCACCGCGAAGTCCATGGCAAGGATGCTGGACAAGCTCGGTGTGAAGCTGGATTCCAATCAAATCGAAAGTAAAAATGTGGCTGCAGTGATCGTGACAGCAACACTGCCTTCATTCGGTAAAGCGGGAAATCCGATTGATATCACCGTGAGTTCGCTGGGCGATGCGAGCTCCCTCGAAGGTGGGACTTTATTGCAGACACCTCTGCGGGCCGCCAATGAACAAGTTTTTGCTGTGGCCCAAGGAACGATTTCACTGGGCGGTTCCGGTAAAGATGTTTTTCCCACTTCGGGCCGAATTCCCAATGGCGCCATCATCGAGAGAGACATGGTCAGCGATTTCAACGCACGTAAAATGTTTCGCTTTAATTTACACAATCCTGATTTCTTAACTGCTGCTCGAACTGCAATCACGATTAACAAAGAGCTTGGTGGCACCTATGCAACGGCCAAGGACGCGGGGACTATTGATGTCATCGTTCCCTTTGCCTATGAAGGCCGCGGCGTTGATTTGCTTGCGACCATCGAGTCCGTACAAATCAATCCCGATCAAAAAGCTAAAGTCGTTGTGAATGAAAAGACGGGAACAGTTATTATCGGCGAAGCCGTAAAGATTTCCAAAATTGCGATCGCTCATGGAAGTCTTAGTGTGAAAGTTCAATCGAAAGAAAGTTCGAAGAAAGATTCATCAGACGGGGACAAGGTCCTAGTAATAGACTCCGGGGTGTCCGTTGGAGACCTCGTCCAGTCCTTGAACAAGCTAGGAGTCACACCCAAAGACCTGATAGCACTGCTTCAGTCCATAAAGGCAGCTGGAGCTTTGCACGGGGAATTGGAGATTTTGTGAATATTGTTTCTCGTTTTGAGACAGTGTTAGTTATGCTTAATTTAGTATCTTTGACAAGGATGTTGAAGATACACGGGGAGGGTGAGTTAGGGATCAAGAGCCAAGGACGGTTTCGATTCTTAAGTTTCTCGCAGGAAACATACAGAACAGGTCAGCTAAAGCCAGGGAATGGCTATGTCAGGCCGGATATAGGAGAGCTAAGTGCAGGACGCACGCCGAGCACTAACTCCACTCCCCAATTTTTTTTGCTGTCCATAGGCATCCTTCTGATGCTTGTGCCGACACAAGGTTTTGGTGCAAACACTGCGGAGCAAACTTCTCCATCAGAGCGAATAGAGCGAATAGAGCGAATAGAGCAATCAGAGAGAATGCCGGCGGCAGCTATTGATGCGATCCGCGCACCAGCCACTGGAAAAGCTTTACCCTTTGCAAAGCACTCCCTGCGGCGCAAGGCAATCACTGCAGAAGACCAAAAAAAACGGGTTCGAGATGCCGCTGAACAATACGAAAAATACTTTCTTCGTGAAATGATGAAAGCCATGCGAGCAACAGTCGGAGGTCAGGCAGGAATTCTTCCCACCAATCCGGGAGAAAAATTATTTCGCGAACAGCTGGACGATGAATACGTCGAAAAGTGGAGCCAGCGCGGCGGAGTGGGCTATGCAGATATCATCTACGATCAGATTGTCCAAAGATACGGGCCTCAGCTTGGAATCTCCAAGCCGGAACCTTTGGTCGGCAAATTACCTGGGTCATTGGTAATTCCGACCAAGTCTCGCCAATAGGGCTGAAGATCCATCTGTAAATCCATTTTTCTTAAGAGGGCAAAAATCCCACCCAGCTTGCGGTGCAAGAACAGAAGCTTTGAGGGCGGTGGAGTGAACTTGAGCGCAAAAACAAAGTCTCGTCCCAAACGGCGCGTTTTTTCGGAATATTCACTGTCAGCAAAATTGAAAACTCCTTTTGTGTTTTGCACAAAGAAGGGCTCTATTGAGAGTTTCATAAAGTTATGAAACTTCATTTTGGTATCAAGACTTTCTCGCGGATCCAAAAGCTCAAATTCAACCGCCGCATTGATGATGTCCGTTGGGTTCTTAGATGGGACTGTCGATAAAAACTTTTTGTAGTTGAGGCGGAATTCGTCTGAGTATCTTTTCGTGGCCCCAAAATCCAGAAGGCAGAGCTCTCGAGGTCGAACAAGAAAATTTGCTAAGTTCGGATCGGTTTGTACTACTCCCCATTGGTAAAATTCTTTTCCATAGAGTTTTAGAATGGTTTGGCCAAGCCATTCTCGCTCCGCCATGGAGGGCTGGGTGTTCAGCCAATCTTTGATGGAGTGCCCCGGTTCATACGACATCGCCAGCACCCGAGTGGTGCTGTAATCCGCCAGGGGAATCGGTGTATTCAGGCTTCCGCGCATCTCTGAATCTTGAGTGATCAATTCCCGATAGCTGAGTAAATTTTCAATCTCCATGAGGTAGTTTGTTTCATCAAGCAGGGTTTGCTTCAATTCGGAAAAAACGGTTTCAAATTTCACCTGACGACCCGAAAGCCTGGCCAAACCCTCGGCAAGTCTTTGAATCAGCTTTATGTCAGATTCAATGGAATCACCCACTCCAGGATACTGGACTTTTAGGACAACGTCCTTTCCAAAAATTTTTGCGCGGTGAACTTGGCCAATGCTGGCAGCAGCTAATGGCTTCTGTTCCAAATCCGTCAAGTCTGAATATTTCGGACCTAGTTCTTTTCTCAGAACTTGATCGATCACTTTAAAATCAACATGACTTGCTTGGTTCTGCAGCTGAGATAAAATCTCAATCGCTTCTGGAGGAAAATAGTCATTGAGATCTAAGCTCATCAGCTGGCCGGCTTTCATCGCGGCCCCCTTCAGCTGACTGAGAGTTTCGACAATCAATTTCGCCTGTGCCACTCGGGAAGCTGCGCTGCCTGAGGTGAGCTCCCGAACTCCAACCTTTGTAGCCAGACTCATAAGGTCTAATGAGCGACGAAAGATTCCTGTTTTCATAATTGGCTCCCGGCCAGCATCAAATCCAACTGTTCCAAAGAAGCTAAGGTTAAGATTTTTCGCTGTGACGGAAAGGGCAGTTGATCCATCAGTCCCCCACCGCCCGTCCAAATTTCAATACCAGGGGGAAGCTGATGGTCCAAAGTTCTCAAATATTCAACAGGGGTGATGATCTCTCTTTCCGGAGGAATCTGCGCCAGACCGAGGATCAATATTTTTATTTTGAGTTCTTTGCAAACATGAACGAGGGAATCGACGGGCATGTTGCAACCAAAATAATGGGTGCGCTGCCGGTGAACGGCGCTAAGGATTGCAGAAAGTAAAATTCCAAATTCATGGATGTCACCTTCTCGTGTTGCCAGTGCAATGGCAGGTGCTCCGGCCCTCGAGGAAAAATCATAGGGTGACAGTGACTGATAAATTTGCCCCAAATGATCGCGCAGAAGGGCAGATAAAAGATGTTCTTGGCCAATCCTGAGTTTGCTGCAATAGACAAAATCCCCAACTTTCCGCATGAGCGGAACGATGAGGTGTATTGTAATGTCTTTCGGACTCAGCTCAAAGCGAGCCTTAAGCAAGGAATGGTTCAGCTTCTCAAGATCGAAAGCTTCCAGACACTTGAGAATATTTCGTAAATGTTTTTCTTCGATAGTGATCGGATCTTCACTTGTTTCGCGAGGAATGGGTTGATGAAAGCGATCCGTCGGAGGAGCGAGGGCCGCAATTTCCTCAGCCATCTTTTTTAAACTTGGAGTCGGCAGTCCAGCGATATTACCGATGCTGGCTCCTTTTTTTGTGAGGGCTGTCAGTAACTGCAGTCGTTCAAAATCTTCCGATGAATAAAGTCTTCTTCCATTGGCGCTGCGCTGAGGTTCTATAGCAGCGTGCCGCCTTTCCCAGGCTCGAAGAGTGTGTTCATTGATTCCAAGGAGGCGCACCAGAGTCTTTACACTGAGATTTTCCATAATCGCCTTTCGTAACTTTAGTACAATCAAGTACTTAAGCTGTTAAACCTGTGCAATAGGGCACACGCACAGGTTAGCATATTGACTTATTCTGTGCAATCAATTATCTTGAAATGAGTAATCGGCGGAGGCAAACCATGAGCGTTATGAATGAAATCATGCAAGAAATTCCAGTTACGATTGATTTCCCCAACCGCTGCGGCAAAGCAGATCCTCAGCCAGTGAAAGCTTTGGAGTCCCTGATCGGTCAGGTGCCTTCCGAGCAACTGAGCGCAGCTTCGGCAAAGTTGCTGTTACTTTCTATGGATGAAAATTTAGACCGTGAAGGATTGCAGCGAACTCCCGAACGTTTTTCAAAAGCGATGAAAGATTTAACTGCTGGTTACCAGCTGACTTTGAATGATGTCATCGGTGAGGGTGTCTTTAGCTCTGAAAGCGCTGGACTTGTCTCGGTTCGAGATGTGGAATTTTACAGTTTGTGCGAACACCACATGCTTCCTTTTTGGGGACACATCAGTGTGGCTTACTACCCCGGTGAAAAAATTGTGGGACTTTCCAAAATCCCTCGCATTGTAGAAATGTTCGCGCGAAGACTCCAAGTGCAGGAAAGACTGACTGATCAAATTGCCCAAGCCCTTGATCAAGCGATTTCTCCAAGAGCCGTTTTTGTCAGAGCAAAAGCAGCACATATGTGCATGATGATGCGCGGAGTGCGCAAACAGGACTCTGAAACTGTCAGCGAAATGCTCATAGGAGAGAGTAATCTTTCCAAAGTCGAGCTAGACCGTTTGTTTCGATCCGTTGATTGAAGTCGCTCAGTGAGTCTGGCTTTGCGGAGATAGTCTGGCTTCACTTCTGTAGTCTGGCTTCGCCTTAAGAACCCCATAAATCTTAGGTTTTCCTTGCCTCAGTATGATACAATGACCTCAGGAGCAGTCTCAGATTGAGATGGCTCCACGGAGGAGGTCCTATGAGGATTACCCACAACAAGGTCGGACAAAATTTGAATGTTCGAGAAAACATCAAAGATGGTGGTAAAGCCGATCAAAAATCGGATGTCTCTGCCACGGACAAAGTTGGATCGCTAAAAAATTCTCTGAGTGAACTTGGCGGGCCCAATGACTCAGCAGCGACTGAAGGGGCGACACGCGTTCAACTTTCAGAACGTGCTCAGCAAATGAAGCGGGCTAAAGAAATCGCCACCAATGCTCCGGACATCAACGAAGCGCGCGTGGCCGAACTGCAAAAATTAATTGATGAAGGAAAATACAAAACAGATGCTCGGGCCATTGCGGACAAGATGGTCGATGAACAACTGGCTTGGGAATAATTGAATTTTATTTAGCTTCTTGATTTGAACAAGGATGTTCTGATGCAAGACTTCGTAGTCTCTCAAAATCAAAGTATTGATTTGGCTTATGACGAGCTGAATTCAAATCTTGAATCCATTTTGGGTGTCTACCGTTTGCTTTTGGATGTTGTTCAGCGTGAAAAAGAACTTTTAATTTTAGCAGATCCTGCCAAAATCTTAGAAAACAATGCCACTAAAGAATCTTGTTTGCTGAAGCTCAAGCATTTAGAAAATGAACGATTATTTTTTGCAAAACGTTTGGGAATTCTGGTCGGGCTAAAAGAAGAGGCCCCTCGCCTCTTGGATTTGGCCGGAAAACTTTCTGGCCCTCGTCAAACCAAACTAAAAGCATTTCACGAGACCCTCGATCTCACGGTCCGGCAAGTTTATGAACTCAATCGAGAGAATGAGATTTACGCCCAATCGGCCCTTGTCACTTTGCAAAGTGCTTTGGGTGAAATCAAACAAACCATTGCTCCAAAGCCGACCTATGGTCGAAGGGGAACGCTGAAAGACACTTCAGAACGATCAGGACACTTCGTGAGCCGAGAAGGGTGAGGGTGAATGGCTAAGATTAGCACCATGCTCGATATCGGTAAACGGTCGATGATGAACAGTCAGACCTCACTCCAAACTGTTGCACATAATATTGCGAATAAAACCAATGAGGGATTTTCGCGCCAGCGGGTCGAGCAAGTCACTGCGGCTCCGATTGTTGAAGGCCGGATTCAGCTGGGAATGGGTGCTCGGGCGGCCGCTGTCACACGAGTCAACAGTCCCTATCTCGACAAGCAAATTCAGAAAGAAACCGGCACCATGGGCTTTTACGATGGAAAAGCTGAATCCATGGTGCGGGTCGAACAAGTTTTCAACGAGCAGGGCAATAAGAGTTTGAATCAATACATCTCTGATTTTTTTAATGCCTACAAAGAGCTTGCGAACAATCCGGAGAGCGTGACTCCAAGATCCATGGTGAAAGAAACTGGCGATATCCTATCCAAAGAATTTGCCAGCATAGATAAAAAACTCACGACTATCCAGGACGATGTCAGCCTTCAGGTCGATGCGAATGTTCTTGAGATCAACACGATGACTCGAGAGATCGCCAGCCTCAATAGTCAAATTCAAGCCGTCGAGCTTCAAGGCATTCCTGCTAATGATCAACGCGATCGACGTGACTTGATGCTCAAGCGCCTCAATGAAAAAATTGATATTCGAGTCGCCGAAGGCGATGCGGGTGTGGTCTCCGTGACGGCTGCAGGCAACGCACTTCTTGTGTCGGGACTTGAATCGATCGAACTTCTTTCCGTGCGAGATGCCTCGGGACGCGCGGGGGTCTATGCCAAACCTTCCGATGCGGTGGCGCCTTTTGAAATCACCAAGCGAATTCGCGGCGGGATTTTGGGTGGAGCCATCGAAGTGCGCGACAAAGTCATCGAGACCATGAAAAATCAGATGGACGTCCTAGCGCACACGATTGCGAAAGAAGTGAATCAAGCCCATGTGCAGGGCTTTGATCGCACGGGAAAGCGAGGGGTTGAATTTTTTCATCAACCCACGCAAATCGAAGGCGCGGCGAGAACGATTCGCCTCAACGAAGTCATTGCAGATGATGTGAATCGAATTGTGGCGGCCTCAAGGCCCTTAGCTCCAGGCGATAACACCGTTGCGAATGTCATCTCTATGGTCCAATACAAACCGACCATGGATGATGGCAACGCGACCATCGATGATTTTTATAATTCCGAAGTGGGCCGCATCGGTGTGATGACTGCGCATTCGATAAAAGCCAAAGAAACACAGGGAAACTTGTTGGGACAACTGAACAATTTGCGTGACAGCGTGAGCGGAGTCAGCCTCGATGAAGAAGCCACCAAGATGATTGAATTTCAAAGGGCCTTTGATGCCTCAGCAAGATTGATTCGAACAGCGGATGAGATGCTGGAAACAGTGCTTACGCTGAAGCGATGAGGAAAGGCTAAATGAGAGTCACAGACCGGATGGGGATTGAACAAACGAATCGGAACTTGCAACGCAATCGCTCGGATATGAGCGATTTGCAAATGCAGGCATCGACTCAGAAGAGGGTGAATAAGCCTTCGGATGATCCCATTGCGGCGGCTCGAGTCCTTGCAACTCGCACCGATGAGCGTGGCAGCCAGCAATTTCTAAAAAATATTCACATGGCCAGATCCTTCCTCGAATTCACAGATCAAAGTTTGGGTGAAATGACCGAAGTGATGAATCGTCTGAAAGAACTTGCGATTCAGCAGGCCAATGATGCTGGTGCGAGCGACAGCACTCGTCGCGTGGTGGCCGAAGAGGTCGGGCAGATGTATGGGCAGGTGATCCAAATCGGAAATCGAAAGCTCGGGGAGCGATACATCTTTGGTGGTTACCAAACGGTCAAGCCGCCTTTTGATGTGTCTGGTGGATATGCTGGTGACAATGGAAACATGCATATCCATATCAACAAAGATGCCTTTATGGCGATGAATGTGCCTGGCGATCAAGTCTTTATGGGAAAAGACATTTCAGATGATGGCCTCATCCGAGTCCCTAAAGATGTGCCAAGAGATGTGGACACTTTGAGGAATCATCAAGAAGATGATCTTGAGCAGCTGAAGCTCAAAATTAAAAAAGAAAAAAATCCTGATTTTTTAATGCGGGCGCCGGCACCGGATTCTTCGCGCGGGCAGGTGACTGTTGAGTCGCGAGCCAATCAAGTGGATCAGCAAGGCGTAAATATTCTTCAAACCGTTAAGGATTTTGAAATTGCACTGCGCACGGGCGATAAAGCCGAGATTCAAAGCTCGATTGATGTGATTGATCAAGCGATGTCGCAAGTGATTCGCGCTCGCTCTCAAGTCGGGGCAAGAATCCAGACTTTGAACCACACCGACGACAGTCTAAGGAAGTCCATCGTCGAGAATAAGATGGCAAGTTCTCACTTTGAAGACGCGGATTTGCTGCAAGTTGTGTCTGATATTAACAAAACTGACACCGCTTTTAAGGCGACGCTGGATACCTCCGCGAGGTTGGTCCAGAGGAGCCTGCTTGACTTCCTTAAATAGAAATAATATCTAAAGCTCCGCTCAAAAAAGGACGATAGGTAATCGACTGCCATGAACGGATGATAGGCAGTTGATGTTCATGAATGCTTCAGGAAATTTTTAAGAAATTTTAGGAAGTTTTCACGAAGTCTTCATGAAGTTTTCATGAAGTTAAAAGAGCAGGGGCAAATATGCTGGTTTTGACACGGAAGTTGGGCGAGAGCATAGCGATCGACGACCATATAAAAATTCGAGTGGTTCAAATTAAAGGCAAACAAGTTCGCCTGGGCATTGAAGCGCCTAAGGAAACGAAAATTCATCGCGAAGAAGTTTACCTAGCAATTCAAGAAACCAACAAAGAGTCTTCGACAACGAGCTCAGATCAAACACGCTCTGTTTCTAAGCTGTTGAAGCCCTCTTAGAAGCTGAAGGCATTCTGGCTTTCTTCTTGAGTTTTCGTCGTCGCGTTATGCGCCTTTCGAAAAATGTTTAAATTTCCACCATTCACCTATTTTTTGTCTTGCTGTGTCTTTATTTAGGGGGCATCCTGACGTCAGTCGCACTGGATCGCACGCTCCGGGCAGAGGGGGTCAGAATGGTGATTCATACCAGTCGTTTTGGGCAAGTCCAAATAGCTGAAGAAGACCTAATCACGTTTCCAGACGGTATTCTTGGTTTCATTGAGCTCAAGAAATTTGTCGTACTTGATGATCCCAATGATGAAATCTTTGCTTGGCTTCAGAGTTGCCAGGAGCCATCTATTGCTTTCCCAGTCTTAGAACCCGAACTTTTCGTAGACACCTATAAAGTGGGTTTGGCGAAATCGGACATGGAATATTTGGGCTTGTCTCCCGCTGCTGCGGACCTCGCCAAAGAGATGGCTCAGTTGAGCTACTTTTCCATTGTTACGATTCCAGAAGACCCCACAAAGATGACTGCGAATTTGAAAGCCCCAGTGCTCATCAATCGCAAGACCCATATTGCCCGTCAGTGTGTTCTTCAGGAAAACAATTGGGCGATTCGCGAGCCCATTTTTCAGAAGCTTCAACAGCGAGTTGTGCAAAAGCCGAACGAGCCCTTCAAGCGTGAGCAAGGCGTCCTCAACGTCGCTGTACGCCTTGGCAATCGGGGACTTGAAAGCGCAACTTAAAAGGGGCGCCATTTGCGGAGTCAGCTCCGTTTGCATTTAGTCCTCGCCCTGGGACTTTGAATTTGCTAGCTTTTAGCCTTTCATTTCCAAATGGGAGGCCCCACTCATGATAAAAACGACCAAAGATTCGCACCGAAAAATTGAGGCTGGTGCTGAATGGCTGCCAATAAAAAGCTTTCAAGACATTCGGTATGAACGAACTCAGGATGGGATAGCAAAAATCACGATCAATCGTCCTCAAGTGCGAAATGCCTTCCGGCCACAGACGGTTCAGGAACTCAAAGAGGCTTTTGAACTCGCCCGCGAAGATGCTGAGATCGGCGTTGTCATCCTCACAGGTGAAGGACCCGAAGCTTTTTGTTCCGGCGGCGACCAACGCGTGCGCGGAAACGCTGGCTATGTCGGTCAAGATGGTGTTCCTCGTTTAAATATCCTGGATGTGCAAAAACAAATTCGGCAAATGCCGAAACCTGTTGTGGCGATGGTCGCGGGTTACGCGATTGGTGGCGGCCATGTTCTCCATGTGGTTTGTGACTTGAGTATTGCAGCCGACAACGCCATGTTTGGGCAGACGGGACCCAAGGTCGGATCTTTCGATGGTGGTTTGGGTAGTTCGTATTTGGCTCGCATTGTGGGTCAGAAAAAAGCCCGAGAAATTTGGTATTTGTGCCGTCAGTATGATGCCAAGCAAGCCATGGAGATGGGACTCGTCAACACAGTGGTGCCTTTAGAAAAATTGGAAATCGAAACGGTTCAGTGGGCGCGCGAAATGATGGAACATTCTCCGCTGGCTTTGCGCTGTTTGAAGGCTTGCCTTAATGCAGACTGCGATGGGCAAATGGGCTTATTGGATTTGGCTGGTAATGCCACTTTGCTTTACTATATGAGTGAAGAAGCTCAAGAAGGCAAAAATGCTTATGTGGAAAAGCGAAAGCCAAACTTCGCGAAATTTCCACGGCTGCCTTAAAATTTGTTCAGCAAAAAGTGAAGAAGAAGGTGGTTCGATGCACACAAACTCAATTCCATCCAAGCAGGGGCTGGTGGGAATGCTTGGGCAATGGGTTTTAGCATTTCGTCCAAAAACACTGACTGCTGCGGTGGTTCCTATTTTTGTTGGATCTGCAGTCGCTGAAATTTCTCAAGCATGGATTGCTGCATTAGCTCTAGCTGCTTCTTTGTTTATTCAAATCGCGACTAATTTAGTGAATGACTCCAAAGACTTTGTTAAAGGCGCGGACCAAGAGGATCGAATCGGCCCAAGAAGAGTCACTCAGTCCGGTGCCTTCAGTCCGCAGACAGTGATGATGGGTGCCTATTTCTTTTTTGCTTTGGCAATTCTTGTGGGGATTCCTTTGGTTTATCACGGGGGGCTGCCAATACTTGCTGTCGGAATTTTATCCCTCATCGCAGGCTATTCCTATACTGGTGGACCTTTTCCCTTGGCCTATCGGGGATTGGGAGACCTTTTTGTTTTTATTTTCTTCGGTGTTGTAGCTGTTGTGGGAATGCACTTTCTGAATATGGGGCACTTCAGCCTGAATGCACTCACAGCAGGCGTGCAAGTGGGATTCTTATGCACGGTACTTATCGCAATAAATAACCTGCGGGATGTCGCCACAGATACAAGGGCAAATAAAAAAACTTTAGCGGTACGTTTCGGCAAGAATTTTGTTCGCTGGGAAATCACACTTTTACTGCTGGGTACCTATTTAATTCAAAGTCATTGGTGGTACTATGGTTTCCAGTGGGCTGCACTTTTGCCCTTTTTAACCTTGCCAGTCGCTCTGCGAATTGTTTGGTCTGTTTGGAGTCATGAACCAAGTGAAAAGTGGAATCTCTTTTTGGCTTTGGCAGCTTTGAATCATTTAGCCTTTGGCCTGCTTTTGTCCGTGGGGCTGCAGTGGGTTTAGAAATTGAATATTCTAAATATGAATTAAATGCTGCCCAGAAGTTGGGGTTTTTGGCAGAAGTGGATAACCGAGCTGGGGCTTTATTTCGCTTTACTTGGCCCGATGGAAAAACTGGCTACGCAGATTGCATGCCTTGGCCTGAGCTCGGAGATGCTCCCATCGATGAACAGATTGAGATGCTTAAAAAGGGTCGGCTTTCTATATTGATGGAACAAACCATGTGGTTGGCGCGAAGGGATGCCGATTGGCGAGCTCAAGAAGTCTCTGCCTATAAGCTGTTTCCTCGTGTAAAAAATCACTTTCTTATTTCGGATTATTCGCGCACGAGCGATCAAGAAATCTATCAGGCAAAAGCTCAGGGCTTTACCACTTTTAAAATTAAACTCAGCGAGAATGTCGAAGAAGAAGCAAAATGGGTCGATCGCTTCATCCGAACTTTCACGGTGCCAGTGCGCTTGGACTTTAACTGCAAGCTGAGCTTCCCTTTGGTGGAAAGATTTTTTGAAATCCTGAGTCAGGGATCTCGAGCCCGGGTTGAGTTTTTAGAAGATCCATTGCCTTGGAATCTTCAAGCTTGGCAGGATGCTTCCAAAATTTTTCCTCTGGCAGCAGATGGCGTGCTCAGCCAGATTGATTTAAAGGCCATCGATTATGAGCTTCCTTTTAAATTTATCATCTTAAAACCCGCCCGGATGGATGTAGCTAGGGTGACTTCTCTAGTCGATCGCTTTGGCGTGAAGATGGTTGTGACTCATTCCATGGACCATCCTGTCGGTGAAATGCATGCCCTACTTGTGGCCTATGAACTTAAGAAAAAGTATCCCAATCGAATTCTAGATTGCGGCTGTTATCCGACCAGGGCCTATGAAGCAAATACCTTTACCAGCGAAATTCCTAAAAAAGGTCCCTATATTGATGAAGTGGCCGGAACGGGTATTGGCTTTAATAATATTTTAAAAGAACTCAAATGGAACAGACTCAGATAGTGCCGAATTGGACGAATGATGAATCCTCGAGATTGTGGAACCCAGGTCTTACTCAGGAGGCTCGAACCACATTTGACCGACTCGTGGATCAGTATGAATCGCAGAATACAAATCAGCAGATCGAGGCAAAAGCTATTATTTGGTTGGCCTCATCAGGTACTACGGGTGCAATGCCAAAAGTTATTGGACTCACGAAGGCGGCGCTTCTTGCCAGCGCCCAAAGTGTGAATCGCTATCTTGGTGCGGAGGCAGAAGATCGATGGGCCTTAATGCTGCCGGAATTTCACGTGGGTGGTTTGTCCATTTCTGCGAGGGCCTTTCTTTCTAAAAGCTCTGTTGATAAGTACTCAGGTCGTTGGCAGGTGGACGAAGTTTATCAGTGGCTTTGTCAGGTACAGCCTCAATTTCTGAGTTTAGTTCCAACGCAGCTTCATGATTTGATTCAAAGGCAGTATCCAGCCTGGCCGAAGTTAAAAGCTGTCCTGATTGGCGGCGCGGACCTCAATCTAGGACTTGCAAAAAATGCCGAGAAATTGGGATGGCCAATTCATCAGACTTTCGGAATGACTGAGACCTCTTCAATGATTGCGGCGGGGCCTCCTGGAAAAATGAAGTTGCTGCCACACTGCGAGGCCTTGATCGACGATGAAGGCCATCTGCACCTTCGAGGGGATTCGCTCTTTTCTGTCATCATTGATGGCAATCAAAGTGATGATCCAGTGATTATTTTGCAAGCTTCGGGCGCATGGTGGAAAACCTCTGATCGGGCCAATATCAAAGATGAAATCTTTCAATGGCTGGGGCGCGAAGATGATTTCGTGAAAATTAAAGGCGAAGGAATTTTTCTATCTAAACTGAGTCAAAGAGTCTCCGATTTTTTGATTGAGCAGTCGCTGCCTTATAAATTGCTTGCCATTTTGGTGCAGGAAGATCCTCGTTCTGGAGGGCGATTGTTAGCTGCACTGGAGCCTTCGGGCGCGAACGAAGATTTGGAACTGGCTTCATGGACAATTGCACTCAATCAAGAGCTTTCAAAGTCTGAAAAAATTCAGGCTTTTCATGTGCGTCGTGACTGGCCCAAAACACCGCTCGGAAAGCTGAAGCTTGTCGAGGCGCTACGCTTGGTGACCAAATAACAAGATTGATGTGAGGACAGAAGAACAAAAGCCCTAAGAGGCTTCCCTTTCTAATTCAGAAAGTGGCGTTTTATTTTTTGAATCCCATGACCTCAAAAGCCTTGGCTATAGGTAAAATCCAAATTTTGTCATCTTTGAGTTCCCGTTTGCCCCGATAGATCACCAATTTCTCACATTTAATCTTGTATTGATCTAATGATCGCAATGAATTCAGTTCAGACGAACTCACTGAGTCACTTGACTTACATTCAATGGCAAAGCGTTTGTTGTCTCTCTTGAGCATAAAGTCGATTTCAAGACCTCCGCGAGTCCTAAAATTGTAGATTTCGAAATCTAAATTGAGCGCAGTGCCGGTGTTGAAAAGCTGATTAAAAATGAAATGCTCAAAGAGAAGACCCTCTCGATCTTTGCTCACCTGAAAGCTGCCTAAAATTGCATTTAAAACGCCTAAATCAAAAAAGAAGAACTTCGGATGCCTCACGAGATCGATCGAATCAAAATCAGGGTCGTTTTCGGATCTGTGTGCGATCATGGTATCAACCAAAATTTCAAAATGCCGAACGCCAGACTGTCTGGGGATTTTGGATTTTCTTGCTATTTTGGAAAAGTCTAAAAATTTTCCTGAATCAACGGCAGCTTCGCGTAAAAATCGAACGAAGCCATCGACACTTCTTACGAGGGCCTCTGCCAAAATTTCTTCTTTTAGATACTGATTCGCATAGCTCATCAAAAGTTGTTTCTTTTCTTTAATCGATTGAAGTGTTTGCACCTCAGGAAGAAAACCAAAACTCATGGCGTGCTCAATGTCGAAGTCAGAACCCAATTCTAAAAAACTAAGAGGTGCAAGCGAAAAACTAATCAAGCGTCCAGGTAACAAATTGGCACGCCCTCTTTTTAGTTTTCGAGCACTGGATCCAGTCAAATAGAACTTAAGTTGTTTATTATGATCGACTAAATCCTGAATGGTATTCGTCAAGCGAGGTATTCTTTGTATCTCGTCGATAAAAACAGTGCGGGGGGCCGACGCGCCAATTCGACGTTCAAGTTCGTTAAGGTTTGATTGAAAAGAAAAATACTCTGATTCATTAGCTAAATTGATGCGGAGGTCGGGATTAAGTGACTCAATGAGTGTCGATTTGCCCACCTGACGAGGCCCTAAGAGTAAAATACTTTTTTTACAACTGCGCAATTCGTTAGAAATTAATCTGTTATACATATGGTTAAATTTACATGCAAAATAACCTAATGTAAACCAAATCAGGATTTTTGACTGCTCCTCATGGACCTTGTCCAGGCACAGCGCTTGGTGACCAAATACTGACTATCGTCGTGTAAAGTTTTAGCCAGATTTCTCCGATTTCAATTCGTGGACATTAAAAAGATGATTCAATCAGTTTTGCCAATGTCAGTGAGGGAGCGAGAGGCTCCTCAAGGGGTGGATCGCGCTCTGAAAGCAGATTCGGCTACGGATCGCGATGCCAACGGACAGTCGGCACCCAAAAAGGACGGCTCGGATCGTCCTCCGATGACCGATGAAGAATTTGAAAAAGCATTGCTCCATCTGAAAGCCTTGGCTGTAGTCAAAGAACATTCCTGGTCTATCGAGAGTCTAGTGGCCAATGAAAAGCGCTTTGTATTGATCAAAGATCATTTAGGAAAAATCATCCGCAGAATTCCAGAGCAAGAATTGTGGAGCTTAGTCCAGACCACCAATTCGAAGAAGGGTCAGCTTCTGCGAAAATCAGCATAAAAGTCCCGTCAAATTTTAGGTTTTGAGTGAGCTGATCTCCCCTGATTCCAAACAGGCCCGACATATAATTGACTCACAGTGTTTGTTTTATTTTGAGACACTGATTCTATGACGGGAATTCGCTTTTTGGGCATGGCATCTGGGTTACCCCCAAACATAGTCGAACAGATTATGGAAGGCGAGCGCATTCCAGTTAAGCAAATGGAAAATAAAAAAATGGTCGAAGATGATAAGTTAAAACTTATCTCGGATCTCGATACAAAAATCCAGGCGATACCAAAAACTTTGGGCGAACTTATGGGCACACGAGGTTTCCAGGCCAACAAACTTCTTTCTGGAGACCCAAACATCATCAACGGCACGGTGGATCCAGATAATGTCCTCACGGGATCGTGGGCGGTGGAAGTGGAACGTTTGGCTCACAAGCCTGGCGCTCTGACTGGCGGCTTTGTCGATAAAGACAAGACGCAAATGGGAACTGGTTATATTCGATTCTTAACTCCCGAAGGAAAAAAAGAAGTCTACATCAATGGCTCGAACAATACTCTCGAGGGCATTGCAATGGCTATTAACAATTCCGGCAATGGTCTTAAGGCAAACATCCTTAATGATCGCAGTCAAAAAGATGCACCGTTCAAGCTGCTAGTTACGGGGCTCGCAACGGGTGATGATAATCAGGTTGAATTTCCCGTTGTCTATATGTTGGATGGGGATTCGGACTTCTTCTTTGACCAAACCCGACAAGCACAGAACGCAAAAGTAAAAGTAGATGGTTTTGCCATTGAAGTTCCAGAGAACACCATTTCCGATATTATTCCCGGCGTGAATTTGGAACTCAAACAGGCTTCACCAGGCAGAGAAGTCATGATTTCGGTCAAAGAAGACAGCGAAGTGATCAGCGGCAAGATAAAAGAGTTCGTAGATGCCTACAATGCGGTCCTGTCTTTCATTCAAGGTCAGAATAAACTTCAAAAAGATAAGGCGGGCCGAGAAAGACTTGGACCCCTCGGGGGGGACGGGCTTACGCGTTCGCTAGAAAACACCATGAGGCGCCTGATCATCAATCCTCAGTACGGCACAAATTCGAGTATCTCTCGCATTATTGAACTCGGTATCGAGTTCAGCCGTGGAGGAACTCTCAATTTTAGTCTGGAAAAATTTCAGGCCAAATTGGTCGCTGATCCAAAAGGTGTCGCCGGCTTTTTGCGCGGAGATGGGTTTCAAACTGGATTTGTACCGACTCTTAAGCGGGAGCTAGCAAATCTAGTGAACGCTAACTTTGGTCCAATCGGGATTCGGAAAAAAGGCCTCAGTGATAAAATAAAAAATATCGATCAGAGAATAGAAACTAAAGAAAAACAGTTGGAGAAAAAAGAAGAATCTCTACGCAGAAAATTTTCAGACCTAGAATCAAAAATGTCTAAGTTGCAGTCTCAAGGAGCTGCTGTTGGCGGGATGGCTGGCGGAATGGCTGGGCCAGCAAAGGCGTAGGGAATTTTTAAGGTGGTTGAAAATTGGACTTCATTTTTTCGGGGGAAGTTCCGAGAAATGATTAAGAACTAAGCGAGGAATAGTAAACAATGAGTCACCCTTTCTTGAAATACAAGCAGACCCAAGTGAACAGCGCCAGCCGTGAGAAGCTGCTTTTGATGATGTACGAGGGTGCAATTAAATTCACAAAGAAAGCCATTGTTGCGATTGAAGAAAAAAATGTTCCCGATCGCTGCACGAATATAGGTCGCGCTTACGATATAGTGCTCGAACTAAACAATACCTTGGACCATAAGGTGGGCGGGGACATCGCCAAAAATTTAGAGCAGCTTTATATGTTCGTCACGGATCGTTTTACGAGGGCAAATATTCAAGGAAAAGCAGAGCCGCTACATGAAGCAGTTAAAATCTTGGAAACTCTTTATGAAGGTTGGGTTCAAGCTGTAGAAAAAATAAAAAAAGAAGAAGCCGGAAAAGTTCAGCAGAAATAGTAGATGCCTAGGAGGGGCTATGACAAGAATCATCAGTTTGTTTCAGCAAAAGAGTCATTATCTCGAGAAGTTTTGCCAAGCCAACGACGAAGCCATCGAGCTATTTGCCGATGGCAACTTTGACAGTTTGGATTCCTTTTATCATATGCGAGAGGATATCATTCAAGTATTGAATTACATTGATGCTCAAGTGAAACTTGCACAGGAAGATATTAAAGAGGATGAGTTCAAAGATAAAGAAAAGCTGCGAGCCGCTTTGGCACAGAAAGATTCCTATGTGCATCGTATCATGCAGCAAGACCTAAAAATTCTATCCTATATTGACCGGGCAAAATCGGAAATTATTCGAGAACTTCAGGATCTCAAGAAATCAAAGACCGCAATCGGTCGCTACAAGTCAGGCATGAATCCAAGACGCCTTGACGAAGAGGTCTGATTTTTTGTTTTGAAGATTTCTAGAATGAAAGTTCTATTTTATTTTTTAGGCCTTGTTGGTCTTCTGGGCCTCACACTCTCTTGTGGGACGCAGAAGGTAAAAAACTTAACCGTCGGTGAAGTCTGGACGGCAGAGCCGAATTGGACGGGAAGTTTTCAAGGACTTGCCGAAGGGCTATCGGCTTTGCTTCCGATCACGACCAATTCGCAAGAATTTGAAAATGCCGAACGTCGTCCCTACTTGATCAAGCGCATCGAGAGACTCTCAGAAATTTCCTCCACTGCGAAACACGGGCTGAGCCCAGTGCGGCCAGATCCACGCTTTACCCTGATTGGCAATTTTTTACCCCAGGCTTTCCAGAACACTTTAGCAATGAGCAATTTGGATCGAATCGATTTGGCTCGCCATTCATTGTTGCAGATCACAGCAACTTGCATTGAGTGCCATCAGCGCTCTTCACAAGGGCCAAACCTAGCTAGTCCCGATTTTGATAGGTACCTAATTCAGCAAAGGCCTTTAGATAAAGCCGAGTACTATTTGGCTGTTCGTAAATTTGATTTGGCAAGAGAGGCGCTGGGTCAGGTTATCTCCAGTGCAGATGAAGCTGCTAATTTTTTTGAAGTGGATCGAGCGATCCGCTATCTTATGGGAATTGCAGTTCAGTTTCAAATGTCATCGGATCTGGCTGAAAAAGATCTTCAGCAGGTGGGAGCTGATACTCGGCTGCCTTTTTACCTGCGCCACAATATGAATGCTTGGACCGAAGCTATTCGTGAATGGAAAATCGAAAAACCCGTCCCCCTTAATTTTGAGTATGTAGAAAGTTTGATTGAAAAAGGCGCAAAGGCCCAGGCAGGTTTTGCAGATCGTGGTGGGGACATCTACTTCTTTCGATCGATCCATCATCTTCACCAGTTAATCGCAGGGCAAAGCGAAGCTGAGGCGCAAGCTCCGCTTCTATTTTTATTGGGAACTGCTTATGAAGCCATTCGAGATTTGGGCGTGTGGCGTTCTCATGAATTGTACTTCGAAGCCTGTGTTCGGAAGCTGCCAAAGTCTTCTTGGTCCCAAAAATGTTTTGAGCGCCTTCAGCACAATTGGCAGGAAAATTGGGGATTGGATGTTCCGCCGTCCATCATGCAGAGAATGGAAGAGCTCAGGCTTTTGTCCATCTAGTCCAGCCAAAGGATTGACTCAAAATTCCATTTAAATCGTCAAGTGATTGTCTAAAAAGTGCGGAGAGTTGCTTCTTTTCGTTTTCACCGACTTCTTCCTGTTGGCCCTATCGTTGCTTTTATAAAACCGCAAGTAGCCCAACGAAAAGGACACCGAATGACAGAACTCGAGCGACTCAGAGAACCCAGTCAAAAGCCCAGCTTCCCCCTTAAAGATGAAGTTGCTGGGCCTGTTTTGCCTGCGGACAAAAAGTATCTTGCGAAAGCCATTGAGCAGTTTAATGGACAATTCAACGATCAGTTGGATCTTCCCCCGATTCCTGCTGCCAATTTGCTCAAGCGCAATGTCCCGTCGATTGATCAACTGATGGCTTCGGCCCGGATATTGATTCAGCATTCTGATAAGGTGAATGCAAGGCACCTTTTGCGGCAGATACTTTCGATTCATTCGTTTCTGCCGGAAGCCATCGAATTGATGATTGATTGTGTTGATAGTTCAGAATGTGGAATTGAGGAACAACTCAAATTAAGAGCAACCCTCTGCCGAGTTCAACCTTCATTCAGAAATTTTTTGCGATTGTCACAAGGACATTATGAAAATCGGGACTATCGGGTCTCACAGCAAATTCTGGAACAGGCATTTTTTCACACGACCGAGAATTCGGAAGACCTCTTCGACGCGCATAAACTATTTGGAAATATTGCCCTTCGTTTGGGTGATTTCGATGCCGCCGAAGAATTTTATAACAAAGCTTTTGCAATGAATTCGCGATCCGCCCCCTTGCTCATCAATATTGCCACCCTTGAGGCTCAGCGAGGCAATTGGACTGAATCGTTCGCAAGATATGATGAAGCCTTTTTGACAACTTCGCTGAAGGACAAGGAAAACCGCGCTAAATGTTTAGTGGGAAAATATTTAGCACAAAAGCAAATGTCGAATGGAAAAGACGAAGTGAGCCTGCTTGAAGCCGCATTGGAGCTTAAGCCCAGTGACCGGACGGCCGTGCATCTGTACTGCCTTTGGGCTTATCAGCATGAAAAAATAGAAAAAGCTGCCGATATCCTGCTGACCTATTTGGATCTAAATCCTATGGATGACGAAATGTCATTGATAGCAGCGCAATTCTTTTCCCTGATGGGCGATTTTGGCACGGCTGCAATCGAGGTAGAAAAAGCAGTGCTGTGCAACCCCAGCAATGAAGCCGCTTTGGACCTTATAGTGCAGCTGGATTCATTGAATGCTGAGGTCAGCCTTGCCTGAGTCCCTTTTAAGAAATGGTTTTAATGTCTGTTCACGCCGGGATCCGATCGGTGAGGCCCATCATTGGCTAATGGAACTCTTGAAGAAAGATTTTGATTTTAATAACCAAGAATCTTTGCTGGTGCTGGGCGGTGGATTGGGTTTTCATCTGATTGCGGTATTAGAAAAGTTTCCGTCTGCCCTGCTCACGGTCTTCGAACCTTCGGTTGAGTTTCAAAATTACTTTCTACGAAAACATTCTGACTTCAGTCCTAGAATAAACTGGGTGAGTGATTCAAAGCTGCTTCTGCAATCGGAATTAGTAGGTCTTCGCTGTCTTACTTTTCGTCCAAGCTGGCAAGGTGATCAAAGCTCTTTTGTGCAAGCTTTAAAAGATTTTAAGCAGGCACAGGCAGCTGCCTTTTTGAAACCTGTAAGCCTCACAGCAGATGATCGACAGCTCTGCCGAATTCTGCTGAGCTGTGTTGCTGTAAAAAAACAGGTGAACCAGTGCGCGTGATGGTGCTGTCTTTATTGAGGCTCGGAGACTGGATTCAATCATTGCCTTTATTGGCAGAGATCCAGAAGAGTATTCCTGCCATTGAAAACTTGCACGTTGTTCTTCAAGAGGCAGCAAAGTCCGCGGCTCCGCTGAACACCCAGTTCCATTATAGTTTCTTCCCGAGGCAAAAATTTGCCGCGGAGCTGGTCGAAATGGAAGGCTCACCGACGATTGCAATAAAAGATCTTCGGCAGTGGATTCAAAAGCTCATTGACTGGTCACCCGAGCGAATTATTGATCTTCATCCGACGGAAAGTTCACAAGCCCTCATCAAGTATCTTCAGCAGCGGATGAATGTTCAAGTTCATGCCTGGGATCCCGCTTACAAAAAGTATTTGAATCAAAATTGGCTGTCTGATGATCATCCTGCCTTCACTTGGTCTGATTTGCAGGCCGCCCTCCTTGGTTTTCAGTCACCTCCGGTTCAAGAAGAAAGACTCAGCACTGGACGGATGATTGCGCTTCAGCCTTTCACCAGCGATGCCAAGAAAAATTGGGATTTGCAAAAGTGGAAAGCCTTGGCGGTCATTCTAAAAGAACAGGGCTTTCAACTGCAGATTTTGCTTTCACCCAACGAAGCTGCCCGATTTCAAGAAGAGGGTCCGAGTCTTGAAGATGAACAAAGGGTCTGTTCGCTTGTCGATGCAAAAGAAATTCTCGAAGCAGCTTCGCTTTTGATTAGTGGTGATACCTCAATTTTGCATCTTGCGGCCTTGACGGGTACGCCTTCTATCGGGCTTTTTTTGGGACCAGCAAACAAATATAAAATTTGTCCTCGACTTGTAGGTTGTTGGATTTTTGAAACCAAAAAATCCGAAGCACTGTCTATCGAGCAAGTCTTAAGGCTGGTTCAAGCAAAGCTTCGATCCGAACCCTTAGCAGAACTTTCTACACCTGCAGTGTCAATAGTGACGGCAGGTGTGTTTAACCGGTTATCATTAAAAGAGATATCATTGAATGAAGTTACGACACATCAAGGAGGAAGTGTGAATCTTGCAAAACGAAGGGCTCTGGACCAGGTTGTCTGGGGATTCTATCTTGATCAAAAATACGATGATTCTGTGCCGCCCTATGGTTCGGCAGTGCAAGAGCTTCAACAAATCGGGAGCTTTCTTCAATCTGATGTGGATCCGTTGCGTGAGCTGCATCATTCTCTGAATGCAGCGGAAGATCTGTTAGAAATTCTTAGCGAGAGTTTACTCAAGTATTCTCGAAGTTCGATGCTGGCAGAAGCTCAGCCTGAAGCGCCTCAAAGATATTGGGATCAGTTGATCAAGATGAGCCAGTCGCTGTCTCAGTTCCCCTTAGTGAGTGACAGTGCCAGAAACTTTCTGCAGGCTCTGAAAAGTTCACAGCAGGCAGAGGCCAGTTTTTTTGAACGCACCCGTAAGGTCAAAGAAGGACTCACAGAGCTCGCCCTCTTATTTCAGATTCAAAGAAAGATGATCAACGTGCTTATCAACAAGCTCAATGAAAGGAGTCATCGTGTCTCAAGAACTCGAGAATTACCTCAAGCAGGCTATCGACCATTTGGAGAAACTTCAGCGCAAGATCTATGAGACCCAAGGGTACTCGAAAGAAACTGAGTTGTGTGGCTTACTAAAAGATTTAGCGAAAGAACAGATGCCCGATGAAGATACTCGTCATTCAGCTCACGCGACTCGGTGATATTTATCAGACCTGGCCAGTTTTGCGAGCTCTGAAGAGAAAATTTCCTCAAGCGGAGCTTCATGTTCTCTTGAGGAAAAGATTTGAATCAGCCATCGCTGGGTTGGAAGTCGTCACCAAAGTTCAAACTTTGGATACTTCTAATATTTTAGAATCCCTTGTCGCCGTATCGCCCTCGGCAGATGCGGCGATGCTGCGTATGAATGAGTTGTGCGATCGCTTGGTGGCCGAAAATTATGATCAAGTGATCAACCTCTCCTTCTCAAAATTCTCATCCACGCTGAATGGCTATCTCGAAAGACGGGGAGCAAGGGCTTTGGGTTATAGTCGTTATCGGGATGAATCCTTAAAGATCAGCGATACAATTTCTGCCTACTTTTACGCACAAGTGGGTCGGGATCGTGAAAGCCGAATTCATCTCGTAAAAATCTTTGCGGCGGTCGCGGAGGTTGAGCTTGCACTAGAAGACTGGCGCGCACCTCAAAGCGGATTCGGTCAAATTGAAGATCGGATCACTCTGCAAATTGGCGCCAGCGAAGCACACAAGACCCTTTCCGCTGCAAAATGGATTACTTTGATTCGGCAGCTTCGTTCCTGGTGGAGCGGTGAAATTACGATGGTTGGATCAATGAGCGAAACACATCTTTCCGAAAGCATCTGTTCTTCTTTGCCTGACTTTTTTGTGACTAGCCTCATCGGCAAAACCGACTTGCAGCAGTGCATGGCTATTGTCCGCAGCAGCCGCTTGGTGATAGCCCCGGATTCCCTTTTGATTCATGTGGCTGCACTGACGCAAACGCCGGTACTTAACCTCTCAGCTGCGTCGGTTAATTTTTATGAAACGGGTCCGCTTTCTGTGGGATCCCGTGTTCTGCGATTTGAAAACGAAGTCGATTTACTGATTGATGAAGCATCAAGATTGGCACAGCAGATACTGAATCCCCAAGAAAGCATCGAGGTGCCGGAGCACTTTCAACTGAAAGAAGATATCTTTCAGGGCCTGGAATGCTATCAATCGGCCTTGAATTCCAAACAGGCCAGTGATTTCAGTTGGCATTTGATCCGAGCGCTTTATTTTGAGGGCGAGCTTCCTAAAGATCCTCCCGCTGCTTTTTTGCAAGCCTTAGAAGAGATTTTCGAAGTGAACGAAGTGTCCCAGGATTGTCTTGTTCAAATTCGTGCGGGAAAACCAATTGAGAGATTCAAAAAAATTCTTGAACGATCCGATGAAGTGCTGCAGGCGATCGTGGGTTTAGTTCCTGCAACAGGTCCTTTGGTTAGGAAATTTTTTGCAGAAAAGGTCCAAATCAAACCAGGCACAACCGAAGAAATCCTTGCGGCGACGGAGCAGGCTCACGAGCTCCTTCAAAAGGAAGTCGTTGCCTTGTGGACAGAATATAAAAAATCAAATGACTATCAAGAGGGGGTTTTGTGAAGGAGCAAACAATTAGGCTAGGAGAGCTTCAGCCGGAACTAGCAACAGGAAGCCTTCTGCGAGATTTGATTCAAAAGATAGAAGGCGACTTTCAAAAGAAAGGCTATGTGATCTGCCAGTTTGTGATCAATGGTATGCCACTTTCCGAGCTTGACGAGGACCGCCTGCAAGGGATTTCGCTGAGTGAGATTGAATCTTTGGCTGTGCGCTATGAGACTCCGGAAGAACTATTGACAGCATTGATACTGGGCTGGCTTACAGAAATTCCTCATCAGATTGAGCAAGCTGACGCCTTGGCAGAAGCGTCTCGGCATTTGAGGCTTGAAGCACATCTGGGAAACTTTGTTAAGTTTGTAGATAATTGTCAGTTTCTGGTAGATAGCCTGATCTCTTTTCGAGCGATCATCGACCTCAAGATTCTGAATATTGAAAATGTATGGAATCAGACGGAACTTCAGTTCACCCATTCGATCCAAGAAGGTCTTGCTGCATTTGAAAAAAAGGATTTCGTCCTTCTGGGTGATGTTCTTGAGTACGATATTGCAGATAGTTTGCAGAACTGGTTTGATTTGCTTCGCCAGATCGAAGAATCTTTAAGGGATGAAAACGGGACAGGACAGGCCGTCAGCTTTGAAATCTTTAAATCGACAGACCAAGGTCGGGGCACTGGTGATCGATCTATCGCTGAACCCAAACCTGACGGAACTGTCGGAATCTGAGCCTCTTGTTTTTCTGGTTCACTCGGCAACTGAGGCCGACTGGGAAAAGTCGTTGCAACAAGTTCGGCATCAGTTTCCGCACTCTGTTTTGATACTTATCGACGAAAAAAATCTGGTGGGGAATTCCCTGGCCGCGATTCTGCAGAAAGTTGAATTTGTATTGACGCCTGGATTGGTATCATCGCAGGACGAGCTTATTCATAGAGCTGCGGAGATTGCAGTGGAACGCCTCAGGCTTGAGGGAATTTTCAGATCTTCTTCCCAGCAGTTTCGGGAAATCGAACGACATCAAGAATCCTTACAACGAGAAGCAGAGGATCGGGCAGTCCACATTCGCGCCACCGAGGTCGAAGAGGAATTTCGCCTGCGCCGGGTGCGCCAACTCATTCATTGGATTCGAGAACTTTCCCATTCAACGAGCCTGGAAGAAGTGCTGTTGCTGCTCCGATCTGAACTCAAGCCCTTGCATTCAATTGTGGATACTTTTTTATTGATGGAACTGGAGCCTGGTCGGATTCTCTTCCATCGAATTGCCCGAGGTCAAAGTCTCGAGTCGAAAGTGGCGGCGTCAGTTGCGGCATCGGTGGCAGCAGCTCAAAGCCATCCACTCGTCATGCCAAAAAGTGCAAACACCTTTTTAGATGTCGGTTGGAGTCAACGGGTGGCCGATATCTGTGGACGGCCAGTAGGACGCTTGCTCCCCGTAGTCCTGAGCACTCCGTTGATACGCAAATTGGGATTCCCGACGGCTCAGGTCCAGCTGCTCATTGAAAGTACTTTTAACGCCCGAGAAGCAAAAGCTTTCTTCGAAGACCAGCGGGAGCGCTTAAAATCACTTTCCATCACTGTGGACCGGATTCTTTTGGAGGGTGAACTCACTCGCTATTCCTATCGTTGGGAGAAAACTTTTGATGGGCTTGTTGAGCCTTTGGCCATCATCGATCGAGAAGATCAGTTGGTTCGCAGTAATCTCGCCTTTTCGGATCGCACTCGGCAAGGCAAGTGTTTTGATCTTTTTCAAGGGAAGGCGGAGCGCTGTCAGGGCTGTCCGGTACCACTCGTTGAGGGATCGAATGCACCAGCGATGAGTGTGGTGAAGAGGGGTGAGCGAGTTTATGAGGTTCACTCCTATCCGATTTTTTTAGGTCGAAAAGATCAGGCCTCTAATTACGTTAATCTTTATGTCGATGTAACGAACAAAAGGGAACTCACTCAGAAATTTATTCAGAACGAAAAAATGAGTGCCTTGGGTTTGCTTGCGGGCCATATCGCCCATGAGCTGAACAATCCATTGACTGGCCTTCGATCGATGGCGCAGCTGCTGGCCGCCGAAATGGAGCATGAGCCGCAGCTGAAAGCGGATTTTTTAGAAATTGAAAAAGCCGCCGCACGCTCCGAAAAAGTGATTCGGCACTTGCTTGAGTTCGCAGACTTAGAAGGTAAACATGAAGAATGGATCGAGCTGGAAGAAGTCGTGCATAGGACGCTGCCGCTGATGAAAATGACCACACGCAATCATCGCATGAACCTAAATTTAAATGCTCCAGCGAGAAAAGTGCATGTCCAGGTACATTTGCTCCAGCAAGTGATTTTTAATTTGGTCACAAACGCTTGTCAGGCGATGAATAAATCAGGAACTTTATTGATCGAAACCGGCATGGGGCCCGGGAAGCATGAGGTTTATCTGAAGGTCGAAGACAATGGTCCCGGAGTTCCTTTGGAAATTCAGAAAAAGATCTTTGAGCCTTTCTTCACCACAAAAAAAGAAGGTGAAGGCACCGGACTTGGCCTCAGCTTATCTAAAGATATTGTGCAAAGGGCGAAAGGTCGAATTGAACTCAAGTCTTCAGTTGGCCAGGGAACCGCATTTACTATCATACTTCCGGGGGATGAATGAAGGTGCTGATCATTGATGATGAGGCTTTGGTTCGTCGATCTTTGGAAAAAGCCTTCCGCCTCAAGGGCCACGAGGTCATTTTGGCCGAGGATGGCGAAAAAGGATTGGCCCTCTGGCTTCAGCTTCGGCCCAATGCAGTTCTTATTGATGTGTTAATGCCAGGCCTCACCGGTCCCCAGGTCATATCACAAATCAGTGCTGAAGTTCGTAGCCAATGTTTTGTGGCAGCGATGTCCGCATTTTCGGGGTCCCAGTCTGAGTTTGAATCCAGTGAGGGACCAAGAGTGGATCTTTTTATCTCCAAACCATTTGACGATGTTTTTTCTGTTGTTGAACGCATGGAAAAAAATATAAAGGTAGAGGCATGAGCGAACAAAAGCCTGTCAAAGTGAAGAAGGTGACTCCCTATCCCTTCCGCGTGGATCTCGTAAGGAGTGAAGGGGCCCCTCCAATTCCGGGTGAGATCGTTAAGATCGTTGAAGTTGGTTTTTTGGCCAAAGTGCAGGCACCCATTTTCAAAGTCGGCGAGAATTGGAGTGCCAGCTTTGAAATTCCTGTACTGCGCGCATCACTGAAGGCAGCTGTGAAAGTAATGAAGACTTACGATGCTCACGAAAAATTTGAAGAAAAGAATTCGATCAAAAGTTATCTTGTGGAATTTCAGTTTCTGCAAATTGGGGATGAGGGAAAAAATGCTATAGCGCAGTTCTGCCGGGCCATTGGACAGACCTCCAAATGAGAATTATCGGCGGAAAATATAAGGGTCATCCTTTGGTTCACTTTAAGGCTTCCCACATTCGGCCCACGACGGATCGGGTGAAGGAAAGTCTGTTTAATATTTGGCAAGGCATGTTGGACGATTCCGTGGTGCTGGATTTATTCTCGGGAACAGGTTCTTTGGGCTTAGAGGCTTTGTCCAGAGGGGCTAAGCAAGTGGTCTTTGTTGAAAAGAATCGGCAGAGCATCGATATTCTCAAGCGAAACATCCAGCAACTAAAAATCAAAGATGGCTATGCAATTGTGCAAAAAGATGTGCTGACTTTTTTGAAAGCCTATCAGGGGGAGCCCTTTGATTTGGTTTTGGCAGATCCACCCTTTACAGAAAAGATGGCTCACGAAGTCATAGAGGGGATTGCGGCTTCAAAGGTGTTTCATCAAAATACTTTGATGGCCATAGAATCCAGTTCCCACGAAAAAATGGAAGATCTTTACCCTCCGCTGCACCGAAGTGATTTTCGAAAATATGGCGACAAGTTTTTATCTCTTTTCCAAGTCGAGCCAAACGCAGTAAGCTGACTTCATGAATATGACCTCAGCCTCTCAAAAAATTGCGATTTACCCTGGAAGCTTTGATCCAATGACTTTTGGCCATATTGATATCATTCAGAGGTTGGCTCCTCATTTTGACGAGTTGATTGTCGTTGTGGCCCAATCCTCATCGAAGTCTGAACTATTCACCGTCCAGGAACGGGTGCAAATGGCTTCTTCTACACTTGCAAATTTCAAAAATGTTAAAGTGCAGAGTTATGCAGGACTCACCGTCGATTTTGCCCGGAAGGTCGGCGCAAAAATCATCGTCCGAGGTCTGCGCGCTGTGGTTGACTTTGAATATGAAACTTCAATGGCAAATATGAATCGAAAATTGGCTCCAGAAATTGAAACCATGTTGATCTTTGCCTCACCGGAATATTATTTTATTTCTTCGCGGGGAGTAAAAGAGGTGGCTCGAAATGGAGGTCCTTTGGAGGGAATGGTTCCTGACTCAATCACTCAGGCACTCTATTCAAAACTGGCAGTAAAGAAAGGTTCCCCAATATGATGTTATCCAATCGAGCACAATCTTTAAAGCCGAGTCCCACTTTAGCCATGGCCAATCGAGCCCGTGAACTGCAAGCTGCTGGAGTCGATGTGGTTTCTTTGGCTGTCGGCGAACCAGATTGGCCTTCTTATCCAGAAGCCGTCGAGGCAGGAATTCAGGCTTTGCAATCGGGGTTCACTCGTTACACAGCAGCGCATGGAATTGTCGAACTGCGTGAGGCGATTGCTGTTCAGACCACCAAAGAACTTGGCCTTTCTTATTCTGCTGGGGATGTGGCAGTAGCAACAGGAGCTAAATATGCTTTATTTAGCGCGCTGCAAATTCTGATTAATCCTGGAGACGTGGTTCTGATCCCGGCGCCTTATTGGGTGAGCTACCCAGTTATGGCGGAGCTTGCGGGAGCGCGCTGTGTGGAAATTCCATCGACTGTGGAGAATAATTTTAAAATTCAGGCCGAACAGCTGGAAACGGCGATTCAAGAAGCGAAAGGTCGCGCCAAGGTTTTGATGTTTTGCAGTCCGAACAATCCAACTGGCATTGCCTATTCGGCCGCTGAGCTGCGGGCTATCGCGGCTGTTGTGAAAAAGTATCCCGAGCTGGTTGTTTTGTCGGATGATATTTATAATCGACTTATTTTTTCGGATAGTCCGGCATTGTTTGGCGGGGGAAGTGGAGCTGTCGCGGGAGCTGGGACTCCGGTTGGGGCAGGGGTTGGCGCTGGCGCGCAATCGGCTGGAGCGTTGGCTGGGCAGGCGATTCGTTTGGCCGCCCATCTGTTGCACGTGGCGCCTGAACTGAGAAATCAAGTGATTGTGGTGAATAGCGTTTCTAAAAGCTGCGCTATGACTGGCTGGCGCGTGGGATGGGCTTTAGGGCCTAAATCTTTCATTCAGCCTCTGAGCGATTTTTTAAGTCAGAGCACTTCAAATATTTGTTCCATTGCTCAGAAAGCGGCGGTGCGAGCGGTGCAGGTTCAGGATCAAAAGTTGCCCGAAGTGCTGGGAATGTTGGAAGCTCGGAGAAAAATTTTTTCTGAGGGTTTAGGAAAAGTTCAGGGTCTGAAAGTCTATGCTCCGGACGGAGCCTTCTACCTTTGGGTCGGAGTGCAGGGGTGGATCGGAAAAAAACATGCTCGATTTCAAAAGACATTGAGCGATTCCAAGCTTGTGTCCGAAGCCTTGCTGGAAGCTGCCGGCTTGGCTGTGGTTCCTGGCGTGGAGTTTGGGATGGAAGGTTATTTGCGATTGAGCTTGGCCGCCAGTGAGACGAATTTGAGGAAGGCGACGGAGCGAATGGCGCAGTTTTCGAAGGAATTGAATTAGTACTAAGGATCGGATCGAAAACTCACGCCGAGTTTTGATAGGACTCAATGGAAATGTTTGGATCAAAACCTGGCACCATCGATCCCAATCGGTGAGTAATCTCTCGTCCCCATTGGCTGACTTGTCTTTGATTTTTTAACATGTACCGACCGAGCCTAGTGTAGTCCTGCCCCCAATTTACAACTCGGGTGAACGGGCGCTTAATCCAGTAACTTGCCCGCGATTCCTTTGTTGACTCTTTGGATGGGGGTCCTTTCCCAGAACTTTTTCCCTTTTTCGCCGGCCCACGCTGAGCTCCCAACACCTGCCTTGCGATCAACCCCGAGATTGCGCGAATGAAAATTCGGAATCGCTGGCGGTCGTGAATTTTCACCACCAAGTGCAAATGATTTCCCACATTCACAAAATGGTAAAGGCGAATGCCTGTGGCCTCTGCCTGCCTTCTCACGCAAGCATTTACTTTTTTTACGTGATCCGGATGCAGCATCGAACGTGCGCCAAAACCTCTATTTGCCTTCAGCACCAAGTGCAGCGGTGCTTTTGAAGACAAGGGCCTCTGGCACTTCGGATTCCCCTTCTGCAATGAGCCACCAAAGACCTTTTTGGAATCTGGGATCATCGATAACTGTCTTGGCTTTCGGGATCGCTTTTTCATCTTTACTGTCTTTTAAAAAAATTTTGTAGCGATGTCAATTGTTGATGAAAATTTCCTACTTAGCAGGTGCAGTAAAATTAGGTTATTTCTTGCGGATCAACGAAAGATAAAGGATACCCCGCTTTGCTGATTAGGAATTTCACCCACAAGCTTTTCACAGATTGGATGTCGAGAATGGATTCAGTGGCTTTCGAAGATCCCAGGTCCTTAACAAAAGTTCTAACATTCTCGGCTTGCTATCGTTTGAAGCAACTGAAATCACTTTGATGTACATTTCAAGTTTCTAGGACAATACTTCATTCCTTCTAGGAGGCCTCATGCCCAAAATTTTTCGCAGTCCTGCCAAAAGCAAGATGAATTTTTCCATTCCTTGTCTAATCCTCATCCTCTTAGCAGCTCAGACTCAAGCCCAAGCTCAAGGCCGCGCCCCAGCCGCCACTAAAGTTCTCAACCTCAGTCCCCAAGGCTCAGTCAAAAAAGTACAGCAAGTCATCGCAAAATTTTCCGCCGACATGGTAGCCATGGGCGACTTCAATCTCAATTCCGCTGCAAAGACCACCACCCCCACAACCAACGACTCCACCACAGAAACCCAAGACAACCCCCAAGATCCCTTCAGCATCCAATGCAATGAGGAACCCCTCCCTCAGCACCGCACGCGTTGGGCCGATTCAAAAACCTGGGTCCTCGATTTCCAAAGCCCCTTGCCCGCCGGGTGGCGCTGCGAGCTGAAACTAAAAAAGAAAACGAAAGATCGGCTGGGGCAAACTGTAACGGCTGGTCAGTCTGAATATATTTTTTCAACCTCTGGGCCGGCAATTCTGGAACTGATGCCCTCCGAAGGACAAATCGAACCCGATCAACATTTTGTGATTCTCACGGACGGAGGACTCGATTCGGAATCAATCCTCAAGCATGCTTTTTTCGAAATTCAGGGAATGCCCGGCAGAAACAATGCAAAAATTCTAGAGGGGCCTCAGCGTAATGAAATTCTTGAAGCTGCCTTCAACGGAAATTGGGAATGGAATCAATACAAAGACCGAAAAGATTTAGATCGTTTTATTGTTCTTGGGGCTGACAGGCGTTTTCCAGAAACGGCGAAAGTAGCTTTGCATTGGACCAAGGGTGTTCGCTCGAAATCAGGAATCAATGTTACGGAGCCTCAGCTTTATCAGTTCGAAGTGATCGATGCTTTTAAGGCGAAATTTTCTTGCGAGCGAACAGCCGCAGACCGAGCCTGCAATCCAATCCTGCCCATGCAGCTGAATTTTTCCAAACCCGTCGTCGCTAAACAGCTAAAAGGCGCAAAGTTAGTCGATGCCGCTGGCAAAGCCTGGTTGCCCAAAACCAGGAACTCGCAAAACTTCGACCAAGAATCTGGTCAGGAATCTGGACAAGATTCCGGCGAAGAATCCGAAGAACACATTTCACATCTCAGCTTTTATGGACCTTTCCCACCAGAGACAAAATTTAAACTTCAGCTTCCCGAAAAGATTGTCGATGAATTGGGCCGACCCTTAGCAAACGCAGATCAGTTTCCCCTTGAGGTGAGCACGGATGAGTATTCACCACTCGTTAAATTTGCAGCACCTTTCGGAATCCTGGAACTCAATGCTGATCCGATCCTGCCCCTCAGTCTTAGAAATGTTGAAAAAGAACTGGGCACCCAGCAGCTTTCGATCGAAGGCAAAAGCTTTTCCCTCACCAGCCAAGCCTCATTCAACCAAGTCATCGAGCTTTTGCAAAAGACGCTTCGGAAAAATTGGGACACTGAAAAACGTTCTCAACCACTGCTTGGCACCTCAGAAGGTGTGCAGTTCAAGGTGACCAAGCCTTCGAGTGAAAAGGACTTCGAGCTGATTGGAATACCTCTCAAGAAACCAGGTTTTTATTTGGTCGAAGTTCAAAGTCCAAAGCTTGGTGAGGTCCTACTTGAAAAAAGCAGTATGTATGTGGCTTCGGCTGCACTCGTGACAGATCTTTCCGTGCATTTCAAAAAGGGGAGAGAATCTTCACTTGTTTGGGTGACGTCCCTTGCGACGGCTAATCCAGTGGGCAAGGCACAAGTCTCGATCGTCAACAGTCTTGGCCGAGAAATAGTAAAAGGCATCACAAATGAGGAAGGAATTTTCCGCTTTGGCAAAGTGGACTATCCCTGTCAAGCCGATGAAAATTCAAGTGATGGCGGGACAACCAACGGTACAACCAACGGAACCAACAACGGAACCAACACTACCAGCACACCAGGCGAAACCCCGACCTGTGAAGTCTACGCCTTCGCCAAAAAAGGCGATGATTTTTCTTTTGTCTCCAGCCAGTGGAGCGAAGGAATCGAAGCTTATCGGTTCAATTTGCCGATGGAATATCTCAATCGGCAATGGGGCCCTATCGCTCTGACCACTATTCTGGACCGAGTGACTGTGCAACGAGGCGAGCGCGTTCAAATGAAACACATTCTGCGAGATTATGAATTGAATGGTTTTCGCAGCATGAACTCAGCGAAACTTCCTCGTCGCGTTTTGGCGGTTCACCAAGGCAGTCAAAAAACCTACAGCTTGCCTTTTGAGTATGATTCCAAGACAGGCTCTGCTCAGGGTCAGTTTAACATTCCGAAAGATGCAACTCTCGGTCGCTATAATATTTACCTCTCGAATCAGCTTCAAACCAATGCAGAAGAAGCTTTTGATTGGACCGCGGAAGAAACAGCCCATTTCATTGTCAGCGAATACCGACTTCCCTTGATGAGTGCCACTGTGAAAGTGAATGAATCACCACTTGTCCAGCCGAAAGAAGTGAAAGTGGATTTGTCGGCGCACTATTTGTCGGGTGGCCCAGCAAAGAACCTTAAAGTTAAAATTAGAACAAGTCTGATTCCGGGCTCTTTTGAACCCGAAATTCCAGGCAAAAATGAATTCAATTTTTTTGCCGAGCCACTAAAGACGGGACTTCTGAGCCGTGAGGAAGAGACTCAAGAGCCCGAATCATTTTTAACAGAGCAAACGCTCCAGCTGGGAGCTACGGGTGGTGCAGTCCTTAGCTTGAAGGGGATCCCTCGAATTCGCGGAGTAAAGAATTTGCTGATTGAAATGGAGTATCTTGATCCGAATGGCGAGGTGCGAACCGCAGCAACTCGAGTGCCTGTGTTTCCTTCCCAGACAGTGATTGGTTTAAAGTCTGAAGGTTGGGGGTTTGAATCTGGAAAATCAAAAATAATCGGCGTGATCACAAACCAACTCGGAAAAGTGCAGAAAGCAAAATCCTATTCGATCGAAGCTTTTCGAATGCGTTACATCACCCATCGTAAAAGATTGGTGGGTGGATTTTATTCCTACGATTCAAAAACAGAGGTGGTTTCGCTTGGTCAAGTTTGTCAGGGGCAAAGCGACCTTATTGGGCGCTTCACCTGCCAGCCCAAGCAGCTGCCCGCTGGAAGTGTTATCCTGCAAGCTAAAACTTCCGATGAACAGGGGAGGGCCACTTACTCACGAATTGGCCTCAGTGTCTTCAAAGAAGGTTCCGAGTCTTGGTGGGTCCCAAGTGATAGCGATCGCATTGATTTAATTCCCGAAAAAGTCAGCTATGAGCCTGAGGATACCGCAAGATTGATGGTGCGTTCGCCTTACACGAAGGCGATGGCCCTTGTGACCGTGGAGCGAGAAGGAATTCTTGAAGCCTCTGTTCAGGAAGTTCGCCGTGATCAGCCAATGATCGATGTTCCACTGAAAGGGATTTATGCTCCCAATGTTTTTGTCTCGGTGCTTTTGCAGCGAGGTCGAATCAGTGGCCCCAAGCCCACAGCATTGGTGGATCTAGGCAAACCGGCCCTCAAAATGGGAATGGCAGAAATAAAAGTTGGCTGGAAAACCCACGAACTAAAAGTTCTCGTGACCACTGATAAGAAAAAATACCAGGTACGCAGCCGTGTGCTCGCTAAAATCAAAGTGAATCCTGCGACAGCTGAAGCTTTGAAAAATCCTTCAGAAGTGGCTTTCGCAGTAGTTGATGAGGCCCTTCTGCGATTGAAGGAAAATGAAACTTGGAATTTGCTAAAGAATATGATGGGTCAAAGAACTTTAGCGGTGAGTACGAGTTCTGCTCTCAGTCAAGTGATTGGTCGTCGTCACTTTGGTTCTAAGGCAAAACCAGCCGGAGGCGGCGGCGGGAATTTGTCTGCTGATTTGCGCGAGCTGTTTGATCCTATTTTGTATTGGAATCCGAAGGTGACTTTGAACGAAGCTGGCGAAGCCGAAGTGGAGTTCACCCTGAACGATTCTTTGACTCAGTTTCGTATCGTTGCGATCGCCACGAGTGGATCGGCGCTTTTTGGCTCCGGCGAAGCCCGTATCGAGGCTTCAAAGGACCTCATCATTTACAGTGGCTTTGCGCCCTCTGTAAGAGAAGGGGATAACCTCCTCAATCGCTTGACCCTGAGAAACACCACCGAGCAGGAAATGAAAGTTCAGCTGGACATTACTTCCAAGGAAGTTCGAGATCTTCCTAAGCTTGAACCACTGGTGTTGAAGGCAAGTGAGGCGCGCACGCTGGATTTGCCAATGAAGGTTCCGTCTGGCCTTGAGACAATCACATTTCAAATTTCAGCCATCGATCAGATCTCAAAATTTCGCGATGACCTCAGCATTTCTGCGAAAGTGAAGCCCGCGGTTCCGGTACAAGTTCTTCAGGCTAGCATGGTTCAGCTGGAAGGACAGACAGAAAAAATTTCCTATCTTCAGCCCAAGGCCTCTTTACCTGGGAAGGGAGGACTTAAACTTTCGACTCAGGCCAGTTTGCGGTCGGGTCTGAACGAAGTAAAAGCCTATCTAAATACTTATCCCTACAGTTGTTTGGAGCAAAAAGTTTCAAGGGCCATCGTCCTAGAAAATCAGAAAGAGCTTCAGAATTTGATCGAAGATTTGCCCTCCTATATGGATTCCTCTGGAGTCTTGAAGTTCTTTGCAACAACAAGTTGTGGTTCACCCCAGCTGACTCGCTATGTGCTGAATGTATTGAAAGCGAATGAATTTCAATTGCCAGAATCGACCAGCCTAAAAATCCTCGATGGACTCGAAGCCGTGGTGCGAGGCACTTACAACTGCCGCTCTTGGTGGGACAGTGAATCCTCGAACCAAACCGTATTGGCAAGTGGCTATCCCACCGAAGGCCGTTTGTTGATCATGCAAACACTGGCAAGCTTTGGTCGCTTTCAAGCGGAATGGCTATCGACCTTACAGGTGACTCCCAACTTATGGAGAAATGAAACCTTGGCAGCTTGGCATCAGTTGCTGAAACTGCGTCCGGAGATTCCAGAATCTGCAAAGTTATTGGAACAAGCCAATCAGATCATCAGAGCCCGCTTGAATTTTCAAGGCAGCCTGATGAATTTACAGAATGAGTCCGATTGGGAAGCTCGCTATCGACTTTTCACCTCTCAAGATCAGGAGGCCCTTGGCATTTTTGGCCTCAGCCTCGAAGAAGAATCTTTTCGCTCAGACACGGGTCGGATGGCCAGAGGTGTCGTGGCTCGGCTGAGAAAGGGAAAATGGGACACGACCATGGCCAACGCCTGGGGTGTGACTTATATGAAAAAATTTGGCAAAAAGTTTGAAGCTGAAGCTCCTTCCGGAATGACCGAAGCTGTGATTCAAACTGCCGGAGCAGGAAGTTCTCGGCGCACCGAAGTTTGGAAATGGTCTGAAGCACCTCAGGGCTCTGAAAAAATGATTGATTGGCCGAACACGCCGCAGAATGTGACCACAGCATCAGAAGCTCAAGTGTCGCATCGTGGTCGAGGCAAACCTTGGCTGCAATATTCAATTTTAGCTGCCGTGCCTCTGAAAGTGCCTTTGAATTATGGCTATCGAATCACTCGGAAGGTGACACCAGTTTTGTCGGCCGTGCCTGGTGCCTGGTCGGTGGGTGATGTCGCAGAAATTGAAATCACTATCATTGCAGAAGCGGATCAGCCTTGGGTGGTGGTGCGTGATCCAATCCCAGCTGGTGCTGCCCATTTGGGGACGGGGCTTAGTGGCACCTCGGGAATTTTGGAACGCAAGCAATTAGCGAAACAGCAATCGGGTTTAACTACGACTGAGTTCTGGCCCTCTGAGTTTGATGAAAAATCACAGAGTGATTTTATTTCTTATGCTGGCTATTTATCGAGAGGCACTTATAAAACAAGCTACCGAATTCGGCTGAACTCCAGCGGGGAATTCAATTTGCCGCCCACGCGCGTGGAGGCCATGTATTCGCCAGAAAGTTTTGGTGAGGTTCCGAACGCTGTTTGGATTGTGAAACCATGATCCGCTTTGGAACTTCAGCGCGTTTTGTTTTTTTGCTGTTAGCTGGCTTATTGAGTGCATTGGGCGTCCTTGGTGTCCTTGGCGGGTATTCGGTTTGGCAGTGGGATCAAATTCAAATTCGATCTTTCGCAGAAGTACAGAATGATTATCGACCTTCCGATGTTTGGATCTTGGATCGGATGGATCGCCCCATTGAAAGTCTGCGCTTAGACAAAAATTATCGCAGTTTAGATTGGGTGCAGCTATCAGAAGTCTCACCGGCCTTTATCAGGCTGCTTTTGGAATCTGAAGACAGAAGGTTCTATGACCACTGGGGCGTAGATTTTCAAGCTATGGGCGGCGCCTTAGTGCAGCGATTGAGGTATGGTTCCCAGAGGGGAGCCAGCACTTTGAGCATGCAGACTTTTCGTCTACTCGAAAAAGTTTTGCAAAACTCAACTTCACGAGACTTGGCTATGCAAAAATCTTCTTCTGGTGAACTTGTGGAACTTAAAGCCTTGGTAAAATGGAAACAGATTCTTGGGGCCTTCATGCTCGAATTGAAGTGGACAAAAGCAGAAATTTTGGAAGCCTATGTCAATCTCGTTCCCTTTCGGGGAGAGATCGTCGGACTGCGTGCGGCTGCCCTTGGCTATTTCTCAAAAGGTCCAAAAGGATTGGTGGACCGTGAAGCCGCATTTTTAGCGGCTTTGATTCGATCTCCAAATGCTGAAGAAGCTTTGGTTGTGCGCCGAGTGTGTCGGGCACTGCAGAAGAATTCCGACTGTGTGGGTCTATCAGAGTTTGTGAAAGCTCACTTGGGAAAACCCTATATTATTTCTCGGGCAAGGGAATTGCTCCCTGTTTTTTCAGCTGTGCTCCAGAAAAATGTTCCAGCGGCCGCGGACGCTAGACCGCCAAACCCAGCAAGTGCAGACGCGGGGGTACCCCCACCTGCAAAAAGTCACCTGATAAAAACAACTCTCGATTTGGACATTCAGGCAAGAACACTGGCGACAGTCCGTGAGCAGCTCGGTTCCTTGCGAGCACAAAATGTGAAAGACGCCGCGGCCATTGTGCTGGATACAAAATCCGGTGAGATCTTAGCTTATGTCGCAAATGGAGGGCCTGGGTTTTCGTCTTCGGCTCAAGTGGATGGAATTCAGGCCAAACGACAGGCGGGCTCGACGCTGAAGCCTTTTATTTATGCTTCAGGTTTTGATTGGAACCTTCTGACCCCAGATACTTTGATTGATGATTCACCAGCAGACATTACTATCGCTACGGGAAAGATCTATCGTCCTCGAAACTATGACAATCAATTTCGAGGGGCCGTCACTGTGGCCGATGCATTGGGTTCTAGCCTCAATGTACCAGCCGTTCGCAGTTTGCAATTGATTGGACTGGACCGAGTCTATGCTCTCCTTCAGAATTTGGGCTTTGCAGATTTGGAAGAACAGGAATTTTATGGCCCTGCTTTGGCTTTGGGTGCTGTCGATGTTTCGCTAATGGAGCTAGCGAAAGCCTATCAAAAAATCGCACTGAAGGATTCTGTTGAGAATCAGTTTAAATTGGAAACACGAAAAAAAATCGCTGCAATTCTATCAAGGTCAGATCACCGTCGCTATACCTTTGGTCGAGCGGGAATTTTAAGTCTCCCTTTTCCAGCTGCTGTCAAAACCGGAACCAGCAAAGACATGAGGGACAACTGGTGTCTTGGATGGACCGATCAATATTTAGTTGCAGTCTGGGTGGGAAATTTTCAGGGTGAGCCCATGTGGAACGTCAGTGGTGTGGACGGAGCGGCTCCCATCTGGAGGAACCTCATGTTGGCACTTCATCCCAGTCATGCTTCGGTCACTTTAGCTTTGGCCGAAGCTGAGCCAAATTTTCTGAAAGATGCTTCAGAGGATACCTTGATGCAAGCCGCCCAATTGAGCCGCATCAGATATCCTCCTTCGCAAATGTTGGTAGCCATAGATCCGGACATTCCCAAAGAGGTGCAAAAGCTTGCCATTGAAGTTGAAGGTCCTCAGCAAAAGCAAAAGCTTTTTTTGAACAACAAACTTCTGTCAATGGCACAAGAAAGCATTCTTTGGTCCTTAGTGCGGGGTAAGCACAAGCTCGAACTTCGCTCTGCTGCTGGAAAAGTTTTGGATCGAGTCGATTTCGAAGTTCGCTAAATTAAAAGCGGCTCCTTCACTTCGCCGCTGGCTGTGTCAAGCTTGACCTCGTGGCGTGTGAAGCCTGCTCAAACAGATTTTTCACAAGCCCAGGATTCGCTGGAGGTGGCAAAGAGCCACCTGAGCTTTTAGCCAGAAGAGTGACTTCCCATCTCAAGCGCGTTTGCAAGTTAGAATCATCCGGCCAAGCGGGGACATCGATTTTTTCTATCCATTCTGAAGTGTAAATGTCTCGAAGAGGCTGGGAAAGGATTTCGGTTTGGCCGCCTTCGATTGATCGTTCTGTCACCTCTGATTTAACCAGATACAGGCCTTGAGCAGAAAGTCCCTGTGGAAGCGCAGGAACAGTCAGGCGAACAAGAGTGCCTGAGTCCGAGCTTGGATTATTGATCAGGGGAAGCAGGTTAGGAGTTTGTCCCTCCGAAAGCGGAATAAGAGCTGCGCTGACTCGATCGGCACCTGGACCTGGCTTCATCTCTGTTTTGTTTTTCAGTGCAGCCAGCAGCATCGGTGCAGCTTCACCATGATGTTGAAGCTGCATTTTCTGTTCGGATTCAAATATTTTTACATCCTGCGGGTAAAGTCTGTCTGCGGCTGAGGCTATCGAAAGCCCAATCATAATTTGCTGATTGTTGAGCTTGGGTGCTTGCACGATTTTCTTTTTCGTCAAATTGAACTGATTCACATTGATATCAAGAACTGTTTCCTTTTCAGCAAGATTTGCTTCAGCAAGGCTGCCACCTTTTATATTGAAGAAGTTCACAAGCTCGAAAAGCTCTTTACCATCGAAATGCCCATCGATGACGGGTTGAAGTTCGAATTGGCCACGCGCAAGGAAGACGGATTTTTTTCCACCTTCTGGGAACAAAAGCCGGTACTGGGGTTTATCGAAGTTAAAACTGAATACATACTTTTCGTTTTGCAGGGGCAAAGCCACGTTGGAGGGAAGATTCACCTCCTGTCCCACCAAAGTGATTTTGTCCTTTGAAGAACTCATGACCATGGAAACATCAAAGTTAAAGAGGTCTCTTTTTTTGAATGTTGACATGACGATGCCAAAATCGATCAGACCGTCGCCATTCACAATGCGATAGCCACTGGTGGTTCCTCGCAGCTGAAAGGCCTTGTCCTTATCCAACTGATCGTTGGTTAAATTTTCAGAGGAGCCTGGCTGTGGCTTGGGAGCTTCGATTTTCTTTCTAAGACCAAGTCGGTGGGAGCTTGGTTTCAGTCCCAGAAAAGTTGCTGCAACATAACCCGTTTTTTGGATTGTTACAGGCAGGGCAGTCTTCCATTGTCCTGGTAAGGCAGTTTCGCCTTTCGCGTCCGATACCAACAAGTTGCCTTGAAATGGTGAACCCACTTTGTCGCCAATCAGAACTTGCGCTCCAAGAATTGGCAGGTCAGTTTCGTCGACAATGACAAGTGTTTCGATTCGATTGCCTTGTGCATTCACAAAGCCTGCGGTCGAAAAAATCCAAAGAATCGTGATCATTTTCCAGAAAATATTTTTCATATCCCCTCCCGTTTCTTTCAAGATTCCGTCACACTCAGGCTTTTGCTTCAGCTGAAATTGGATGAAAATCATCCCTAGCAAAGAGGGAATCCGAGGGTAGAAAGGTTAAAAATAATTTCTGTTTCTACTTAGGCATGGGATTACAAGAGCTTTGAACGCTTAATCGGAAAATTCGATCATTTGTTAGATTGCCACATGATACTTTTCCAAAGAGGGAATTTTCCAGCTGTCAGCAGAAAAGCCATGGGCCTCAAATGCTCAGGACTATTGAAAGTCAGTTCATGGCGTGAAGTTTCTCGGTATTTTTCGATTAATTCCCAAAGGTCAGCTTTAAGGCGGACGATCGATTTTTCACTCAAGTAGCTTTCTCCGACTAAAACCATCGGAGCCAGCGAATCGAATTTACTAGTGAAGCCCTGATTTTCCTCAATCAGTTCTTTGAACAAAATCCGAGCGGCGGGTAGAAAGTATCGTTTTGAAAATCGACCAGTTTTGGTCCAACGAAAAGGTGGCTGAAGTAGTGGAAGTATAGATTTGTTGTTTCGAAAGGCTATAAAATTGTTTTTATCGAGCGTAAAAAGAATTGTCTCCAGTTCTTTTTCTTTCAGATTGAGCTCCTTTAGCACTTCCTTGAACTTTAAGCCGGAAGAAAGAAGCAGAAACACGAAAGACTCTTTCGGATTACTTGCGATGAATTCTTCAAATTTTTCAGAAAGCGGCTGCCGTTTTATTTCGTGTTCGTCCAGACCGACGAGCATGTCTTTCCAGGAAAGACCGATGGTTGTTAGAATATGATCAAGTGCTTCGACAGGGAAATCATCTTTAGTCAGCCACCTTTTTATTGTGGGGAGGGAAACTCCAACTTTTTTTGCGAGAACAGCATAGGTGAGCTGAGTTTGTTTCATTCGGTCTTTTATTAGAGTTCGCAGTTTTAGTGATCGAGGTGACAATTGACGCAATGGAATCCTCCGACGTGTATATTTTGAATACCTATTTTTGCGATCCAAGTATCAAATATAATACTAAACAGATGGAGCTTTAATTCAATTCAACACTCAGCTAGTCGTAAAGCTCAATTTAAGTTTATCTCAAGGAGAATTTATGAGAATTAACTTTGCAGTGTCTTTAATGTTTGTGTTCTTGACTTATGTTGCACCGGTCTTCGCAACTTGGGGAGATCCTCAGCCGCCTCCACCTCCACCGCCTCCCTGCTGTCGATGTGGTTGCTGTTAGTGATCCGCATCCATCGCTAGTTTCAGTAAGAGGTACCGCATAAAGTCTTTTCGGCAAGAGGGCTTATCATAGGAGCCGGCAAGACTAAAGTGTCCGGCATTCTTCACACTCAAATAGTGAGTGCCTATGCCTTCGAGGCGTTGATTGCTCTCAAATACAAGGCCGTCATTTTGGTGTCCATGCTCGAACATAAATTTAGCAAGGTTTTTTAGATAGAAGGGTAGATCCTTGGAGCCTTCAGCATCGTCTTGCATGGAGCGCTCCGAAGTCACATACAGCAGTTTTCTTTGTAAAAGAGACTTTGAGTCAAAAGAAAGCTGTAGTTTTAGTTGTTGGTTACGTACTGCAGCTTCACTGGTCGTGAGGGATTTAAATCCAGCGGATAGATCATCCAGCAGCAGCCATTTAAGGACCTTGCCGAAAAAGTTGTTTGTAAGTCCAAGGCGATCTTTGAATTCTGACCAGCGTTCAAGTAAAATAGGATCGCGGTTGAGTGCCAGATCAGCCAATGTTGTCCCGCCGATTGCTGAATTGACCGCAATGGCTCGATGAACTACAAACCCATGATCCAGTTTTCCAGCAATAGTAAATATTGAGGGATGGGTTGCACTCAACTGAAGTGTCTCAGCGCCGCCCTTGCTTTGACCGAAAATCAAATATTTACGCTGTGGGTGCCTATCAGAATAGTAGGCCAATCTTGCCAGAATTTTATCAGCGTTCTCTTGGATAGCCAATTTTGAATCTGGACAGATTCGATAGATGGGAACATCTGCATTTATTTGTTCAATCAAACTTTCGTTGTCTTTAAAGTCGTCAGAGGAGCAATTGAAGAAGCCACCGATGTAGACCACTGCTTTGTCTTTGAGGTGTGATGAAATAAGAAGGTTTTGTCGTTTTGGACTGGGCTCTAGCTTTGAAATGATGTGCTTCATATTGCAGAATTCAACCACTTCCACCGATGAAGCCAGTTGGGGATAGCCTGCAAAGAGTGCAGAAACAAGCAGCGGAACCGGCGAAGAAATTCGGCTTAGAAACATTGCAATCACCTCTTAAGTTTTTTGAATTTTGGAAAACGAAGGCTCCTCGACCTCTGTTCGAATTGAGCCTTCACTTAGAACCCTATTGAACTTTGCCAGAAAAGCCATTGATCAATTGCCCACCGATATTGATGGCTGCACCAACAACCGCGCAGCTCAGCGTCGCTGGTCCACCGATTGTAGATATCCTGCCAAACATTGGATCCGCTGTTATAAACTTTAATGCTACTGAAGCTCCTAAGGCTCCCGTGATCAGCAATGAGCCTTTAAGTGCGTTCTCACCAGAAGTGATTCCTTGGACTTGAGTAGGATCTTTGACTAGCCTTATCAGTTCTTTGGTTAGCTCTGTGGACTCGCTAGCAGCTGTGAATCCGCCGTAGGCGGCCACAGCACAGATTGCAAAGCTAACAAGAGGCAAAGCGGCCTTTTGCGGTCCTTCGTCTTCCTGTGCATATTCTAAGGTTTCAATTTGTAGGGGAAGGGCTTCAGTTTCCTTTTCGGCTGATTGTATTTGAATGCCAGGAACTGCCAAGCAGTTAGCGGACAATAAAATTCCAGACAGGCCTAAGAGGAAAGACATTTTCAATTTCTTCGTGTTCATAAATTCTCCAATGGTTAAGGTTTCTTTAGTCATTTTAAGTTATAAGTTACTGCTTCGGTCAGGTTTCATCATTGGCTCAATCGTAGGGAAAAAGGTAGTGCTCGGCCCCCAAGCAGTTAAAGCTCGTGCTGCTCATTCCATCTTTTTTCGAAGTGACAGTTGCCGTAAAAGCGTCGACGTTGGGAGGATCCTGAGTCGGTCTTGTTAGGCTTATTTCATTGACGTATTTGAGAACTTCAGATGCGGAATTGTCTTGGCTGAGAGTCTTAGACAAAACAAATTTAGCTTCAGCCTGCGATCTTTCTGTCCAAGCCAAATGCAAGGATTGCTGATGACCGTAGTCATTCAACTTTCGTTCGACCAGAACACAGACACTGTAATTTTCTAATCTATTGGAATTATTGGGCTCGATTTTAGGATCGACTCCGCACATCAGTTCGTACTTGAGGTCTTTAACGGGACTTTCGCACTCTTTGAAACGGACACCTGTGTGGGGCCAATTATAAAAGTGAAAAGGGTCATCAGAGCCTGCTGCAAATCCAGGGGTTGTGGAAAAGAGCCCGCAAGCTATTAATAGTTTGCCGATGGTGGAAAAAAACTTGGAAAACATTTTTAGACTCCAATTTTTAGGGTTGTTATTAACTTTCTTTCTTGAAGATACAGAAACGGCGAATTGATTGAAAGTTACATAGTCGATGCGATCTTTTTTTGATCCCGTCAATCCCATCAATATTGTCACTGGAGGTAGGGCTTTAGAACGAATAAATTGATTTTAGGAGGTCATCGCACATTTGCGGCGACCAAATTCTAAACATAGGAGAAATTATGAAAAAGTTAGTTTTGATGGTATCTGTTGTTGCAGCGGTCTCGGGACACCAAGGATTTGCCTCAAGTGAAATCATTAAGTCTGTTCCGGAAGACAGATTATTTAATGATGAGAATAATCGCCAGGGCTTGAACTGCTTCAGCCGCAACGAAAATCCTCCGAGCTGTGATCAAAAAGTTGAAGGTTGCATCCAAGGCGCTTTACTTTTCTTGAACAATTCTGATTATTGTTTAGATGTTCGGTCCTTGCGTGATGATCAAGCTGATTTTGATTTAAATAAAAATGGTAATGGAGAACTTGAAGAAATATTGGATTCTAATGTGATCAATGGCGGAACCCAATAGCAATTACTTGCAGTAATTAAAGGCCAACCTCGGAGGGTAAAGGCGCAAGGAAGCGCGGTTTTTAACGTTATTAGCGACACTTGTTTCCTATTCCCTTCATTGACAAGAGAATGAATGTTCAAGACAGTTTAGAGATGGCAGCCAATTCTATACTTGTAGAACAAGTGAATAGTCTTTTACGCCGTGGCGAAGCTGAGGCAGCAATTGCTGAGCTTACAAAGCTGAACATAGCAGATATTTCTCAGGACCATGCAGTGAGTTTTGCAAATCTATGCAGACGGGCCGGTTTGGTTTCACTGGGATTGAAAATTCTAAATCCAATGGTCAGGGATAGTTCAAACCGGAAACCGACTCATGCAGAGCGGGCTGAGTATGCGGCACTACTTTATCGCAATGGCTCGATCACTGAGGCGCTGCAGTTACTTAATCAGTGCAGCGTTAAAGAAGCGCCTGAAAGTTTGCTTTACAAAGCATTTTGCTCTGTCGACCAATGGAACTTTAGTCAGGCTGTGACAAACTTCGAGGCTTATTTAGAAAAGCCTCTGCCTGAATATCAAAAAAATTTGGCACTTGTTAACTATGCCTCCTCCTTACTAGCCGCAGAGGACCTGAAGAAAGCAAATCAGCAGCTCGACTTAGTTATTCAGCAGATGGAAGGTCGCGATGAATACCAGCGGCTTCTTGGCAATGTCTATGAACTAAAGGCTCAGTGCCTCTTTCAAACAGGAAGTTTTGAGCAATGCAGAGCTTGGTTAAAAAAGGCGCGGGCAAATATTCCCGAGGGTTTTGCAAACGACAGTCTATATATTGAAAAGTGGACTGCGATCTGCGTAGCCACAGAAACCAACGCGGCGGCACCGATTCTTGAGTTTCAAAAGCTCGCGCGGCAAAAAAGGCACTGGGAAAGTCTTCGCGAGGCCTTATTTTACGAACTAAAAATTAAATTTGATCAAAAGAAGTTTGATTACCTTTACTTTGGCACGCCCTTCGAAGTTTTTAGACAGCGACTCGATCGGCACTTTCCAAAGTTCCAGGCTTCCGGGGATTATCTCATTGGCAAGGCTGGCAAGCTTCGGCTTGATTTGCGCCCTGGGCGCATCAAAGAAAGCACGGTGCCGATTCCAAGTAAATCATTGGAGACTCTTTTTCGAATTTTGATCGAAGATTTTTTTCGACCGCAGAATACCGGAGAACTTTTTTCCCGAATCTTTCCTGGTCAATTTTTTGATCCAAACTCTTCACCTTTAAGGGTTCGGCAGCAAATGTTGAGGCTTAGGAAGTGGGCTATCGACAATAGCATTGACTGTCAGATTGGTGAAAATAAAGGATTCTATAGGCTTCGAGTGAATGACAATTTCTCAGTGCAAATTTCGCGTCTGAATTCTGTCGGAACTGGTTATCATCGGGAAATTGAATTGCTCAAGAGTCATCCCGATACATCGGCCGATCTTTTTAATATGCGATCCGCGCAAAAGGTTCTTGGGCTTTCGTCCGCCACAGTGCAAAGAATTTTAAAGTGGGGCCTGGACGAGCGCAGGCTTGAAAGATCAGGCAAAGGGCGACAGACCTTCTATCGATTCATTTCAGTCTAACAAGCGCTTTTATGATTTTCTTTCTCCGTTTATTTCGCTCGGGGTTGGTATCTTTATTCAGCTGTTCTTCAAGAAGATCGCAGCTTGCTTGCCGTTCAAAATCTTCTTTCTGGTCAATGGTATAAGAAAGATACCTTAAAATATCCGATGCATCCGTTTCGGAAAGTCTTGCTGATTTAAGCTCTAGGTAAAAGTAGAAATTTGGTCTTAGGAGTCGCAGCCTCTTGGAGCGAAACAGTTCAATGACTTTGCGCTCAGGGTTTTTAATCTTGTTTACAAAAAAAGCTGCTGCCATATTGATTGCTTCAACTGGCAAGCCAATTTCTTCTGCAAGAGACATCAGTTTTAGGGTGTCTTCGTTGGAGGCGCCACCAAGGCGGACCACGTCGATGTCCATCGTCGAGCGATAGTTTTTGTCAATCAGCGGAATGAGTGAACCTCCGAGAATGAGCCAGTCTCCCTCTAAGACATCTTTAGCTTTCTCTATAAAAGTCTGAATCAAGGATTCAGTAATCATCAAAATCCTTTATAAGATGTTTGAAAGGAGGCTTTTCGACAGCCGGGATAGTTTAATAAGACGTCCTGCCGAAGAAAGTGAAATTGGACTTTTAGAAATTAAGGCAGCCGCATCAGGAACAAGAACCAGCAGATTTCTATAAGCTGATGGGTAGTAAGTTTTTATTGAAAAAAGATAGGCTGACAATGCTTCCAAAACTCGAAGCTCGAGCTTTGGTTTTAGGATGAGCGCTTTATGGAGGACTTGTGCGATTCTTTCGATTGTCTGATCTCGACTGAGTGAATTTGTATTTTTAAAAAAATCTTTGTTTATTTGTCCACTCAAGGGCACGCCGATGTCTACAAGAGTATCCAAATCAAGCTGCTGTTCTGGAAATTCAATTTCAAGTCCTAGCTGATCCATGATCGCAGCCACGTTTTCCCAGCGTGGGCTAACCTTTCCAGCCTCAATCTTCTGAAGAGTCGCAAGACTGATCGAAGCTCTTCGAGCCAGAGCTAATTGGGTGAAGCCCAGAGCTCTTCGTCGAGCCAAGATGATTGTTCCAATGTTCATAGTCTCTAGAATATAAGTAATATATTACGCTGTCAATATCCAATAAATACAATAGTATAGTTATGTCAATGGACTTTGGTTTTTTTAGGATTCAAAGGTCGAAAGACTTTCGCAGGTGCAGTTTTTTGCAGTCCCGCTGCCGGTAAACTTGCAGTAGAAGCCAAGCTCCGTGACGAAACTCCAGCGATTTTTGCTGAGGATTTCGGAGGCTGCCTTTGTACTGGAACAGCCGAGGCTTGCCGAGGCTGCGCGGGCAGTTGAGTTTGCGTGTGCGTGGGCATTGGCTGGGCGCTTCGGCGAAATTCTCCTCCAACCACAGAAGCAACATGAGCTGCAGTGTAGTAATTGTTGACTGGAGTACCGATGTGTAGAGTCGATCCTTCGTCGGCATAGGCACGGTTCATATTGCCGAAAAGAGTACTCATGGAGGCCGCAAACTCTCGATGCCGAATTCCTCCGGTGGCGGCGATTCTGCGGTCTCTCTGCGAGGGATGAAGACGATCACGGATAATTTTTAAAATAGAAGCCCAGTTGGGACCGCCAATTCCGTCTTCGGCGGTTCCTGCCATTTGAACTCCGCCATTCCGAAGTTTTTCTTTTCCAGGAATAACTTTTCCATTTTTATCTTTTTTTGCTCCTGCACCAAGGGCTGCCGATCCACCTGTGAAACCATTATTCACTTCTTCGAGTTCTTCTTTTTTTGCTATCCGAGACTTATCTTTATCTTTGGAGCCTTTGCCACCGCCCGTGCCCGTTTGCACACCAAATCCTGCGGAGCCCGGTGCTGCATCGATCGCAGAAGAAGTTTTCGAGGAGGTCGGTAGTAAATCCAAAAGTGCTTGAAGGCCGCTCGTCACTGCAGCGGCAACAGTAGTATCTGCTACGGGTGCGGCATCTGTGGAGGGCTCTTCAGGGTCCCCCGTTGAGCGCGCGGTCGGGATAACAGCAACTGGTTCTGGTCGCGGTTCTTCATTTGGTATTTGGGGTGGTAGTTGAGGTGGGAGCGCGGGTTTGCCTTGATCGGCCGATGCAGGCATAGGCGGAAGGGCAGCCGCTTTGTTGTCAGCTGCCTTTTTTTCCGGAGGCTGATCGCCTGTTCCTCCAGTTCCACCTCCTGGAGCTTTTGCAGTGGAGCCTGCCGGCGGCTGTCGCGGGGCAGCCGGAGGAGGTTCCACTGCAGCGGGAGGTTCCACCACCACGGGCGCTGCAGGTGCAACTGTGACTGGCAAGCCCGGAGCATCGGGGGGAGCCCGAGAAAATCCGCCGTCCACAAGTGGATCATCGTCAGGGGATGCAGCAACAAATGAAGATCCGGGAACGAGATCTGGTCGCCCGATCTCTTCGGCTTCAGTAGGGGTAATTGGGGCGGCAGCTGCAAGGACTGGTTTGGGGAATGGACTCGCCTCTTCAATTTTTGGAGCGGGCTCTGCACCCAATGCAACCTTTGCTGCTTCCAATGCAGACTTTGTAGGTTGTACTATATATTCATCAGCAAGTTTGGGAACAGTTTGCGTTGCGATTTGTTCGGCTTTTGCCAATCCCCCGCCTACATAGGTTGCGGCGTCAGCAAGGGCGTTTCCCACAAATGGAATATTCCGTCGAACCCAATTGTCGCCCGCAGCGGTAGCCACCGCACCGGTTGCCCATGGCGGACATCGATCGGTTCCGGAAGCACTAGCTAGAGTATTTGGGCATGTGCCGTTTCTGGTGTCAAAAGCTGGGTCACCGGGCGCAGGGTTCTTAGGTCTTGCTGCTTCGATTGCCGCAATTCTTTCGATACTTTCGGCGTCTTGCTTTACTTTTCTTTCCAATGCGCGATTGTACTCGGTGGCTTCGTCGCAGAATGGATTAATGTACCAACATCTCTTCTTAGTGTTAGCTTCGTCTGCAAGAAATTCCGCGCGGGCTCTTTTTGCTGCTTCTTCTGCACGCTTTATCGGATCCTGAATTGCCGCAATTCTCATGTCGTCAGCTTTTCGGGTCAATTCGGCATCGGTGCATGGTCTTCCGTCTTTGGTACAGCCTTGCACAAGTCCTCCGGCAATTGCGCGTGTGGCTGCGCGATCAGCTTCGACTTTTGCCACGGCCGCCCGCGCTTGTTCGACGGTTCTCTGGTCCTGTGCTGCTAGTCTCTTCAATTCCTCCGCAGTTTTTCCACTGAGTTCGGGTTTTGCTGCCTGAGCCTCGACAGCTTCATGAGCAAGCTCTCTGGCTTTTTTCTTGGCATCATCTTCCGTCAATCCACCTGCCACAAGCCTAGGTACAAGATCATCGATTAACATTTGCTTTGCTTTTTCATTTCTTTCAGAATTCTGTTTACATCGGTTGATGCCGTCGCCGCCGTTTGAAGCTAATACAGTTTTGGCTATCCCTGGAAACTTTCCAGCCTCGGCTGCGGCCGTTTTATGCTTCTCTTCAGCCTCTTTAACCACAGACTTGATGTAGTTAACTTTAGATTCTAGAGTTTCACCCTCTTGAAGGGGCCCAGTTGGACAGGCTATTTTAAACTCTTTGCAAATTCTTTCACATGATTCTATCGCAGTTTTGCATTGTTGGCCGTGATATTCAACGCTCTTGAGCTCCTTCTTTGCCGTGTGAACCAGGTTTTCTGAAGATTTTACTTGAGCGCTATTTGCACATTTCGCATCTTCAGCGCCGGTGCCACACACAGTATCTGAGACTTTTTTGATATCACATGCACCCACTTCTGGGCTTTGCCGGAATTTTGATACGGCTTCTTTCAGTTGTTGCTCGAGCTCAGTAGAAATTTTTATTGAATCGTGGGCAGCTTTTGTCGATGCATTTTCATGAGTCTGTATGGGGTCGCAGGTGGGCACAATTTTTTCAGTTTGGACTTTGCAGTTTTGCTCTGCGCCCGCTCTGGCGGCGTCAAAAGCAGCGGTTTCGTCGTAAGCAAATGTTGGCAAAGACAAAAAAAAGATTAGAGCTGGAAGAACAAAATTAGTTTTTTTATGCAAAAAATTCCTAGACCTGGCGGCGGGCATGATAAAATGTCGCGGGCATTCATTGGATTGAGACATTTAACCCCCCAACTTCAATTTTGTCAGATTGGCTATTTTAAATAAAGCATTTATGAATTTCGTGTTGTTTTGAGACGCTTTTGACTTGTTCTACGAATGATTGGCGAATCAACCGAAAAACCTAAATCACCCGATCGTTCCCACCATCGATCGGAATCTGAGCCCCGGTCGTTTTCGCAAAAGCGGCCCCAGCAAGCACCGACACCAACTGGGCGACATTTTTCGAAGTGATCTCAGTCTTCAAAAGATTTTTGCGTTTGTAATCTTCGACTGTGAGTCCATAGTGTTTGGCGCGACTAGAAATCACCTCAGCGCTCCAGATCCCTGTATCAAAAACAGCATCCGGGTGGACTGTGTTCACGCGAACTCCAAAGGGCGCAAGCTCCAAGGCCGCCACCCGCGCTAGTTGTGTGAGACCCGCTTTGGCTGAGCTATAGGCGGCAACTCCTGGACCCGGTGCCGGCACATTTTTTGAGCCCATCACAATAATATTTGGATCGAGTCCGAGTTTTAAAAAAGGTGTCGCCGCCTTGATCACTTTCCAGTGAGCACTGAGGTTCACATCGAGGACGGAGTTCCAATCATCCTCGGAAATTTTATCGATGGACTGTCCTGGAGGAAAGCTGCCTGCATTGGTGACTAAAATGTCGATGCCACCAAAATTTTGCACAGCTTCGTTCACCGCTCCTTGAATGGAAGCTTCCTTGGTCACATCACAAAGAATTCCGATTGAGCTTTTTGACGTGTAAAGTGAGACCACTTCTGGATTCAAATCGAGGGCGACCACAGCGGCGCCCTGACTTTGCAGTTCTTCGGCAATGGCTTTGCCAATGCCACTTGCGGCTCCTGTGATCAGGGCAACTTTTCCCTGAAAGTTTTGAGCCTGCGAAGAAGTGGCTTTGCCCACTTTCAGTTTTGCTTGCTCCAATTCCCAATATTCCACTTCAAAAAGCTCAGCTTCAGCGACCGGTTTCCAGCCGCCAAGGGCCTCGCCCCACTGCAGACACCTCAAAGTATGTGCAACAATATCATCGACCACCTTCAGCGAAGCTGCCGAAGTCGCGACACTCAAAGTTCCTTGGCCTTCCCAGATGGCCCAGCGAGGACAGGAGTCCAATTTCTTAAGCCCCGGTTTTTGATTTCGTTCAAAATAGGCAGCATACTTCGCCGCAAAATCAGCCGCAGCAGCCAAGGGATCTTGTTTTATGATCATCGGAAAGGGTTTAATATGAATAACATGATCGGGCGTGACTGTGCCTCGGGCGGCCACAACAGCTGCTTGATCCCAATTTGAAAACCCAAGAGCTTCAGCACTGCGATTCAGTCTTGTCAGAACAGGGGCTCCAATAAGGCCAGCAAGACTTTTTCGCAGTTCTGCTATTTCCAATAGAGACAATGAAGACCTATCAACAGTGGCCCGACGAATCTGATCAGCCCCGCGCTCGGCGAGAAATTTTTCGGCTTTTGTCACCAGCCGAATCATGTTTTCATAGGCAATTTTTGGATCTTCATGAAAAGTAAAAATCCCATGATTCAGCAAAATCATTCCCTCACATTTTTGCCAATCAAAGTTTCTAGTGAGTTCATGAATTTTTTTCGCCAAGAAAAAGCCTGGCATCACGTAGGGAACATAGAGAACAGAATCCCCAAAAACCTGAAGGGCATCCGCCGTCCCCGTCGGTGTGTTGGTCAAAGTGACGACCGCATCCGAATGGGTGTGCTCGACATGTTTAAACGGAATCAAGGCATGCATGATGGCTTCAACGGAAGGTCCAGGCGCTGCAGGGTTGATCATAGCCGCTCGCTGTTCCCGAACCATATCTGAATCGGAAAGTTTTTCGAGTTCTGCAAGCCTTAAAAGAAGTTTCATTTTAACTGGAGCAAAGCCCTCGGGTTTGATTGTCGCCAAATCCCAACCGCTGCCTTTGACATAAAGAATTTCTTCGGGCTCTCCGAAAATATTTACCACAGAGGTTTTGACAGAGGTGTTGCCGCCGCCGTGTTGAACAAGGGCTGCTTCTTTTCCTAAGAGGCGCGAAACATAAGCTTGCATGGCTACTGGATCAGCAGAGTACTGAGCTGCCTCTAGGTCATTCCACTGGCTCTGCATATCGGATCCTTTCCAAAAAACTTCCGCGATGCATCCTGACTATTCAGGGCTGCGCACCAAGTGCTGCGTGAGGACCTCGCGCACCTTGGAAGGAATCGGTGCCTTTTTCATCGTTTTGGAATCGGCAAACACATGAATCATCTTTGTGAGGGCGACCAGTCCCAGGGCGCCGCTAAAACGATAATTCATTTCGAAACTGGATTCAGAAATTTTTGCGACGACCGCTTCGACTCGGTAACTTTGGCCGGGAAACAGCGGTAAACTATAATCGCAGGCCACATGCTTGATCGGAACAATATAGTCTTTTTGTTCAAACCAGCCCTTCCAGCCGATGTCGGTGGAGTCTATGAATTCTTCAAAAACCTGATGAGAAAAATCAAAGATGCGAGCAAAGTACATTATCCCAGCAGGATCGCAGTCGCCGAAATGAACTTGGACATTTGTTGTGAAGCTATTAACTGTAGTTTCTTGCGCCATAGCATTAAGAAAGCACTTGAGCCTGATCGAACGAAGTAATAACACATTTAGTCATGCAATTGAAAATCTACAGCGACAAAGATTTCCCCGGCTATCTGCCAAAACTGAATTTGCTTTACGATGATCTTTTCACCGGTGGGAAGGGCTTTCGAGCCCAAATGGTCTCCCAAGTTGGACAGAAAATTCAGCTGTCCGAAAAAACACTCCAGTTACTAGCCCAGACCATCGAGTTCATTCACAATGCCTCTTTATTGCACGATGATTTGATCGATCGCAGCGTCCTTCGGCGTGGCAAGCCCGCGGCTTGGACAAAGTATTCCCCGGAGTACGCCGTTCTTGCTGGGGACTATCTGCTGGCGCGAGTGATGGTGAATTTATCCTCTTTCGGAAATATTCGCTTGGTGCAGTACACGGCACAGATTATTTCCGATTTGCTGGAAGGTGAATGGCTGCAAGATTCCATCGTCGGTGATTTTCATGTGAATCTAGAACAACTGGATCGCATTCATAACTTAAAAACAGGTTCGCTTTTCAAGTGGTGTTTGCGCGCACCTTTCATCGCCGGTGAGCGGACAGAGCCCAGTATCCATGAAATTTTGGAGGAGCTCGGAACCTTACTTGGACAACTTTTCCAGCGCAGTGATGACCTTTTGGATTTTGATATTCGGAATGGCGAAGGCAAAGCCCTTCTTGGTGATCTGAAGTCTGGCTATTTGAACTCCTTCGCCGCTTTTGCTACGCGGGAAATTCCCATGGAGCAACGACCGCTTTTAAAAGACTGCAATTCAATGGGCGACTTTCATCAAAAGTTAGGCGGCGAAAAAGTTTTCACTCAGCGAGTGGAAGAGTTCGATCAAAAAAATAAAATCCTTATCGAGCTTTATTTCCATCGTCTGCAAAATTTAGAAAACTTACTAGATCCTGCCCAAAGGCCTCTCACGCAATTTTTGAAAGTCTTGCCAGACTTGCTTTACTGGCGGAAAAAACAGGGCTGATGGGATTTCGAACTCTTTCGCAGAACGATCCTGATTTTCACAGCTATTTGCTGGGAACATTTTCAAAGACAGAGCGAGCTTTGCCCGTGCAGTCTTTGAACGTTGGTACCAAATCCGAGCAAATTGTTTTTCAAATTGTCCCTTTGAATGAAATTCAAATGCCGAACTTTTTTTCTAAGTGGCTGGCCATCTTCAAAATTCACCATTTGTTATGGGTTGGGGCTCCCGCCTTTTTGATGCTTGCGAAAGTGTGGCTGGACGATCAGGTTTTAGATTTGGAACTTGGTGCCTTTGCCCTCGCGGGCGTCATATTTTTACTCTTGGGCTGCAACCTCTATAATGATTTCTTAGATCATGTTTCGGGCGTCGATCGCTTGCAGCAAAACCAGTCTCAGAAAGCTTTGCAGAAGGGGTGGGTCACGGCTGCAGACACTAGATTTTGGGCCTTGGTTTTTATTGGCCTGGGAATTCTGCTTGGTTTGAATCCTCTTTTCGAGCGGGAAGAACTTTTGAGTTGGGTGCTCCTACCAACCTGCTTGGCTCTGATTTACGGAATTTTTAGTTGGCGCGGTTTCAAGTACCGGTGGGGTGCTGAACTGGCGCTGTTCTGCCTCATGGGACCTTTACTTTCAATCGGCTATCAAATTGCTTTTACATCAAGCTGGGATATCGAAGGATTTTTGATGGGCTGGTTGATGGGCTGGTTGGTGGTACTGACTCTGCATTTGAAAAATTTTGAACAGATTCTTGTGGGCAGTCAGTTTGGTTTTAGAAATTCCATCGCTTTTTTAGGTTTTGAAAAATCAAAACGCCTCATAGAAGCTTGTTGGATTGGCTTTTGTCTGCAATTCGTACTTTTTCATTTTCTGTACACGCCTGCGCAGTGGGCCTGGGCCTCCCTCGTGCCTGCGGCTGTTTCAATAACATTTCTAAGGCAGCTGCGAAAATTGGAATCCCCAGCGGGCTCGCGTATTCAGGCGGTCGTTCAGATGGGCCGGATTTGTGTTTGGCTCGGCTTAGGGATTTGGCTTGCTTCAACCTCATTTTATTTTCTATGGCTGTAAGTCCTTCCGAGGCTCTTGCTGGGCTTGAAATCGATTTTGTCAGTGGCAAACGATATAACTTTAAGCTCCGCGGAAAAAATGAACTGTTGGCCAAAGCCATGGGTTTGCACCTGGGTTATACAAGCGTTTGGGATTGCACGGCGGGACTAGCAGAAGATGCTTGGACCCTTTGCCGTTTGGGTTTTGAGGTCACTGCCTTCGAAAGAAACTCGGAAATTTTTGCTCTTCTAGAGTGGGCGCATAAAGAAGTCTTAAATGGAAATACCTCAGGCGCCGAACAGCTTCACACCGCACACAGGCTGCGTTTAAGAAAAGAAAACTCGTTGCAAGTTTTGGCCGAGGCTTCTTTGTTTGAGCCGCGATCGGCAGCAGAGAACGCGGGCGCTTCGATGGAGCCACCAGCTCTTCCCGATGTTGTTTATTTGGACCCCATGTTCCCTGAGGCTGGCAAGACGGCCTTGCCGAGAAAAGAAATGCAAATCCTTCGTTCTTTAGGCCTCGAGCAAGAACCCGTCGAGGATATGCTGAGGCTGGCTCTGAAAGTGGCCCAACGAAGAGTCGTTTTGAAGCGCGGGCTGCGCGATCCTGTGGTTTATGGAAAACCTCAATCTCAGATCAAGGGAAAAGCCCTGCGCTTTGATCTTTACTATCCGAATGGGACTCCCAGCAGGACCTCTCATCTGTGAGTTTTTAGCGGTGAGCTTTACTATTAAATGAGTATTAACTATCGAATTGCACTGGCTCGAAAAGAAGCCAAAAACAAAACTCAAATAAAATCAGTAATTCCTCTTTTAAATTCTCTTTTAATTTCTCTTCGAGTTCCTATTCCAATTCCCCTTAGCAATATGTTGCTATTTCTTATTGATGACCAAGGGAGCCCGCTCTTAGCTGAGTTTAACGCTGGACCTCATCTTTCTTTGCAGCTCTTTCAAATTGAAAGAACTCAATCTAATAAATACGCTATAAGCTCGAAGTGATTGGTGGATGCATGGCTGACAATGATGAGCTCCTCAGAAAAAAAGTCGCGATTCTCGAAGAACAGCTCAAGCTCAAGGACAGCGAGCTCATTCGTTATCGGTCTGAACTGATACGTGTGAATCAATCCTTAGAGAAAATGATCGGTGATGCCACCTCGGATTTGAAATTCGCGCACATGATTCAGAAAGTGATTTGTCCGACCGAACTTCCTCATATTTCTGGAGTCGAGTTTAGCTCGAAATTTGTTCCGGGGACTGAGTTTGGCGGGGACTACTTCGATATTTTTGAACATGATGACCGAATGAAGTTCGGGGCACTTCTGAGCTGTTCTTCGGGTTACACGATGTCTGCGCTTCTGCTTTCAGTGCTTATTAAGTTATCATCGCAAATTGAGGCCCGAAAAGGGATGAGTGCTGAAAAAGTACTCATGTCTATAGCGAAAGAAGTATTGCCTCAGGCCCGGCCTCCAGATCGCTCCCATATTTTTTATGGAATCGTGGATCGCCGCAGCTTTGAACTGAGCTATTCAATGATGGGTGATATCGCTGCCTATATGCAGATCAATGGGCAAGACAATCTCACGAGACTAGAACCCTCAACGGGACCTTTGATGCATGACATGACGGGAAAGCCACTGTCCCACACTCTTCAACTGGGGCCCAAAGATAGATTTATTCTATGCACGGAAGGCGTGGTGCGCGCCGCCAATGCAAAAGGCGAAATCTTTGGACAAGATCGACTCCAGAAAACCATTTTACAGGCACCCCGCAGCGGCGTTCATGAACTCCGTAATGAAATCATTTTTCAATTGGAGCAGTTCACTGGTTCTCAAGAATATACTCGGGATGTGACTGTTCTGATTATTCAGGTGAAAGAGAAAGTTATTAAACTTGCGAAATAGGCGTCTGTCGTGAAAGATGGTCCTTCTGTGTTGGGCTTGAGTAGGGAAGTAAAGAAAGGGATCAGTCATGTCTGATGGAGTGCAAATTTTCGAAGGTGCAATCGACAAGGGTCTTGAAGGAATCGTTGCTTGCTCAACAGGTATTTCCGCAATTCAAGATACGACTTTGTGCTATCGCGGCTATACGATCGAAGACCTCTCCGAAAATTCTACTTTTGAAGAAGTGGTCTACCTGCTTTGGAACAGCCGTTTGCCCAAAACTGGGGAACTTGAGGCTTTCAAGAAATCTTTAAACGAAGCCTCCACCTTGTCTCCGGAGTTTTGGAATGTGCTGAAGGCCATACCGACGAAGGATGTGCATCCAATGGCTTGGCTGCGAACAGCCATTTCTCTTTCTGCGCATTGGGATCCAGAAGCCAATGATAACAGCGAAGCTGCAAATCAGCGAAAAGCGATTCGCTTGACTGGTAAAATTGGTACCATTGTTTGTGCTTTTGAAGCCATTCGCAAAGGGCAAGACATGCCTAAGCCCCTCGCGGGGAAATCCATTGCATGGAATTTTATGTCGATGGTGAACGGTGGCAAAGAGCCCGACGCTGAAACTGTTCGGATTTTTGATATTTGTTTGATCCTTCATGCGGATCACGAATTGAATTGTTCTGCTTTTGCGACTCGAGTCACTGCTTCTTCTTTGAGTGATATTTATTCTGCAGTGGTTTCCGCGATTGGCGCTTTGAAGGGGCCTCTTCATGGCGGTGCAAACGAAGCTGTGATGAGAATGCTTTTGCAAATTGGCTCTATCGAAAATGCAAAACAATTTGTGAAAGATGCCTTGGCTGCAAAAGAAAAAGTCATGGGTATAGGACATCGAGTTTATAAACATGGGGATCCTCGAGCCGCGATCCTTCGCAAATTTTCGGATTCTCTGACCGCCAAAAAAGGAATTCATCATCTTTACGAAATGTCGGTTTTGATTGATGAGACCATGAACAAAGAAAAGAACCTGATGCCGAACGTGGACTTTTATTCAGCAACGGTTTATCACTCACTTGGCATTTCCACAGATTTATTCACGCCGATTTTTGCGGTTTCGCGAATGAGTGGCTGGTTGGCTCACGCTTTTGAGCAGTATGCCAACAATCGCATCTATCGACCTCGAGGACGCTGGACAGGCCCCTTAGGCTTAAAATACGCACCCATCAATTCGAGATAATTCAAGGGGGGCTTCAGTGTGAATTTCCCTTTGAAAAGGGTGATGATCCTCAGCACCTCCTTTGAGCTGCAAACCGAAATGGAAAAGCTAGTGACCGATAGGTCTAAGGCTCAGTTCGGTTTTGAAACCACGGCAAGTTTTGGGCAGACACCCCATTGGTGGTTTGTGTCTGGTCCGAATCTGTTGGTAGTGGATTTGCCCGAAGAGCTTCCCCTTCTTGACCCTTACCTTTCAAGAATGACGACGCATCTGCCTCGCTCACTTCCTGTGGTGGTCCTTTGCTCGAGTGTCGAACGTAATATTATGGAAGCGGCGGCTCACTTTCAGAGGTCTCGAGTCATTACAAGGCCAGTGAATGCTTCCTTTCTACTGCGAGCCATTCATGATCTGTCAGCACACTTAGACCCCGGGGCGCAAACGACTCAACCTCGATATCTGACGGACCTGCGGATTGAGCTGGTGGCTTCCGAGGGTCGTGAAGTTGTTCCAGCCCGCATGAAGAATATTTCGCTGGGTGGATTTTATTGTGAAACTCAGCGGGGGGATGCTTCTTTGCAAATCAATGAAAAGGTTCAGCTTCGGCTTTCGGGTCGCAGCTATGAAGCGAAAGTGATTTGGATGAAGAAGCTGGCTTCGGATTTCTATCTTGGGTTTGGCTGTCGCTTTACGGAAGAATCAGAAGAGCTGTTGGCTCAAAGACTTTCTGAAATACTTAATGTTCCAAAAGGGGAGGCTTAAGATGGCATCAGTGTTTACGAAAATCATTCAAGGTGAATTGCCGAGTTTTAAACTGCACGAGGATGAGCTCACTATTTCCATTCTGACTTTGGATCAAATCCGCCTAGGGCATTCGTTGGTCATTCCAAAGGTCGAAGTGAATCACTGGTTTGAAGTGCCAGAGGCTCATCTTCTACAAGTAGAAAAAAATGCCGCAAAACTTTCTCAAGCAATTCGCAAAGCCACCAATTGCCCTCGAGTTCTGAAAGCCGCCATCGGTTTTGAGGTGCCACACTACCACTTGCACCTCATCCCGGCTTGGTCGATGGCTGACTTAAATTTTTCCGGAGCTCGAAAGTTTCCTGAATCCGAAATGAAGGCGATGCAGGCTTTGATTATTTCTTCGCTTTGAGTACTTCGATCGAAGCTTTGATCCAATCGGCATGGGGCCGAATGTCTGCAATCCCGTTGAGGGAATTTTGACAATTTTCCGTGTTGATGAAGGAATTCACTCCGATCACTGTGGCTTTGTTTTTTATAGGTAAAAAAGTCGGTCCGCCGGAGTCTCCCTGGCAAAGGGAAGCTCCTTCAGCAACTGTGATCAGTAAATCTGCATCGAAAGGCAGGTCGCCGATGGCTCCGGTGTCCTTCGCCGCAACAAGAGTGAAAGCAGCTTTCCTGAGTCTTTTGTCATTTCGGCGTTCTTTGTTTTTTATAATTCCAAATAAATATTCTTCATCGACGACTTCATAAGTTCCGTAGCCATAGGAAACCAGCAATTGTTTCAGTTTAAGTGGAGTCTCTGCTGTGGCCATCTCCGCGACGACCACGCCATCTGGCACATCGGACTTTAAAAGAATGAGAGCAAGATCTGTTTTACCGTCTTTCTTATACGAAGGATGTGAAATCGCTGCCACAGGTATCGCCTGATTTCTTGGTGCAGCGGTTAGTTGGACGCTCATAGTTTTCCCGTCTTCCACGCAATGAGCCGCCGTCAGCAAAATTCTTTTTCCAACAACAGTGGCTGTGCAACTGGCTGTGCCTTCTTTGAGTTTTGTATTAATCAAAGCGGTAGACCTACTGCGAATATCCATTCGAGGATCAACGAGCTGGCCGCCAACCAATGCGGCTTCGCTAGACTCAGGCAGAGCAGCGAGGTGACCACTCGATTCGCTTGCTGAATTGATTGAGTTGGAACATCCGGCTAAAAAAAAGAAAGCCAAACTTATAGCTGCACTTAAATTCTGTTGCGTCATATTCCCCTCATCTTTCAATCAGTTCTAATCGAGATTTATAACACGAGACATTCGGCGAGCGTGATCGTCTTAAATCAAACTGCACAGCTTATGAATTAATTCATAACGTGGTGCCCATTAACGGGACCCAGGGGCTTTTGAATTTGTTTCCTGTAAAGGATCTTGTACAATGAATTCATAGCCACTCTGGTGGTTAGAAAGGGGGTGATGCTTGGTGTGTAGAAATTCACAAAGTGAGATAACCAAGGCGGAGGTGGCGGCTTTTTAGCCGACCTACTTTCGCCAATTCACTTGGGGCTGGAGCTTATTAATGTTCCAGCCCCTCCTAATCTTTTTTCAATTCCAGTTTAGGTGACTCTCTTGATTAACTCCGCTGATTCCCTCTCTGCACTTTTGCAGTTTATACAAAATTCCCGTCGAAAGATTTTACAGCTTCAATTTGACTCTCCGGAGGACCGCATTGCTTTGCTGCGTGCCTTAGCCGATGAACTTGAAAAGGGGCGAGAGGTTTGGTCTGCAGCTGAAGCAGAAGACTGTGATCTGCCGCTGGATTTTGTGCGCAGCCACAGCGTGGATTTTGCGATTCAATTGATGAGGCAAAATTTTAGTTTATCTGTAGAGAGCCGCCCCAGGGGGCTTTTGTCGTTGATGGCTCCAAAAAGGCTTGGTTTTTATAACAGCTTTGCGAGGCTTGTGCCGGCCTTACTTCGCGGAAATTATGTCGTCCTCGGGAGCTCGGTGAAAGATCTTGCGGTGGCTACATTTTTGAGAGCCGCATCCGAGATTTCGCCCAAAATTAAAGAAGCATTATTGGTCGTCGATGCCGCTGATGATTCTATTCAAGAGATTTTGCTCTTTCATCCCAGCATTCAGGGCTTGAGCTTTTGGGGAAATTCCCAATCTTTGGAGTCAGTACAGAAAAAGCTGAGGTGGAATGTACCCTTCACTTGGAATATTGGCGGAACTTCTGCTGCAATTGTTTTGGATGAGGCCTCCTTGGCCGCTGCTTTGTCAGAAATACTGGATTCCGCGCAAGTGGGAATGGGACAACTTCCTTGGAATCCCAGTCGAATCATTCTAATGAACGACATTGAGGAAAGTTTTTATACAGAGCTCGCAAATCAACTTTCAGATCGCTCAAAGCGCAAGGCAGACGACGGAACAAAAAAGCTGGATGCTCAATTGACCAAAAGATTGCGGCTGCTCAAAGCCAAGGGCAGCGAGATTCTAGGGCAAGGACCGGGTCCTTATTTTGTTAAAGATTTTTCACTTTGTTCAGAACTTCGATTTGAAGGTGTGGAGCTTCCGGTGATTTTTGTTGATACGATTAAATACGCGTATGAGATCAATAAAAAAATCCAGCCAATGGACCAGTTGTGTTCCGTTCAGCTTTGGGGCGAAGCGGAAAAAGTAACTCGGATCCAAACAAAGGTCGATTGCGGTCTGATCTATTTGAACGAGACTTTTTTAAGTCCAGGCAAAATGCTCTTAAGTAGGGACGCAAAAGTGCGCAGCGCCCTTTCTGATACGGACTTCGAATCTAATTTTTTCTCGAGGTAACCTCGAGGTAACAGTTCCCTTTTTGATCTGCGGCGCGTTTCAAAAAGGGAACTGTTACCTAGCCCAAAGTTTGTCAGTGAACTTTGCATACTCCTCTTTCGGATCAACTGGATGAGGGGATTTATGAACGGAAAAATCAATTACTTTGAAAATATTGAAACCCCAAGCCATGGGGAATTTGTTGCGGCTCAGACGAAATGTGTCCTCTGCAATAGCTCGCTTGAGCTGACTCACGAAAAGGTTGAAGGCCACGAGGCCATTAAAGAAGAAGCGCACTGTCCCCAGTGCGAACTCCGCAATCGTCGCAAGGTTTACGCTGTTCATTGACGCCTCGCCGGCAGATTGCTGACGCGAAACCTAAAAGCGTCAGTTCGCTGACAAGACTTTGACGGTCCGTCAAAGTCTTGATGCTATCCAAGCGCGCTCAACCACCACCTCAGTTAGTGACAGACTAGGTAACAGTTCCCTTTTTGAAACGCACCGCAGATCAAAAAGGGAACTGTTACCTCAAGCAGGCCTTCTGTGCCGCGAGATTTTGGTTTGTCTCTTTTTCTGAGGAGCGAAGATAAACAGCCTTAAACGCAGTCGCAGAATCGCTTTCATAAGTCATAGTAAGTACGTCGCCAGCTATTGCGACCCTAATCGATTTGTAATCTGTTGCAAACTCAGTGAAAGTTCCGCTGTAAATCAAAACTCCATCAGATCGAATCTTACCCATTCTAAATTCTTCTCGCGTGTTGGTGTCAGGGTGATAAGCGAAAATGTCCCCGTTTTCCAAAATCAGTCGAGTGTTCATCATTGGACTGTTCGGCTTCTCTAAAATGTCCGCACATCTGGATTCAAGAGTGCCCTTGGAGCGTAACTCCTCGGCCTCAGCCTTTGGCATCCACACACCGCTGATCGCTTCGTTGAACGATAGAGGTACTTCTTGGGTCTTCCAGCCAGGTTTGCAGGAAGAAAGAGCAGTGGTGACAAAAAGGAGAAGCAAGAGTTTTTTCATTGCCGGAGAAGATACCTGCGGTCTTTCAGGACCGAAAATGTCAAAAGTTTGGTCGGAAGATTTTAGTCGGTTAGCCCTCTGCGTTTCAAAAAGGGAACTGTTACCTAACCGCCGAAAAGGTTTTTCGCGGCTTTTTGGACTTGGCGTTTGTCGGTGAGTTTTCGTTTGGAGAAAGTTTTGCCCTTCGAATAGCTGCGCTTTTTGGGCTCGGCAGATTTTTCGGCGGAGCGCTCAGCTGTCTTCCCACCACGACTTAATTTTTCAGGTGCGGAAGTGGAGGACCTTGCGGCCGTTCTTGTCGAAGTAGTTTCTCGTGCGGTCGTCGTTTCCGCCAAGGCTTCGGCGCTCTCTTTCAAAGTATTAACAAAAATTTGGCGGACGGCATCCTCGCCCAAAAAGACGATCTCGCCTTTAGGTAAAGCGCCGATGCGCAGGCGACCAATGGCAATCCGCTGCAGCTTGATCACATCATAGCCAATTTTCAAAAGCATCTGACGAATCTGACGATTCTTTCCTTCGGAAATGATGATTTTAATCCAAGAATTTTTTTTGCTGTCGCCTTTTTGAAACTTTTGGGCAACGAGGGCTTTCACTCGGCCACCGATGATAGAAACTCCGGACTTCAATTTGTCGAGTTCTTCGCGCGAAGGACTGCCATTCACTTTTACCAAATATGTTTTTGTAACTTCCATCGATGGATGCATCACGCGATGAGCGAAGTCCCCATCATTCGTAAGCAAAATGAGTCCTTCAGAATCCCAATCCAAACGTCCCACCGGAAACAAGCGCACCGGCAAATTTTTGATATAGTCTGTGATCGTCGGACGGCCCAAGGGGTCTTCGGTCGTTGTCAGAACGCCTTTGGGTTTATGAAACATGGCCACGATCTGGCCATGAATATTTTTTCTTATGGGTTTACCATCGAAGAGGATTTTGTCGGTCTTGGGGCTGACTTTGATTCCAAGCTCGTAGACTTTTTTGCCGTTGACGGTGATTCGACCTTCTTCAATGATTTTGTCGGCTCCTCGGCGTGAGGAAATGCCTTCGTCGGCGAGGTATTTGTTGAGACGAACTCGTGTGTCAGCTTGTGGTTTTTCAAGGCGTGATAGGGATTTTGATACGTCTTTGGTTTTTGCGTCTGCCATATTTCCTGACCTGTTTCCATGCTTCTGCCGGCCAAATTTTTTGGAAGGTTCAGCTCAGAGCGACTCGTTTTTGGTGAGTCCTTCACAAGCTCCATGGAGTTCTGCAGGTCTTTTAACAACAGGCTCAGCAGCTTGTCACCCGTAAAGACATATTCAAGGGCGTTCTGAACGGAGACTTGGGTCTCCATCAGCGCAGCAGGGGCCATTGGTTCGCCAATTCGAATCAGGTGGATCGTCCGCTCTAAAAGCTGCACGAGTTTCTGGTAAAAAGGATCAGATTCTCGGCGAACGAAAAATTGCTCCAGGCGTTTGATCGACATAAATAGCCTGGAGCTTCCCTCCATCGGCTGGCCGTTCAGTTCCTGCAGGCGTTGGAAGATATAGCCTCGAACCATCTTGCCAAAGAAAAACTGATCTTGGACTCGAAAACGAGCCAGCACATAGGGGGCCACTTCAATTTTGTGGTGCTTGGTTTCGCTAAGGTTGAGCTGAGCATCGTAGTAAAGGCAGAGATCACCACGCACCGGAGTCAGCTGACCATGGCGAATCGTGAACTTTCGATCAAACTGCCGAACTTCCAATTGCCCATCGGGTTTCAGACAAATGGCAATGAGCTTTTTATTGCCATCATTGAAAAGTCGAAATTGGCGGCCCTCACCCGTCAGCTGGTGGGTCATATAGCTTTGGACGGCTTCGGCAAAATCCCGATCGTGGGTCACTTCAAAAATTTGTCGATCCAAAAAGTCATGGATCTCGCCCGGTTCGGCCAGTTCTTCTTCACCCAGTTCTTTGAGAATATTGTCCAGCTCACGGGTGACCTCACTGCGGTGTTGTTGCCAGTGGGGATAGTCCAGGCAATCCTGCAAAAAAGACAACAAAGTGTCGTGAGTGAAAAAATCCTCGGAGTCAAAAAGAGATAGATAATTGAACAAAGTCAGGCGAACCGGAGAAAGTTGAAATCCCTGGGCAGAAATTTGTTGGAGAATACGGCTCACTGTCTGCATAATTTCAAGGTAGATAGGGCCTTGGAGGTCAGTCAATGCAAAAGGAATTGAATCCCGACTTGTTCGGTGGAATTGCCCGAAATCAAGGGCGAATGGTGCCAAATTCAATAAGCAGTTCAACGAACAGCTCGGCGAATGGCACCCCGCAGGCGAATGAAGCTTCTCTTGTGGCGGAGTTTGACCGACGCATTTTAGATCTGCGCGGCCAGATTCAAAATTTGGTCGATCAAATGAATCGGTTCGGCAAACAGGTCGAAGAAGCCTTAAAAGCCCAACAGAGCGCCATCGAAGGGCTTCAGAAAGACATGATCCGCATCGATAAAGACCTCACAGAAGGTTCCTCCCAAACTCATCAAACTCAGTCCAAATATCAAAATCAGGTTTTGGAAGGTCGGCAAATCGAAAAGAAAGTTGAAATGATGCTGGACCGTCATCAAAATGTCCTTCGAAACTACGAGGTTCGAGTTAATCAGCTCCAGCGAATGATCGAGAAAAAAGATGAGCAGCTCATGTCGTTGCAATCTTCTTTGATGGAAACTAAATCCGAGATCGCTCGACTAAAAAGACTCTAGCTCAGGCGAATAAAGTGTCAGTTTCCTCGCAAATTATTTGATCAAGTCCATCCGCTTTTTGAAGAATTCAGCGTTTTGAAAGGCAATCACAGTTGCCTCTTTCACCCACTGTCCCTGGCTATCTAAAAAGACCACCGTCGGTAAGCCAACAATTTCAAACTGCTCCCGAAGAAGATTAAGGTCTGTTGATTCCCCAGTGGCATCAAAGCGCACCAGATAAAAACGTTTTGCCGCATCGATAAACAGACTTTGATTGAAGGTCTTGTGTTCTAGCTCCTTACAAGCTGCGCACCAATCAGCATAAAAATCGATCAGGACGGGGCGACCTTCTGTTTTGGCCTTGGCAATAATCTCTGCGGAGTAGGGCTGCCACTGCAGTTCAGAGGCCTCTGAAATCGCCGCACCTGCCGAGGGCGAGTTTGTATCAGATTGTCCAGCACCTTGCATTTGAGTCTTCAGCTTATTATTTTCCACCAGCACATAAATTCCGAATACAAAAAGTGCTAAGCAGACGCCTTTGCGAATGCGATCTTGCTCACGTTTGAAAGCTCCGCCCTTGATACCAAGTAGGATACAGGAAATTCCAAACACCAAACCAAAAGTTGTTTCTGGAATCATGAGGCGCAAAAAGTAAAAGAAAGCACCCAGCATCAAAAGACCAAAAAGCCCTTTTACATTTTCCATCCAGGCGCCGGACCTTGGCAGAAGGCGAGTGGCCTGTGAAAAAATTCCTAAAAGCAAAAACAGCTGTCCCATGCCCAGAGCGAAAACAAAGAGCAAAGAAAAACCAAGGACCAAATCTTGAGTCTTCGCCACAAAAGTAAGGATGCCGACAAGAACAGGTCCAACGCAGGGACTAGCGACGATTCCACTGACTGCGCCGGTAAGAAAGACTCCCAAAAGGCCTTGGCCCTTTTGTTGACTGAGTTTTTCCCTCATCCAAACTGGAGGTTCCAAATCAAAATAGCCAAACATGCTAAATGCCATTGCCAAAAACATGAGGCACACAAAGCCGAGCACATAAGGCGAATTCATAAAAGCACCGAACAGCGCACCGGTTGATGCCGCAAGCAAACCCAATCCTGCATAGGTCAGGGCAATTCCTAAAATATAAACATGGCTGACAATGACTTGCTGCCATTTACTGCGAGCATGAGCTTCGCGCCCAAGAACCGCGAGGGTGATTGGAATCATTGGAAAAACACAAGGAGTCAGGCTTGTTAAAAAGCCAGCAACGAAAACAATCAGAAAAGTCAGCAGCAGCCCGCGTTTCGAAATGTCCTCTGCAGAGAATTCAAAAAAACTGCTCGAAGAAAGATTTGCCAAACCTCCAGAACTCGATGCGCTCACGGCTGCCAATTTTCTTTTATAGGGAATTTCAATGGCTAAGTGTTTTGGAAAGAGACAGTAAGTTTTTGTGCAGGCTTGGTAAGTCAGCTTAAAGCGCAGAGTTTCGTCGCCCTCGATGCTCGCTGGCAGTTCCAGCTGCGCACGTATCATGCCCTCGCCGACAAGGCCTTTTCTGTTCTGTTTTGAGAAATCATCGTAAAATTCTTGAATGGGCTCCAGCGCAAAGGGGCTAATTTTTAGACCGATAGGAAAAGTGGGTTCCAGATCAAATTGATCGAGATAGGCTTTATAGCCCTCCGGCAAAGTGAGCTTCAGTTCAAGGCTTGCAGATTGTCCGGCCTCCAATTCAAAAGGAGTCACTAGACCTTGGACCTTCAAAGGATTCTCTTCTGCGGGAGGTGCAGGGCTCCGGAGACTCTGATCCCCTAACTGAGGCTGGGCATAGGACTGTGGGGTCCAGCAAAGGGATGTCGATAAAAGCAGACCTAGAGCCAGATTCCTTAAAAATGCCATGAGAACCTTCAATGAAAAGTGAGGATCAACCGATAAGTGCTCTAGAGGAGTCTAACATGGGTTTTGTAGGTATTCTAGTCGTCTTTGGCACTGTGTTTGGTGGCTTCATCATTGCCGGTGGACATATGCGTGTGATCCTGCAGGCGGCTCCTATTGAGATGATGATTATCGGTGGTGCAGCATTAGGTGCCTACATCATTGCTAATCCAATGAAGATCATCAAATCGGGATTTAAACTTTCCATCAAAGCAATGACGGCGAAGGGGCCTGGTAAAACAGAATATGTCGAGCTCTTGCAAATGCTGTTTCAGCTTTTTCAGTTGCTGCGAAAAGATGGTCCTCAAGCGGTGGAAAAGCACATTGAGACTCCAGAAAAAAGTGAGATTTTTTCCGCCTATCCAAGCTTTATGAAAAATCATCATGCTGTTCATTATCTTTGTGACACGATGAAGATTACTTTGTCTGCGGATCTTTCTCCTTATGATGTTGATGATCTTTTAGATGGAGACCTCAAAGCAATTCACTCCGAAGAGCACGCGGCTCAGCACGCTGTGCAAATGGTGGCCGATGGATTTCCGGGATTGGGGATCGTCGCCGCGGTTTTGGGGATCGTGAAAACAATGGATCATTTGACAGAAGGTACTGAGACCATTGGTCGCTTGGTTGCAAGCGCCCTGGTTGGAACGATGCTTGGGGTCTTCGGCGCCTACGGTCTGATCGGTCCGACGGCTATTAAAATGGCAGCAGATATCGATGCTGAAGGTCGTTACCTCGGGGTGATCAAAGCCTCATTGGTTGCTCTGCAAAAAGGTGCACCCCCGATTGTTTGCGTCGAATACGCAAGACGAAGTATTCAGCCGGAAGAGCGACCAAGCTTTGACGAAGTTGATAAGGCAACAAAAAATATTAAGAAAGCAGCGTAAGCGTGGCAGCAGAGAAAAAAGGTCAAGTCATAGTCATAAAAAAGATCTACGTAAATGCTGGGCATCACGGTGGATCTTGGAAAGTCGCGCTTGCCGATTTCATGACGGCGATGATGGCCTTTTTCCTTGTGATGTGGCTCTTGAGTCAAACAACGGAAACCAAGAAAGCCGTGTCCGATTATTTTTCGACTCCAAGTATGATTGAATATAATTTTCAAAACTTTGGTGTCGAAATCACTCTTGAGAAACTCTTTTTAGATCTTGTGAATGAACCCTTAAAAGCTTTTCAATCCTTTTTGGAGCCAATCGATCGCACTCCCAATGTGCTGGATTTTGGCTCGCAAAAAGTCGTCGGTGCCTTTATGGCTGATAAGATGGGGGACATCGCCAAAAATTTTCAAGCTGGGCCAGAAGGATTTCAATTCGACATTGTTGATTTAGAGCTGTTCGTTGCAGGTACGGCGACTCCGATTGAAAATTTCGTGACCGTAATGGAACGCTTAAAGGCCGTTACGACCGGTCTTTCTGATTCTGAAGTGAGCATTGCTTCTAGTCTCTTTAACCAGTCTGTAGCCGGCAGCAGTCCGGACCTTGCAAATAAAGTCGCGCAGGAAAGACTAGATCTGATTGTTCGCAAAGTTGAAGGCTCCCTGGAGCATGCATCCGTCAGTGTTTTTGGACGAACCGAAGTTCTAGAAAAAACAGGTTACGTAGAAGGGCAATCTCGAAGGCCTCCCGGTTTGATTCGCTTTTCTATTCGGCAAAAAGAATTGAAAGCCGATGGCACCAAGCCTCGAAAAATGGAGGTTTTGTTTGGCTCCAGCACCACCGACCTAAATTTTTATGACAATTTTGTAAAACAAATCACTGAACAAAAATCCAAAGATTCTAAGACTGAATAATTCACCGCCTGACTATTTGCGAAAAACAGCGTGTGAAACTTCTCCATCGACCAAACAGATTCCTAGCTTATCGTTTAATCTTTTCTTGAAGAATATGGCAGTGACTTGTGATTTGCCAATTTCCGAAACCGGAAACTCACCTTGAAATTTTGGATCATAGAACTTGAGGCTGGCGCATTTCTTCGAGAAAGAGTCTTGTTCGCCTCGTTCTAAAATACAGTCGACATATTTCGTCTCGATGAAGGGGTCACAGGGGATCGGTCCTTGAGATGCAAAAACTGAATTGGACATCAGTGCAATGGCTAGAATAGAAAGGGAAGCTTTTTTCATTTGAACTCCAAGTGGGGGTTTAAAGTTTAACGAACTCTTTTCTGGATCAAGATAGCCTGAACTGAGAGAGAATAACACGCTGCACTATTGAAAGTGTTCACCGCTTTGAGAACAGTTAAAAGGCTAGCGTTAAAAGGCTACGCTGGCAGACAGAATAAATAACAGGCCCGATCGACCCGGATATTCGGCGGCTTTGGAATTTGTTCCAAGGGACATCGCCCAAGTAATTTCTTGCCATCGGATGCGCCAGTGTCCTTCGGCATCAAAGAAGTTTGAAAATCCTGAGTCTACGACATCATTATAACCGAGGCCTGCTTCTAGAGTGGTTCCCCAAAGAAAGGCCCATTCTTTTCCAAAGCCATAGCGAACGTTGGTAGCGCCCGATGCTTCAAAATTTTCCTGAGAACTGTATTTCACATGATAGGTGAACATCTGCAGATCGACGCTGATGATATTGCCGTTTCTTGAACCTTCTTTTGAATAATTGTTGAGGATATAGCCCACGTTGAGATCCGTATTCGCACTGATCAAAAACTTATAGGAGGCCTGAAGGCGCACATTGATTGAATCTTCGGACTTAGGAAATTTTACGTTGTAGCCTGAGACTCCAAGGCGAAACTGTGACCATTGATAGCCAAAGCCTGCTTTGATGGCCATGGAATGCTCGGTTTGTGTCATGCCATATTCCATCAGATCGGTCATAAGGGAAGCATCGCCATAGAGCTTGGTGACCTCAGTCCCCGCGCTCGGTTTCCCCGGTGTTTGGTTCGCCGTTTGCGCAAAGGCCCGCCCCATGACAACAAGAGTTGCGAGAAACACAAGACAAAGCCTTAAATATGAAGAATATTGATCTTTCCTCACCGTGTTTCTATTTTAAGAGGTTTTTCAAGAAGATGGCAGAAAAGTTTTGGACCCCGAATGATTATTCCACTCCGATCTTGGACCATCAGCTGGTGGCTTTTGATTTGGAAACTTCTGGAGCCTATCCCTTAGGCGCGGACATTGTTGAATTCGCAGCCGTGAAGTGGTCGGGCGGAAAAGTGATCGACACCTACCAGACTCTGATCAAACCTCCTAAACCGATGGGTGCCTTTATCATCGGAATTCATGGCATTACGAATGAAATGGTCGAAAACGCTCCAAGGATCTCCGAAAAAATCCATGAAATTCGCGCCTTCATTAGCGGCTCAGTAGTCATGGCTCATCATGCTCCTTTTGATTTGGGTTTTATGACTCACGAATTTGAAGGCGCAGGAATGATGATTCCAAATGATCCAGTGGTCTGTACCAGTTTGCTTTCTCGGGCTGTGATTCCGGAGTCTCCAAATCATAAATTGCAAACGCTCATTCAGTTTTTAAAACTTCAGCAAGGCAAAGCTCACCGGGCCTTGGATGATTCCCAGGCTTGTTTGGAACTCGCTTTGCGCTGTTTTGATCGCATGGGACCTGCAGCCACTCTTAAGCAGGTTCAAGACAAAGTTGGAAAGTCTCTAGACTGGGTGAATTTCTCCCTGTCCATTGCGGCCTCTGAAAAAATTAAAACCATTACTGAGGCGCTTCGCCGTGGTCTACCACTAGATATCGTTTATAATGGTGGAACTTTAAAGGGCAAAGTGCGGCGTGTGTCACCCGAAGGAATCGTGAGGAACCCTGACGGAGACTATATGATGGCGCAATGTCATATCGATCGAATGTCGAAGCGATTTTATCTTCCTAAGATTCAGGATCTATCGGTCGTGTCGTCACCAGCAACGGCTTTAAGCTCCAGTTGAGCTTCGGGTCTGGAAAGATTTAGAACCTCTCCAGTTGTTTCCTGCCTGTTTTCCGCTGAAAGTTCTTCCATTCGATTGCGAATTCGCTGAGCTAGAATTTCTAAGCTTTTAAATTCATCTTTGGCTCTCAATTTAAATTTTCGAACTTCAGTGGGTTTGCCAGGGTGATTGAGCAGTTCATCAATAAATTTTTCAAAAGCATAAATGGGTCCAGCAATTTGATGGGAAAGAATTTTACCTATCGTAAAAAGTCCAACAGCGACTCCAATACAGACAAGACTGAAGGTCATCGCAAATGGGGTGAGGAAGCGATTCAGAACGGTTTCGTTTTGTCCCACCAATTGCAAAATGGTAACCCGAAGATAGGTATAGGAAAACACTAAGCCGACCAAACTGATTCCTAAGCCTGCAGTGAGCAGAATAATTGAGTATTTCATTTGGAAGGCTCGGTTCACCCAATAAGTTTTGCGCGCATTGTTTTTGGGCCAAAGAATTTCATTTTCACGAAATAGGGCGACCACAATCAAAGCATAACCGACCCATTGCAGGGCATCTGCAAGATTAAATGCGGGTGATAACCACTTCTCATTTCCGAATAAAATGAAATCCGTGACATAGCCATTCAGGACTCGATCCGTAACATTGCCAAGGATTCCCCCAAGAAGGATCGACATTCCGCTTCGAAGTTTCAGACTCTTGATGGGCAACAAATATTGAATCAGCACATAGGTGCAGACAAGAAAGGCTCCGCCAGTGGAAAGGGAAACAATTCTTAAGATCGGCGGCAAATCAGAAAAAAGTCCCAACATTGCACCGTGATTGTGATGAAGATAGAAATGCAGCCACCCATAAGAAAGGTGACTGGAAATATCTTCCGCCCAAATCTTGGTGATGCGATCAATGGACCAAGTGGCGATGAGGGGCAGGATCACGATGATCCATTCAAGTCTTTTCATTCTCTTAACTTTAGAGACTAATTTTTAAATCGCCAAGGCGATTTATTCACTCGCCAAGGCGATCCGGTTGCGGCCTCTTCTTTTGGCCGAATAGAGGGCTTGATCTGCTGCCTCTAGAATTTCAGTATCATAAGGTGGAAGTGCCGCTACACCGACGCTGGCCGTAATACCATAAGTTGAAAACTCGGATTCCACCATGGAGCGCAATCGATCCCCCACATCACGACCTTCATCGAGGCCGGTGTCTGGCAGAATAATAGAAAATTCATCGCCGCCGTATCTAGAAACCACATCCATCGCGCGTAAGTTCTTCACAAAGGATTGTCCGACTTGTTGAAGAATTCGATCTCCTTCGGGATGTCCTTGCTGATCATTGAATTGTTTAAAGCCATCAAGGTCGATCATCAAAAGTGTCAGGGGACGTTGATGTCTTTTCGCACGTTCAACCTCGCGGTGAAGGCTGTCACGAAAATAGCGATGGTTGGTCAGACCCGTGACAGAGTCTGTGATTGAAAGCTGTTCCAGACGATTGCGGTCTCGCAGTAAAAAATGCAGTTGGCGGCATTCCAGAATTTGAATTCGAAGTTCTTGATTGTCCCAGGGCTTTTTGAAAATTCGGTGAATCAAGGAAGCATTCACACCGGCCACGAGTTCATCAAGATTCATCACTCCAGAAAGTAAAGTTCTTACCGAAGATGGAGCTTTTGCTTGAAGCTCTTGCAGGATCTCAAGTCCCGAACCATCGGGCAATTGATAGTCCACGATCGCGATTGCAGGCGGATCATTGGGGTCTAGACGTTTCATCGCTTCTTTTATGCTGGTTGCTTTGAAAATGAAAAAATCATTCAAGAACAGGCGTTCAAGGCTTGAAAGTACCGTTTTATCATCATCGACAAGTAGGAGTCTTAAGGGGGTCAGTGGTTCCACAGTTGTTCCATTGTAATTGGAACTGAAAAGGCAGAGGAAACAAAAAGTGCAGTGGAAGCCTCGGACTCTCTGCGCCATTGATGTAATCTGCATTGATTGTCTGCATCTTCGCGCTCAGTTTAAAGTTGACTTAAGGAGGGCTTCTTCGATGATCGCACCGCTAATCAGGATCTCGTGCTGGCTGCTGCTGTTTTGTGCCTTCATCTCTCCCGAGCTTAAGGAGGCCCAGGCCAAAAAAAGCGACTCCAAAAATGAGGAGGCTTTGGCGGCTCAGATTCAAAAGTTAATCACTCAATCAAAGTTGAAGAAGGATGACTTTGGCATCGCGATTGGCAGTGGTGCGACTGCTAGTGCAAGTGCGGCCATAAATCTCAATTCCCGCACCTTGATGATTCCTGCTTCCATCACAAAATTAGTTACCGGTGCTGCTGTCCTAGATGAAATTCCCCCTGGAACAAAGGTGAAAACTCAGTTGCTATCGGGGGCGGTGGGCTCTGGCGGAATTTTAAAAGGTGATCTTTGTTTGAAGGGCGGGGGTGATCCCGGCTTTATTTCCGAGTCCATGTGGTATCTGGTGAATGCATTTCTGCGCACAGGGATTCTGGACATTCAAGGTGATCTGCTTGTCGATGAAAGTTTGTTTGATGATTCGCATTTTGATTTCAGCCGCCAAAAACAACGAGTGGACCGTGCTTACGATGCCCCGGTCTCTGCGCTTTCTTTTAATTGGAATTCAGTGAATGTGTTCGTCAGGCCTGGTCCTACCGTCGGTGCCCCTGCAGAAGTTTTCCTAGATCCAGAAAATGAATACACGAAAATTAATGGGCGCATCATCACTGCTGCAGCTGGGAATGGACAGACCGCCAGTGCCGAGCGAGTGAATGGCAGCGAAGGTGATGTCATCGAAGTTGGCGGTAAAATTAGTTTGGGTCATTCGGAAGTTGTGATTTACAAAAGCATTTCCAATCCCCCGATTTGGGCGGGGAAGCAGCTGAAAGGATTTTTCTTACAGCGGAATGTGAAAATTTCAGGTCAGGTGAAAAAGGCAGTTTGCGGTTCTGAACTTTCGGTTCTTGCTGAGGTGGAAAGCGAGCCCATCGAAAGAATGCTGGCGGATATGAATAAATTTTCGAACAATTACGTCGCAGAAATGCTGACAAAGATGCTAGGAAGCTTAGAAGAAAAGCCGGGCTCCATCGCCGGGGGCATGAAAAAAATCAATAAATTCCTTAAGAGCCTCGGTGTGCCCTCGAGTGAGATGTCCTTGGTGAATCCATCGGGATTGACTCGAGAAAACAAAATGTCCGCAGCGGCATTATTGAAAGTGCTGGAGCATCTTCAGCAAGATTTTCGTTTAATGCCGGAAATGTTCGTATCTTTGCCGATCGCGGGCGTGGATGGAACTTTAAAAAAGCGCTTGAAGGGCACACCTGGCGAACGCTTCGTTCGGGCAAAAACTGGCTATTTGAATGGAGTTATTTCCTTGGCGGGTTTTGCCGGCAATTCTGAAGGACGGGTGCTGCCTTTCGTGTTTATTTATAATGGTGGCGGCGACGAAGGCAAAGTGCGCTCTGTGTTTGATCAAATCGCGCTCATGTTGGTTGAAAACGGAGGTTAGGTTGTGAGGATTTTTGGGTGCCTGATATTCGTTTTTACGGCAGTGATTTTCTTTCGGGAATTGGGATTTGCAGAATCTGGAAAGCCGAAAGCTCTTCAATCCGTGAAAACTAATAGGCCAAAGGAATCTGGTAATAAAGCTCTGAAAAATAATCCTCGCAAGAAAACGAGTCAGGCTGCAGCTCAGCCAGGGGCTCCGTCAAAATCACCGGCAAAAATGATTCCGAAAACGAAATCGCAGGTGAAAGCTCAGCGACAGGTTCGGCCCAAGGCACCTTATAAAGAGCAGGCTGCATCAGTTTTAGGAAAGAAAAAGCAAGAAGTTCAAATTCTTGATGATGATGAAATTGCCGACCAGCCTAAGAATACTTTTAGCGAAATCCCTGAAGGTGACGAAGAGGACCATGGCGCAGCCGGGGCCGCTGAGGCGAAATCATCTGGTGATGAGGAATAGCAATATGTTGCAATGCCGTTCACTTAATTTCGGAATGAAACACTTGATAATAAATTGGAATTTATAGAGGATAAAAAAAGAAGAGAGCAGAGGTAACTGCTCTCTCAAAATACTTGCGAACTATTTTTAAATTCCGC